>Ga0255052_10001764_pt1 | contig 16043 bp, 14 predicted proteins | sample JV7_2_21_MG_FD_188632 | JGI IMG/M metagenome (GOLD analysis project Ga0255052, IMG submission 188632) | Seawater microbial communities from Jervis Inlet, British Columbia, Canada - JV7_2_21 | ecosystem: Environmental > Aquatic > Marine > Inlet | place: Canada: British Columbia | collected...
CCTGGTCGAGAATGGTCGTTGCCTGCTTGCGCGCGTCACCAACGATGTCATCGGATTCCACCTTGGCCTTGTCCAGACTCTGCTGGCCGCGCTCTGCGGCAGCAAGTCCATCGGCGATCTGCGTCTGGCGTTCCTCGATCGCATTCATGATCGGTGGCCATATGAATTTCATACAGAACCAGACGAAAACAAGCATCGCAATCGACTGACCGATAAGGGTCATATTGATATCCACGATAGACTCCTCGTCTTTGTGTCGTCTTGACTTTTAGCCGGTCACGGGTGCCAGCGCGTCACGCAGCTGACCGATGAACGGGTTGGCAAACGCGAAGTAAAGCGCGATACCGACGCCGATCATGGCGACAGCGTCGAGCAATGCCACAACCAGGAACATCTTGGTCTGCAACATTGGCGCCAGTTCAGGCTGCCTTGCTGCTCCCTCGAGGAATCTGCCGCCCAGGAGGCCCATGCCGATACCCACACCAAGCGCCCCGAGGCCGATCAGTATCGCGACCGCGATTGCTGTGTATCCAATTACTGTTTCCATCAGTTTCTCCAGTTAAGGACTTTGTACAAATTTTTTAATGTTTTTCCGATGCCAGACTCAGATAAACAATGGTCAACATCATGAAAATAAATGCCTGCAACGTCACGATCAGCAAGTGGAAAACCGCCCAGCCAAAATGCAATGGTAGTTGCCAGATGCCGATAAGCGCGATCAGGATGAAAATAAGTTCGCCCGCAAACAGATTACCGAACAGTCGAAGCGACAAAGACAGTGGCTTTGCCAGCAACGATACCGACTCGAGAATGAAGTTGAAGGCGATAATAAACGGTGCCGCGATAATCCCCAGACCCTTGGTCGGCGGTGCGATCGGGTGCAGGGTGAGTTCCGCGATGAAACCGCCAACGCCTTTGCTTTTTACGGTGTAGAAAATAATCAGGAAGAACACGGAGATCGACATGCCGAAGGTGATGTTTACGTCGGTGGTCGGCACGACTTTGAGATAAGGAACGCCAATTGCAGTCGCTACCATCGGCAGCCAATCCACCGGAATGAGATCCATGAAGTTCATCAGGAATACCCAGACGAATATCGTCAGGGCAAGCGGTGCGATCAGGCGGCTTTTGCCGTGGAAGGTATCCCTTACGCTCGAGTCCACAAAATCGATGACGATTTCGACAAGCGCCTGCAATTTACCTGGCTTGCCGCTGGACACTTTCCTGGCAACCCCGCCGAACAGCCATACGAAGACGAGCCCGAGAACGACAGAGAAGAACATCGAGTCCACGTTGATGGCCATCGGATTGCCGGCACAGTGGTTCCACACCCATTCGTCATCTACTTTGCAGACCTGCAGGTTCTGCAAATGATGAGAAATGTACTCACCGGATGTCAGGGGCCCGTGTCCGTCTTCACTCGCCATTATTCTTTACTCTTTTCCACCTGTTCTTCATTTGTCCCGCATCAAAAAGCCCGCCAGGGTCACTAATTGTGCGGCAATAAAGGCCGCGAACAGCGGCCAGGCCTCGAGAGGCTTAACCAGCACGAAGACGGCGCCGAACATCAGCACAGTCAAGGCCAGCTTTCCGAGTTCCCCAATGTATGCCGCTCTGACCAGGGCACCGGCCCCGGCATCACGGCGCGGTACTACCAAACGCAGCGCCAGAAAAGCATTCGGAATTACGCAGATCAGGCCGCCCAGCAGGGCCGAGTAGCCGGCAACGCGTCCGTTCGTGCCCCAAAACAGCATCGCAAGAACTACGCTCAGGCCCAGTTGTGCCAGCAGGACTCTCGAGATAAGACTCAAATGCTCTCCGACACTAAAAACGCCACGTCCATCGGCTAACCGGCGGTTGGTGGCGTCATAAAAACGATATTTCCAGGCGGGCCTGTGTTTAGCTCGCGCATTATAGTGTTGCCATTGGTGCAAGGCAATAAAACCAGACATTCTGAGCACCTGCCTCCTGCACGGCATCAATAGGTCCCTGGCCTGCCTTTTCAACGGCGTCGCGGCTATTTTTTACCTCTACTGGGAATTATTTTTCGCATTGCGACATACCGCACATTCCGGGCCCAATCGGGCACGTATAAATAGCTGTGGCCGGGCCACCTTGGGATTCTGCCCGGCCAGGGAGACAGCATGCTACTGGTCGTCAGCGAGTCCCTGGGGAAGACCCAGACTCTTATCGAGGTTGCGCGAGAGCTCAGCCTGTCGCCCGGCTATTTCAAGGACCCGGCGGCGCTCCACAAGCTGCTGGACGGTGACAGCCGGCGCATCGTGGTGCTGACAGAAGACGACATCAGCGAGACAACAATTAACAGCCTCGAGCATGCCGAAGCCCGCACTCAGTTCGGGCTGATCATCGGTGCCGACCGGGAGGCACTCAGGACCAGCAGCCGGGCGGTGCTCCTGCAGCGGGTGACCAATTTTACGAATGTCGAGTTCATCTCCGCGGACTTCGATACCGACGCGCTATGTACAGCCGCACGAACATGCCGCCGCCACATGCTTCGTATTTCGAAGCGAGAATTGGAGGCCGCCATTATCGAGCGCCAGTTCGTCATTCAGTATCAGCCCAAGGTCGAGCGCACCAGCGGCTCGGAGTGGATCACGAAGGAAGCCGAGGCCCTTATCCGCTGGCGCCACCCCGAACACGGCATGCTGGGCCCGCTGGAGTTTCTGCCAGAGGTGGAGGCATTCGAATTGATGGGCACGGTCAGCGAACTCGTCCTCGACGAGGCCGCCAGGCAGTTGCTCAGGTGGCGCGAACAGGGCTTCAGCCTGAACTCCTGTATCAACCTGTCCACCAGCTTGTTGTCCGACTCGAAGATCCCGGAGCGCTACGTCGCCATCGTCAACAGGCATGGCCTGGAATGCGGCAGCTTCACGTTCGAGGTCGCCGAGAAGGATGTTGCGGATTCCGATGCACCGCATCTCCGCGTTCTGAGCGCGTTGCGTGAAAAGGGTTTTCGAATTTCCCTTGACGATTTCGGCGCCGCAGCCTCATCCCTGAGCACCTTCGAGCAATTGCCCTTCGATGAAATAAAGATCCATGCATCGTTGCTTGCCAGAGCCCGCAGCAACCCTGTCACGATGCAGGTGCTGGCCGCCGTTACTGGCCTGGCTCACAACCTGGGCGTTTCCGTTTGTGCGGAGGGCGTCGAGGACGAGGAAACCTTCGAATTCCTCAAGACGATCGAATGCGACAAGATGCAGGGCTTCCTGATCTCGGAAGCCGTCATGCCCGACATCATCCGCCGGGTTTACAGTGCCAAATCCGGCGACGTCGAAGACGTAGCCTAGCCACCATAAAAGGGGACGTACCCCTTTTTCTCTTTTTCCTGGATAAAGGGGTACGTCCCCTTTTTTCTACCCTGCAGATTCCGGGCTGATGTTCGCGTTCAGGCGAAACAGGTTATTCGGATCGTATTCTGACTTTATCCCGGCCAGCCGTGGATAATTTCCAGCGAAGTTCCCCCAGGTTTTCTCCACCGTATCTTCATTGAGATTCGTATAAAAACCGGCCATGTGCGGTTCCATCGCCGCGTAGTATTTTCTTACCGCTGCTATTCTTTGCTCATCCTCTGACGGGTCTGTCCAAAATCCCTGTATGCCGAAATTACTGTGTACATTGCGGTGCGCGAACGCCGTCGCATCTGCTGCGATTCGCGCAGTCTGCCCCCCGAGATGCTGGAACCACATCATCGATACTTTTTCAGCGTCGAAATTATCGACCATGGCATCAATGGCGGCGGGTGTCAGTTCCGGGATGAATCCTGACTTGAGGTAATTCTGCAGTCCGTGCCCCATGGTGCCGTCGTATCGTGTCTGTAATTCCAGATAGGAAAGCGGACCGATGTCATCAAACACCGGCTTGCCGAATGCGCGAAGAGGGGCGAATACCTTTTCCGCTTCTTTGTGATCTCCGATATAAGCAACCTCGACGACCAGAACCTTGTTGCCCTCCGGTGACGTGGTTCCAATGGGCTCGACGTTGGCCTCATCAGGCAGGGATTCTGAATACTCTGCATAAAAGAGCAGCACGTCTTTTGCCTGATCGAAGGGATAGACGACGGCCCCTCCAAATATCGTCGGGTCGAAGGGGTGCAGCCGGTAGGTGAATGAAGTCGCAACACCGAAATTTCCGCCGCCGCCGCGAATCGCCCAGAACAGATCCTGGTTCTCATCCTCGCTCAAGCGTCGCAGTTGCCCATCGGCTGTTACAAGGTCCGCTGCCAGAACGTTGTCGATCGCGAGTCCGAATTTACGGTCTGTCCTGCCCATGCCACCGCCCAGCGTAAATCCGCCGACACCGGTGTGAGATACGATCCCCGTAGTCGTTGCCAGATTGTGCGGGAAAGTTGCTGTATCCAGATGGCCAAGAAACGCACCGCCCCCAGCCACAGCGGTTTTGTTTCCGGAATCGACGTCGACCGAATGCATCGAAGACAGGTCGATCATCAGACCGCCTTCGCATACCGACTTGCCGGGAAAGCTATGTCCCCCGCCTTTGACTGCGACCAATAATCCTCTTTCGCTCGCGAACGTCACGGCATTCTGAACATCGGCAGCATCTGCGCATACGGCGATTACCGCCGGACGCTTGTCGATCATGCCGTTCCAGACGGTGCGCGCAGCATCGTAAGCATCGTCGCCTGAAAGAAGCAGGCGTCCGCTCAAAGATTCGCCGAGTTCTTTAACCGCGGCTGCCTCGAGGCTTAGCTCCTCGCCGGCAAGGCCCACAGCCGGAATTGGTGCAGAAACCTTGGTGCTGCATGCCGGGAACGACGCGGCAACTGCCGCGGCGATGGTTGATTTACAGAAAGCGCGCCTTTTCATCGTGTTTCCCCCTCACGAAGATTTGGGGACGGACTCCGCGGAGTCCGTCCCCGTCTACTTTATGTGTTTGAGAATGCCGTCCAGCTCATCAAGGCTGTTGTATTGAATGACGAGCTTGCCTGAGCCCTTTTTCGAATGATCAATTCGGGTTTTCGCGCCGAGCTTGCCTGAAATTTCTACCTCGAGCCGTCGAATATCGGTATTACTGCTCGATTCGGGCTTCTTCCACCCGCTTGTCGACTGGCCCGACAGCATTCGCCTGACAAGCCGCTCGGTATCGCGTACCGATAACTGCTTCTTGATAACCTGCCGCGCGGCATCGAGCTGGTCCGCTATCCCGCTGATGGCGAGCAATGCCCGCGCATGGCCCATCTCGATTTGCCGCGATTCGAGCAATGGCATCACGCGGTCCGAGAGGTCCAGAAGACGCAACAGGTTGGTGACGGACACTCGCGATCGGCCGACAGCGTCGGCTGCCTCCTGATGAGTCAGTTTGAATTCCTTTATGAGGCGATCCAGCGCACGCGCCTCTTCGAGCGGGTTCAGGTTTTCCCGCTGAATGTTCTCGATGAGCGCCAGCGCGATCGCAGCGTCATCGGGGACTATGCGTATAACAGTCGGAATGTCGGCCAGGCCGGCCATCTGCGCTGCCCGCCAGCGGCGCTCGCCGGCAACGATTTCATAGCGCTGTGACTCGCCGTTTGTCCTGGCCAGAGGCCGGGCAACGATCGGCTGTACGACCCCCTGAGCCCTGATCGAGCTCGCAAGGTCCTGGAGCGTGTCCTGCCGCATGTCAACACGCGGCTGATACTTGCCTTTTTGAAGTCGCTCCAGCGGAATATTCTTTAGCGTCTCGTGGTCGCCTCCCGTAACAGAGGCAGTATCCGCAACAGGCTTGCTGAGGAGCGCCTCGAGTCCGCGGCCCAATCGTTTTTTCCTGGCAGTCATTTATGTTTTTCTTCGGGGACGGACTCCGAGTCCGCCCCTATTTGTACTGGTAATTTATGTGTCTCTTTGAGGGACGGACTCGGACTCCGTCCCCACAGTATCTTGTGCCGTCACTGCTAGTGTAGCCAATCGCGGTGAGCTCTGCCCCATTGACTGGCGCTCATCCTCACGCCGCAGCACTTCGCCGGCCAATGCAAGATAGGCAAGCGCGCCCCGCGAGGTCCTGTCGTGAAACAGCACCGGTCGGCCGAAGCTCGGCGCCTCGGCAAGGCGCACATTTCTAGGGATGACCGTTCTGAAAACCTTATCATCGAAATGGGCGATGAGCTGGGCCGATACCTCGTTCGAGAGATTGATGCGCGGATCGACCATTGTCCGCAACAAACCGAATACCTCGAGTTCCGGGTTGACTGTTTTTCTGACCTGTTCAACCGTGTTAAGGAGCGCGCTGAGTCCTTCTAGCGCGTAGTACTCGCACTGCATCGGTATCAACACTCCGTCAGCAGCCGTGAGCGCATTGATTGTCAGCATGTTTATCGAAGGCGGACAGTCGATCAGGATGAAGTCGTACAGACCGCGAACCGGCGCGAGCGCCTGCCGAAGACGCATCTCCCGGCCGATTTCCTGCAAGAGTCTTACCTCGGCAAGCGTCAGGTCTTCGTTTCCGGGCAAGACGGCGAAATTGCCTTCGGGCGCCGAAAGAATCGCGTCCGCCGCGGTCTCATCGCCAAGCAATACATCGCAGGCCGAGCATTCGACGCTGTTTTTCTCGATGCCGCAACCCATCGTCGCATTGCCCTGCGGATCCATGTCTACGAGCAGGACGCGCCGATGCGTTGCGGCAAGCGACGCAGCCAGATTGACGCAGGTCGTGGTTTTTCCCACGCCGCCTTTCTGGTTTGCAATAGCAATAATTCGCGTCATGCGTCGCTGTTCCTGCGTTTAAGGGTGACCACGTGCCGGGCATCCAGTCCCGGAACGAACAATTCGGTCACTTTGTATTCCCATGCGTCCGGTATGCCTTCCAGTTCATCAGACGGATATCGGCCTTTTTGCGCGAGCATGACGCCTTTTTCTGCCACCAGATGACCGGCGAGCTCGATCAGGCGCGTTAATGTTGCCAGCGCCCTTGCGATCACGGTATCAAAGCGTTTGGCGGGTGCATAGTTCTCGGCGCGTGATATAACTGTCGCCGCGTTGGAAATCTCAAGCGCACCAATGACATGCTGCACGAAGCCTATTTTTCGCGTGTTGCTGTCCAAGAGCTCTACCGTCAGGCCGGGCTCGGAAATCGCGATGGGCAGACCGGGAAACCCTGCTCCGGTTCCGATATCGATCAGAGACTTACCGTGGATGTGAGGCCGTACTGCCAGGCTGTCGAGAAGATGGCCGCCGACCATCTCTGCAGGATCGCGAATCGCTGTCAGGTTTATCCGGGCATTCCAGCGATCGAGCTCGCAAAGTAATCGCGCGCATTTTTCGACCCCTTCCTCCGTTAGCTCCTGCCCCAGCGACCGGACGCCGGCTGCGATATGTTCAATGAGTAAATGGGGACGGACCCCATTTTCGTTTGACGGCATTCGGTCTGACCTCCGCAAAAGGGGGTCCGTCCCCGGCTTCTTAGCTTACAAGAAGCGCCATGAAGTCATCGACGGCTGTTGCAGCGAGCTTTTCCTGATCCGAGCAAAGCGCGTTCAGTTCATTCCACTGGCCGGGTTTCAGTTTCGGCGAAATACTCGACTCGAATTTTCGAACCAGAACCGGGATGCCCTCTTCCCGCCGCTGTCGATGTCCGATCGGGTAATCGACGCTCACGCGCTCGGTACTCGAGCCGTCCTTGAAGAATACCTGCACCGCGTTACCGATGTAGCGCTTGGCGGGGTTGAAATAGTCTTTGGTGAATCCTTCGTTTTCCCTGACTTCCATCTTGTCGCGCAGTGCGTCGATACGTGAATCGGAAGCTATGTCATTTTCGTAATCGGCGGCGGTCAGGCGGCCGAATATCATCGCTACGGCAGTCATGTATTGAATGCAATGATCCCTGTCAGCGGGATTATCGAGCGGCCCGGTCTTGTCGATGATGCGTACGCCTGCTTCCTGGGTTTCGATGATTGCTTTCTCAATGTCGTCGAGCCGGTCTTTGACTTCTTCGTGCAGTGTCAGGCCGGCTTCAACCGCTGTTTGCGCATGGAACTCCGCGGGGAAAGAGATCTTGAACAGGATGTTCTCCATCACGTAACTGCCGAAGCCCTGCGGGAAAGTGAATGGCTTTCCTTTGAACAGCACATCGAAATAACCCCAGGTCTTCGCTGACAATGCCGAGGGATAGCCCATTTCACCGGTCATGGCGATCAACGCCAGCTTGACTGCGCGGCTCGTGGCATCACCTGCCGCCCAGCTTTTGCGCGACCCGGTGTTCGGCGCATGTCGGTAGGTACGAAGTGCGCCGCCGTCAATCCACGCATTCGATACGGCATTGATCACCTGCTCGCGATCTCCGCCGAGCATTCTTGCAACGACAGCAGTCGAGGCGACACGTACAAGCAAGACGTGGTCCAGGCCGACGCGATTGAAGCTGTTCTCCAGCGCCAGAACACCCTGGATCTCGTGCGCTTTGATCATCGCCGTCAGGACGTCCCGCATCATTAATGGCGCGTTGCCCTCGGCGCGGTTCTTTCTGCTCAGATAGTCGGCCACTGCCAGTATGCCGCCCAGGTTATCCGATGGGTGGCCCCATTCCGCTGCCAGCCAGGTGTCATTGAAGTCCAGCCAACGGATCATCGCCCCGATATTGAATGCGGCAGCAATCGGCTCTAGCTCGTAAGAGGTTCCCGGCACGCGCGCGCCGCCGGCCAGCGTCGCGCCGGGCACAACCGGGCCGAGGAGTTTGGTGCATGCAGGATAGTCGAGCGCCTGAAAACCGCAGGCCAGTGTATCCATCAGGCAGTGATGTGCCGTCTCGAACGCAAGGCCACTGTCGATCTCCGTGTCGCACACGAAGTCCGCAATATCGACCAGTAGCGGGTCCGGGTCGGGCCGTTTGGCCGACCGAATATCTGCTCCCGACATGAGTCTAGCCCCGCTCGTCCATCGGCAACCAGGTCTGAAGGCCCGGGCCGATGTAATCCGCTGCCGGACGGATGAGTTTGTTGTCGGAACGCTGCTCCATGATGTGAGCGGCCCATCCTGTGATGCGCGAACAGACGAAGATCGGTGTAAAGAGATAGGTTGGTATTCCCATGAAATGGTAGACGCTTGCGGCGAAGAAGTCGGCGTTGGCAAAGAGATTTTTCTCGTCCCACATTACTTTTTCGATCGCCTCGGATACCGCATATAAATGTGTGTCCCCGGCTTCATCAGAAAGCACCTTCGACATTCTCTTGTTCACTGAATTTCTCGGATCGGACGTCGTGTACACCCGATGACCGAATCCCATGATTTTTTCCTTGGCGGCCAGCATTGCAAGCACCCCTTCGGTCGCTTCTTCGGGCGAGGAAAAATTCTGAATGAGCGCCATCGCCGCTTCATTGGCACCGCCATGCAGCGGCCCGCGTAATGCGCCGATGGCACCAGTAACCGCCGAATGCATATCCGACAAGGTGCCAGTAATTACTCTTGCCGCGAAGGTCGATGCGTTGAACTCGTGCTCAGCGTAGAGGATCAAGGTTGTATCCAGCGAATTCCGGTGAAGATCGCTCGGCGCTTTATCATGCAGCATGTTGAGAAAGTGCCCGGAGACGCTGTCGTCGTCGGTCTCTACATCGATACGGGTCCCGTCGGTGTGAAAGCGGTGCCAGTAAAGCAACATCGACGGTATGCAGGCGAGCAGGCGGTCGGCAACATTTTCCTGATTGCTGAAATCACCTTCGGGTTCGACGTTGCCGAGTATCGATACTCCGCTCCTGAGAACGTCCATCGGGTGCGCGTCGCCCGGTATCATCTCCAAAACCTGCTTCAGTTGATCCGGCAGGCCGCGCAGCGTTTTGACTCGGGTAATGTAGCCGTCAAGTTCCTTTCTGCTTGGCAGCTTGCCCTTGAGCAACAGATAGGCAACCTCTTCGAAGCTGGCGTTATCGGCCAGATCGTAAATATCGTAGCCCCGGTAGGTCAGGCCTGCGCCTTCCTTGCCAACCGTGCATAGTGCGGTTGCGCCAGCGGACACGCCTGCGAGGCCGCCTGTTCTCTTGTTTCCAGTCATTTAGATCTCCAGCGTTTTTATTTTTTCGACTCTTCGGTGACGCCGCTGTCGGTAAACAGTTCGTCCAGCTTGTCTTCGTATTCATGATAGCCGAGCACTTCGTAGAGCCGATCGCGCGTCTGCATCTTATCGACGGCTTTTTCCTGTGTGCCATCGCTACGCAGTGTCTTGTAAACATTTTCGGCCGCTGCAGACATGGCGCGGAATGCCGATAAAGGATAAAGCGTCAGGCGCACGCCTGCATCAGCCATTTCCTGTGTTGTGAATAGCGGCGTTTTGCCGAATTCGGTCAGGTTTGCGAGCACCGGCACATCGATCGTCGATGTGAACTGCTTGTACTCATCGACCATCGTCAACGCCTCCGCGAAAATCATATCCGCGCCCGCTTCGACGTAGGCGCTGGCCCGGTCGAGGGCTGCCTGTTGTCCTTCGACGGCGTGCGCATCCGTTCGCGCCATGATTACAAATTTCGAATCGGTCCTGCCATCGACAGCTGCCTTGATTCGGTCGGCCATTTCCCCGCTCTCCACGAGCGCCTTGCCGGGCCGATGACCGCAGCGTTTTTCGGCGACCTGATCTTCGATATGGCAGCCCGCGGCACCCGCCCGGATCATCTCGCGTATCGTGCGGCCGATCATGAATGCGCCGCCCCAACCGGTGTCCGCGTCGACCAGCAGCGGCAAATCGCTTGCATAACAGATTCGCCGAATGTCCTCGCAGACATCATTGAGGGTCGTCATCGCCAGATCCGGCAGGCCGAACGAGGCATTGGCAACACCGGCGCCCGATAAATAGAGGGCCTTGAAGCCGGCGCACTCTGCCAGCAATGCTGCATAGGCATTGATCGTGCCGACCACCTGCAGCGGCCGCTCCTCTTCGATTGCCTGCCAAAGTCTTGCGCCAGCGCTCATCCTCGTTCCTCGGGGCCGGAAAATTTAGTCCGGATTGTAAATTGGGCCCGCGATTTTAAACCACGGCATTAGCATTCCCAAATCACGTGCTTTCGTTTGCTGATGCAGCCGCCGTTGCTGCGCGGCGCCGCTTATCAGCCTGCGCTGCGGTGCCCATACCGGATCCCCTTCGCGGCCCGGTATTTTATTATGCCTGCAGGCGGACTAACTTATCTTTACGAGTGTCCGACCGGTCACTTTGCCATCCATATAGTCCTGGAAGGCATCGGGCAGCTCGTCGAATTCAATCGTTCGCTTGCAGATAGTATCCAGATGCCGGGGCCTGAGGTCGCCGCCCATCCGCTTCCAGACCTGCAATCTGAGGTCCCTCGGTGTATCGACGGAGTTGATGCCGAGAAGGCAGACAGCGCGAAGGATAAAAGGCAACACGGTCGTGTTGAGCGCCGGACTGGCCGCCAGGCCGATGCTGGCGATATTGCCGCCGTATTTCACAGTGCGGGTCAGCCAGGTCAGGGCATCGCCACCGAGGTTGTCGATCGCGCCGCCATAAAGCGCTTTTTCCATCGGCCGCTTGCCGTAATCGACATCGCCCCGGAGCAGGATTTCACGGGCACCGATACTCTTTAAATAATCAGACTGTTCCGCTTTGCCGGTAAGCGCGAATACTTCGTAGCCCCGGGCATCCAGCATGTCGACCGCAATGCTGCCCACGCCTCCGCTTGCGCCCGTGACGACGATGGGCCCGCTCTCCGGGAGCTGGTTATTTTGTTCCATGCGATGAATGGCCAGCGCCGCCGTATAGCCGGCGGTGCCGATTTGCATCGCTTGTGCCGCCGTCATGCCGCCCGGCACCGGTACGACCGAGTCTGCTTTCACGCGGGCATATTCTGCGTACCCGCCATCAACCGTTTCGCTCAATCCACAACCGTTGACAAGAACTTCATTGCCGGGATCGAAGCTCTCGTCTTCCGAGCTGACAACGGTTCCCGCCAGGTCGATGCCGCCGACGAGCGGGTACCTTCTCAATATCTTGCCGGACCCGGTCGCCGCCAGCGCGTCCTTGTAATTGATCGTCGAGTGGCTGACCTTGATGACGACCTCGCCCGGGCTGAGGTCATCGATGCCAAGCTCACAAAAGCCTGCCGTAATCTTGTCTTCCAGAAGGTCGATTCGAAAAGCGCGAAAATTTTCCATGGTCTTATTGATTATCCAGCCAGTACTCGATGCCCATCGTATTGAGCATCACATCCAGATCGAGAATCGCGTGTAGCCGATCCTCATCGCCTTTATAACCATGCTCGGAAAGCTGTTCTGCAAAATACGAGAACATTGCTGCATGCATGGCCGAGGTTCGATTGTTATCGTTCGCGAGCTTTCCTGCAATCGCAATAAGGTCGTCGATCCGTTGATGCATATCCCCGGCCAGGCGCAACAAGTCTGTCACGCGACTGTAATGCGTAAGGTAGAGAGCCTCTGGTTGCTGGGCCATTATTCGATCGATGGCCTTGTGTGCCTCCGGCGGATCGAAATGGATCGGCGTCGTGGTCGGAAAGATAAACTCGCCATTGGCTGTATCGAGGTCCCTGTATGACACGCCGAAGCTGTCTCCCGTGAAAATGCCTTTGGAGGTCGGATCCGAAAGGCAGTAATGGTGTCTGGCGTGTCCCTCCGTGAAAATGCATTGCATTGGCCGGCCCCGAAAATCGATCGTTTCTTCGTCTTCGACGACGACAATGCGATCTTCCGCTATCGGCACAATTTCGCCGTAGGCCTCATGGTAGTGCTCCTTTCCGTAGACGGTTTCAGCCCCTTTGACGAGCTTTGACGGATCGATCATGTGCCGAACGCCGCGCGGATGAATGACTGCCTTCGCGTTGGGCAGGTGCTGCATTAGCTCCCCGGCACCACCGGCATGATCCAGGTGCACGTGCGTGAGAAATACGTAATCGACTTCCGCCCGATCGAGGTCCTTGCGCGCAAGCGCATCGAGCAACAGCGGCACGCTGTGATTGATTCCGGTATCGACAAAAGCCGCGTGGCCGCCCTGAACAATGAGGTGGCTCGCATCAGCCAATGGCCGTGGATAATCAGCGTCGATCGCCGATATGCCGTGCTCGAGATTCGTAATATGTGCCACCTGTTTGGTCACGCGAATTAACCAGTGGAGAGCGAGCGCGCTATGGTAGTGACAGGGAACATTGAATTCCAGCAGGGGTCTGAATTGCCGTGCTAGCATGCATGCGTTCAGCGCATCCGGACAGGAAAATATCGTGAATCGATGGTTTGTTGCGGCGTTGATTACGCTCGCGTTGATAGTTCTCGTATCGCCCGGCATCGTCGGCCGCCTGGCCGAGAAAAGCGTCGAAGAGAATCTCAATTTCGCCGCCAGTGACAGTGACGAAATTGTTGTCACGACGGAGAGTTTCGTGCGTGGCTGGTTCACCTCCGAGGGCCGGCACCGCATTGCGTTGAGGGATGGCCCGGTTCGTGCGCTATTCGAGGACGAAACGGGCGGCGAGGCCCCCTCTTTAGTCATTGAAACCCACGTGGACCACGGGCTGGTCCCGGTCACCTCCGTGTCCCGCGAATCAGGTTCACTCATGCCGGGCCTCGCGAGCACGGTTTCGACGATGAAGATCGACGCCGGTAATGGTGAGATTTTTGAGTTGCCCGGGAAGATCTACAGCGAAGTCGGCCTGACCGGCGAAATCACTTCGCGCTTTCTGATGGGGGCCGGCGCGAAAGCTATCGATGATACTGCGCTGGAATGGCAGGGCGCCGATGTCACTGTGCGGGCCAATCCTTCGTCCGGATCGATCAGCTACGAAGGCAAGGTTCTGCCTTTCTCTTTTCTGGATGAGCGCGGCGGACCCAGGTTTGGCACCATGACGATAGAAGGCGAGCAGACCAGAAGCCGGTTCGGCTTCAACGTCGGCACGGCTAAGATCGAGCTTGACTCCCTGACGGTCGAAACGAGCGATGGGCCGGGAGCGGCTTTTGGGCGCTTTGCCGTCGATGCGCGCAACGAGCTTGACGGGGACCGGGTCAACGCCACCACCAAGCTGCTTGTATCGGGCATTCCCGCGCCGGCGCTTGGCGACATCGACATAGTGGTCGATGTGGTTTTGAATGGGCTGGACGCGATATCGCTTCACGAGATCGTCGATTCCCTGCAAAACACGCAGAGCTCGGGGGATCCGCAGGAGGCATTGGCAAATCTGTATCCCCTTATCGAAGCAGATCTTCAGCGCCTGCTTTCGTCCGGCCTCGAGGTTCGTTTCGACAAACTGAATATAGCGTTACCCGATGGTGAATTGACGACGAATCTGCGATTTGAGTTACCGGCTTCCGATTCGGCGGACGATTTTTCCTGGCCTGCCCTGCTGCTTGCGCTTGATGCGTCTGCAGATGTTCGAATGCCCGTCAAGCTTTTCGATATTGTCGAAGTCCTGAATCCGGACCTTACAATGCTCGTCGCCATGGGCGTTCTGAAAAAAGAAGATGATTATTATGAGATGCACGCGGAATACGCGAAGGGCCTCGTAACCGTCAACGGCGCACCGATGCCGATTCCCCTGCCCGGTATGTAAAAAAGGGGACGTACCCCTTTTTCCAAAAAAAGGGGTACGTCCCCTTTTTTACAGGTCGAGTTCGGATGCACGATGGCAGGCGACGCTCGCTTTTTCAAGCTCCTGTAATTCCGGCAGGTCGTCGCCGCAGCGCAAAACCGAGTAGGTACAACGCGGATGAAACACGCAGCCAGGCGGTGGCTGCATCATCGACGGCGCTTCGCCTATCTCGCTCATTACGACAATACCTACGTCCGGATCGGCGATGGGAACCGCATCCAGAAGCGCTTTGGTGTACGGGTGCTTCGGACGCATGAACAGGCTTTCCGTGTCTGAAAGCTCGCATACCCTGCCAAGATACATGACCAGAACGCGATGACTGATCTGTCTGACTGTCGTCAGATCGTGTGTGATGAAAATCAGCGAGAGGCCTGTGCCTTCCTGCTCCGAGCGCAGTAGCTCCAGAATGCCCTCGCGAACCGAGCCATCGAGGGCCGCAACCGCTTCGTCACAAATCAGGATTCCGGGTTTCAGGACCAGCGCCCTCGCGATCGCGACTCGTTGCGCCTGCCCCCCCGAGAGCTCGTGTGGAAATCGGCCGGCCAGGGAACGGTCGAGGCCGACCCTTTGCAGCATCGTTGCGACCAGTTTGTTCTTGTCATCCCCTATCTTCTCCGGCTCGTGAACCGTCAGTGGTTCGACAATGATATCGTCGACACGCATTGCCGGGTTCAGAGAGCCGACTGGATCCTGAAACACCATCTGCAACTCGCGGCGCACACTATTTGGCCTCGACTCGACCGGGCCTTTCAAGGATTTTCCAAGCAGCGTCATGCTGCCTTCCTCTGTCGGTTGCAGGCCGACGATGGCGCGCGCGAGACTGGTCTTGCCGGATCCGGACTCCCCCACAACCGCAAGAGTTTCTCCCGGAGCAACAGCAATGCTTAGTTGTCGCACCGCCTGCAGTCTTCGGCGGCTCCGTCTCTCCCCGGGTACCGCGTAACTGACCGCGAGGTTTTCTATTTCCAGCGCCGGACTGTTATCTGCCCGCTGATCCAACAAGCGCGGCTGCGAATCCGATCGTCTTGCCGCTGCGACCATTGATTTGGTATCCGGATGTGCCGGCGCCGAGAATATTTGCCGGGTCGGCGCCGATTCAACCAGCTCACCGTCCTTCAGCACGAGCATTCGGTCGCAATTGCCGGCAACGACACCGAGGTCGTGTGTGATCAATAACAGTGCCGTGTCGAACCTGTCTTTTAGCTGTCGCAGCAAATCGAGAATCTGCGCCTGCACCGTGACATCAAGTGCTGTTGTCGGCTCGTCAGCAATCAGGAGCTCCGGGCTGCCAATCAATGCTGCAGCAATCATTACGCGTTGCCGCATGCCGCCCGAAAGCTGATGCGGATAAGACTGGAATTGTCTCTCTACGTCCGGTAGGCCCACGAGTTGTAGCATTTCCAGCGAACGATCGTCCGCGTCGTCTTCGTCTACCAGCGCATGTTCGATCAGTATCCGGTTGAGTTGCTCACCAATACGAACATAGGGGTTCAATGCAGTCATCGGATCCTGG
>Ga0255052_10001765_pt1 | contig 16043 bp, 19 predicted proteins | sample JV7_2_21_MG_FD_188632 | JGI IMG/M metagenome (GOLD analysis project Ga0255052, IMG submission 188632) | Seawater microbial communities from Jervis Inlet, British Columbia, Canada - JV7_2_21 | ecosystem: Environmental > Aquatic > Marine > Inlet | place: Canada: British Columbia | collected...
GTGTTGTATCATGGGTGAATGACCGATATGGAGGTGAGACTGAGGAAATAAAAGAATCAAGTTTGTCTTTTACTAAAGAGCAGATGAAGGAAAAAGAGCCTGAGGAGAATAGTGCCGATTGGAAAGGTGACAGAACACCTGAGGCTTCGTTGTCTGGTAAAACGGAAATTGGCAGTCATGCTTGATCAGTAGGGATTGAACCATGAAAACTTTCATCGAATTATTAGTAGATGGTGAAGTTGAGCCTGAGGAAATCGACGATTTTATCGATGAATGGCATGAGGGAACTTCAAATGATGTTCCTCTACATTCTTTCCTTGGCATGGCAGAGATTGAATATGAAGCCTGGTTAGGCCATCCTGGTGCATTAGATGGTATTGTGCGAGAACGAAAAGAGAGGTTAAAAGTATGATTGTTGTGATCGAAGATAAAATTTATAATCCAAATGATTGCAAAATTCTTATCATTATGAATGATCAGGATCAAAAAAATATTGCCTCAATGACACCAGAGGCCAATTGTTTTGCTTCATTCCCAGAGGGATCGGACATGACCAAGATTGGCAATTGGATGAAACAGATGAAAGACTTGGTAGCAGAGGGATTGAGAAATGCACTGTCAAACAAAACAAACCTTCAAACAGTATCTAAAGACCAAGCAAATTGATCTTCCTAAATTTGCTTGGCCGATAGTTGATTCTATGGATGAAGGAAAAACACTTGTCTGTGGTGTCAAGACAGGTAAGTATATTCTGAACAAATTATGGAAAGACTATCAACGTGAGGTACATGAGAATGAAGAGATCTATTCTGTTAGCTAGTTTCTTGGTTGCCGGTATTGGCTTTGGTCAAGATGTGGTGCAACCTGAGCCTGAGGCTGTAAAGCCTGTTGAAGAGGCTGCCGTTTTACCTACCCCTGCCAAAGAAGTTTTGAAGCCTGTCAAAGAGGCTGCAGAACCTGTCAAAAAGAAAAAGGAAGATCCTCCCCCGACTATTATTAGGTTGGATACGGGCAAGGAAATTTTAAGGATCACCCATGATGGCAAGATTTATAATGAGGGTGAATTGGTTACTCGAAAGTCTTTGACGGTTGCGACTAGACAAAAAGCCTATGAGAGATGCGCTAAAATGTTACTTATCCAGATGGAACAAAACTGACAAAATGACTCATTAAAAAGGGAATGAGTGAAACTGATTGCACACATTTCCCTTTCCCCCCTCTTTTATTTCTCATTTGAAAGTCAAGCCTTTATTTGAAAATAGTCAATTATGCGCTATAAGTGTAATAGTGTGTCATTTTTATTTGGTGAGGTGATTATGAACCGAAGATTGTTGACAGAAATTGAAGGTGAAAGTGACAGGGAGGATCAAAAAGAAAAAACAGAAGTCAAAGTGAAAGTGCCGAAAGGCAAAAAAGTCACCATTGATGTTGATGATGAAAATCCCAAAGAGAGTGCGAATGGTGGAGGTAGACGATTACTCATGGAGGGATGAAGGGAGGATTGATGCAATCAAACACAGTTGAATCTCTAGATCCAAAGATTTATGGGGAGGTTGATAAAGCCTATTTGAAGGTCGAAAAATTGTTCGAGTACTATGGCATGACAACCGATGATTTTGATATATTCCACAAAGAAAGTCCTAATTTGATGACACGTATATCAGAGTTGGAGGATACTATCGGCCCCCCTATGAGCGTGGGTGAGATTAAAAAGAATTTGGAATGTTGGATTAAAAACTGGGATGCTGCCTTTAGGCGTAGGCGTAGTAAAAAACAAGGGATGAGTTATGGATGATTCGCAAGTGAGTGATGAAGGTGCAAAGAAACCTCATGTTGAAGTGATTCAAGATGGGGAACCTTTGCCTCCTAAATATAAAAAAGGGAGAAGTATTTTTGATAAGCAGATCATGTCACCTAAGAAAAAACTACATAAGTTGGAGAAATTAAAGTGCTGGCCAAAGGTTAAAAACATGATCGCCAGTGGTATACATGTGAAGGATATTGTCTATTTTATCCAGATTGAAAATGAAGAGTACAGAGAGATTACTGATGAATCATTAAGAGTGACTATTTACAATTACATTAAAAGGCATAAGCATTTATTGGTGAGACAGCCTACTAGACATTTGCCAATGATAGCTTCGTTGGAATTAGTCGATCAATTGGATGCTATCAATCTTTTATATGCCTTGAATATGGATATGGTTATCGGTTTACATCATCAATTGACGATTGAAAAAAGAGGTACCTATGAGAATTTTGACAAGGCTTTGCGATCATGTAACGCGATAATCCAAACTATGCATGAGATTAAAAAAGATCATCGAAGAGAGATGAAAACGGCTTCGACTGATATTGGTGCAATGGCACAAGTCGAGAGGGTTAAAAAGATTTATCAATCCAAATATGGTAACCGCACTGCTGGCATTTTGTTTCATCCTGAGAGTAGGCGACGATTATTGAATGCTTTACAGAAGGTCCGAAAATCTGATAACGCTGAAGTTATCGATCTACTTGAAAAGAATGAAGAGAAGTTGAAGGTCATTGGTGTTGAGGAGAATGATGGATCAGGACAGGTTGAACCAGATTAGCAATTATGTGCTGAATGCATTTGGCCAGCACATTGAACTCATGAAAAGTTTTCAAAAATTAATTCCGATTATTACAGCAACAGCTTCTGTCATGGCTGATTGTTTGAATAAAAACAAAAAAATTATGGTTTGTGGCAATGGGGGAAGTGCAGCAGATGCACAACATTTTGCAGCTGAGTTTACTGGGATTATGATGACTGAAAGGCGGGCATTGCCTTGCATTGCTTTAACTACTGATAGCTCGGCACTGACTGCCATCGGCAATGATTTTGGTTTTGATAATATTTTTTCCAGGCAGGTTGAAGCATTGGCCAATGATGGTGATGTTTTTTTTGGCATTTCTACATCGGGGAATTCGAGAAATGTTGTTAGTGCTGCCTTGGCTGCCAAAGAGGTTGGCTGTTTTGTTGTCGGTTTGACGGGTAGTAATTTAGAGAGTGATTTAGTTCTTACCAGTGATGGATCTATTTGTGTTCCCAGTAAGCATACCCCCAGAGTACAAGAGGCTCATATTTTTGTACTTCATTGTCTCATTGATGCCATAGATCGATTCTTGCTTAAAGTAAAATAGGAATTTTTATGGATGAGATTGTAGAAATTCATGGCTTTAAAGTAGTCATGGAAACTCGGACATGTGCAGGGAAGTGCGGTTATAAATTCAAATGCATGAAGGGTTCATCTGCAAGGTATGCAAGGTCGAATTGCAGGGCAGTTTGCTATGATAGTCAAATGAGTTTTATTGAGATGAAAGAAAATCGGATCGCCAAAGTTAAGGCTATCAAGGCAAAGGAAGTGAAAGTTATCGATCCTGAAAAATGGAACAGGTCTATCAGTTTGGCCAAAGAATGTCATGAAAATGATGATCGAATGGGTATTGCTGATTTGGCTTTAGGTATCTGTGATAGGAATGTAAGAGGGAAAAATAATCCTTATAGCATCAGATCATTTGCAGCTGAGATCAGAGTGGACAGAAAGACATTGAGTAGATGGATGAAGGTCAAAGAGACAGTAGTGAACAAGTTGGATTTTGGACTTTATGAGCCGAATCGTTATATCATAGTTAGCAGGATGTATGATGCTCTTGATCAGAATGCGACAGAAGAATTGATTAATGAAGAATATAAACGAAGAGTTAGATTATTATCATCAAAGGGATCGAGTTAGTTGATGTTCGCAGGGAGAATGAAAATAGCCCTGGTAAATATTTTGTGATTCCACCCGATATATTTGACATACTGAAAGTTGGCGATAGCCTTGAAGTTGTTACTACCAATCTAAATATCCCCCCATATGGTTTTCACATTTGGATCAAAATCGAAAGAATTGTTTTCGGCTCGCCATTAGTGTTCTATGGTAACTTGGATACTCATGAACATGGATGCGTATTGAATGGTTTGATTAGGTTCGAACCTTGTCATGCAATAAACTTCAAGAGTGGTTGATATGAGTGATCGGGAGAACCGTATACTTTGGCTTATGGATAATCAAGATTTGTGGTTTAATATAAATAGAAATAAAAGGGTAATCTATGAGCGGTTAATAGGAAAAATGAAGTCGGTTGGATTGTACTCTTGGGATAGTCATAATATAAAAATTGCACCATTATTGACTGAAGCTACAAAACGAATAAACAGAGAATTGGATGATATTTTCAGATGGAACGGATAAAGATACATGGTGTTATGGTTGAATTAGAGACTAGGGAATGTGCTGGTGGATGTGGTAATCGATTCAAAGTAATGCCTACTAGTTCTATTCGCCATGCAAGGAAAGATTGTGAGTATGTCTGTCAAGGTAAAAAAAAAGATCTTGAGAAGATAAAACGAGATCATATTGTTGCTACTAGTTGGACTGGGGATAATTTCGATGCTGCAGTAAAAAAAAGCCGAATGGATTATGGTGAAACACAGGATGAAAAATCAAAAAGAAACCATAGAGAACAGGTTGAAAAACAAAATCCAAAGATGGAAATGTTAAAGGCTTTAAATGATCCTGAATTCAAAATAGAACCAAAACCAATGGTGAAGCCGAAACCAAAGCCGAAACCGAAACTAAAAACAGAAAGAAGATATGAGATGGATCTTAAAGATGGCCAGCCTTGTCAGCATCCTGGATGTTTGAGTCATGTGTCTCATCCTTGTGAGGGTTGCCATAGAATTGGAGGGAGAAAGATGAAAGATCTCTCATTGCCAGGGAATGGGTACCTATTAAAATCTCTCTGCTCGACTGTAGGAGCACATAGTTCATGGTTTTTGAAGTCTAACCTCAAACAATTAAATCAAGATGATTTGAATAAATTGCATAAATTAATTTTGGACATGCACATGAAGCTAAAGATCTATAAGAGGGATAAGCAAAATAAAAAATGATTGTTACAGATCGATTTAAATCTTACTCGGTGTGGACTGCCAAAGAATTTGAAGATAATTTGGCAAGAGATATTTCCATCATGACTGATGAGGAGATAGAGCATTTTCTGAGGATTTTAGACGATACAGAATTAGAATCAGATGCAATGGCACTGGAGGTGGATCGAGATATAGTTTCAATTGAGGATTGGATTAACGATGATTATTACATGGGGACGGTTGGCAAGACGATTTATAAGCCTTGGAAAGATGATCTTCTAGAGTTGTTTGAATCGGAGGCATACAGTCAATCTGTCATTGTAGGCGGAATTGGCTCAGGCAAATCGACCTTCTCCCATTTGGCAACATTGAGAATGGTATATGAGGCATCTTGTTTAAAAGATCCAGCCTTATCCTATGGCATTGCATCCGGCAGTGTCATTGGTTTTTGTAATTTGGCGACCTCCAGGGAAACGGCTCGAAGAGTTGTGTTCGAGGGGATCTCATCTAAAATGGCTGAATCTCCCTACTTCAAATATGATTTTCCTCCCATAAAAAATTTGAAAAATGAGATTATTTTTCCCAAAGGCATTCATGTTATTGCAGGCTCATCCACTGATACCAGTGTCATTGGCCAGAATATTTTTGGAGGCATCATTGATGAAGGAAACTTCATGCAACGTATTGGCAAGCAATCTATGAATGATCCCAGATTTAAATTTTGGGGAGTTTCTTCCAGGGCAGGCCGGTTGTATGATTCAATCCATCGAAGGATGAAGTCAAGGTATTTGAAAAAAGGAAAACTTCCAGGCATCCTACTTATCATTTCCTCCAAGACAACTAAGGATAGTTTCACTGAACAGCTTATTAGGCGCGGGCAATCTTCTGGTTCAACCGAGATGTTTGTGCGCGATAGAAATATTATCGAAGTGAAGCGAGAGGCTTTTGACGATAAAGATTTTAGAGTATTGGTTGGCACCGAAAATTTTATGTCAAAAATTCTGGAGGATGATGAAGAGGTGCCAGAAGGTGGAGTGGTACTTGATATCCCAATAGATCTCAAAGAGGATTTTGAAAATAATATCGAAGAGGCATTACGAGATATAGCTGGTGTTTCCACCATTGCCATTTCTAATTTTATTCAGAGAGTGGATAAAGTTGATGAGATGATCGATCCGACACGCGAGCATCCCTTCGTTTGTCCGCTAAATGGAGATCCAACTGCTTGGGATAGTCGGCTGCCATATAGGATTAATTGGCATAAAATAGCTACCCAGATTGACGGTGAATGGCAACCTCGATTAAATCCCCATGCAAAACGACATGTCCATTTTGATCCTGCTTTGACGGGGGATGCATTTGGATTGGCAATTGTTCATATAGCCGGAAAGGTGCCTGTTGGCTTTGCTAAGGACATGGAGATCCAGGAATATCAACCTATGTACGAGGTGGATTTTGTTCTTAAGATCCAAGGTGAGCCTGGTAATGAGATAATTTTCAGGAATGTGAGAAAAATGGTTTACCAATTTTCTGATCATGGTTTCCATTTGGCAGAGTTTGGGATGGATTCTTTTCAATCTAGGGAAATGGTGCAAGCATTAGAACAGCAAGGTTACAAGGCCGGGATCTATTCAATGGACACAGGCCAAACCTCAAGAGTGACAGATGGCTCAGGTCATGATCATAGTGGAGGTACTACCAGTGTGGCCAAAGCAAAGCAGGCTTACTGGAATTTGCGAACGGCTATTTATGAAAATCGGATTAGGGTATATGATTACCCTATACTGTTTAGGGAATTGAAACGATTAGAAGATGGACCTCTTAAGGTCGATCATCCAGAGGGTGAAAGTAAGGATTTGGCTGATGCTCTTGGAGGGGCAGTCTGGACATTATTTCGATCTGATCATTGGGGAGAACCGATGGCACCATTGAAAGGTCTATCCAAAACACCAGAAGATGGAATGGTATTGGATGAGAATTTTATTTCTGTCAAGACTAAGGATGATGCTGTTGTTGAGGAAAATATTACTCAGCAAGATCATGGTAAATACAAAAAGAAGAAACCAAAAAGAGTTGCACCGAAGTACCAAAAAGTATCTCATGATGGTAATGTAGAAGATCTGGTGAGTCAGAATGATACTGATGATCTTGGGAATTTTTTTGTAAAGGGATGACCAATGGGGATTGCAGGTAATACGCTTGATTTAATTCGAACGGTTTTTAATCGGGATGGATTGATACCCAAGGGGGCTTCATATTTTGATTCGATTAACTCCAATGCAATCTCATATAGCAATGTGACACTTGGACCTCAAAATGGCTACAATGATTATCTAACTGATAGCGTCAAATTAGATCAAGATCTCATGAGCAGGTATGCCGATTATGAAGATATGGACGATTTCCCAGAATTGGGATCTGCCCTTGATTTATTTTCTGATGATGCAACGGTTCAGGATGTGATTACAAATAAGTCAATGTGGTTTGAGGCAGAGGATGAATCCGTTTCAAATGTCCTAAATGAGATGCTTGATATCAATATAAAAGCCGAAGAATCTTTATGGGAAATTTGCAGATCTCTTTGCAAGTATGGAAACAACTTTGAAGAGTTGATGGTTGCTGATGGCATTGGTGTTGTGAAGTTGAATCATATTCCTCCACCGGCTGCCCGTAGGATTGAGGATATAAATGGAATTCTTTATGGTTTCATTCATGATCCGACCATGCATTTTAGGATGGATACCAGATCATTTTTGGAACGCTTGCAGGAAAAAGTGCCAGCCGAGTTATCGCCATTGCCTCAAGATTCAACCATGCAAGATTTGATGCAGGTCTATGAGCCTTGGGAGGTTGTTCATTTTAGATTGAGAGGAAAGACTAGACGGGATCTTTATGGTTACTCGGTTGCGGAGGCTGCACGTTGGGCATGGAAACGTTTATCGATGATGGAGGATGCAATGGTCCTCTACAAATTAACTCGATCTCCTCAGAGATATGCATATTATGTTGATGTTGGCGATGTACCTCCCAACCAGGCCAAAGGCTTTTTGAATCGGATTAAAAATGAATTTAAAAAAGAAAAATTCATTGATAAGGATGGAAAATTATCATTCCGATATAACCCTCTTTGCATTTCTCTTGGTACTCGAATTCCATTATTGAATGGTAAAACTAAATTTTTAAGAGATTTGATTGATGATTATAATAATGGGATTGAGAATTGGACTTATTCAATTGATCCTGAAACCAAGAAAATGAAACCTGGAAGGATTGAATGGGCTGGTATTACAAGGCGTAATGCTAAAGTCATACGAGTTACACTTGATAATAATGAAAGTGTTGTTTGTACTCCAGATCATAATTTTATCCTTCGGGATGGTTCTGAGTGTGAGGCACAATATTTGAAACCTGATAGTAGTTTGATGCCTTTTAGAAGGGGGATTAATGATGGTGGATATGAATATATTGTTGATCCTTGGGATGAAAATGAAAATACTGGAAAGTGGAATTTTTTAAGTTCGACTCATCGTATGGTTGCTGAAGGATTGGGTTGGGATATTGAAGGAATGGATGTTCATCATGAGGATGAAAATAAGTTTAACAATAATCCTACTAATCTTGAGGTTATGACAAAATCAGATCATTCAAAACTTCATGGTGATATTCATGCAAAATGTTTAATTGAATATAATAAAAGTGACAGGCATCGACAAGAAACTGCAGATTACAATCGCCTTTATAATAAAGGTCAAAACATTATTGATTACAATAATTCTGAAAAGCATAAAGAGGATAATGCGATTAGAAGTTGTGCAGTTAAAGAATTTAGGGCTAAACAAGATCCAAAGAAATACAACAAAAGATTTGAGATAAAATTTGTTTCTGAGTTGATTGATTTTCTCAGGCAGGTTGTTGATGAGGAACCAGGAATATCAATTGATGAATTAGGAAAAAAGCTTCAGAATTCAGATGTGATGTACGTTTGGAGGGATGCAAATAATCGAAAATTGAAAAACGTACATCGACATTTAGTCCTTCAAATATTGAGACATTTTGGATTTGAAAATTTCCGAGAATTTAAAAAGAAAGTGGTTAACAATCATAAAGTTTTGAAAATTGAATGGCTTGATGAAACTCAGGATACAGGATGTATTACTGTTGCCGAATGGCATAATTTTGCAATTAGTTCTGGGTGTGTCATAAGGAATTCAATGGATGAAGATTTATTTTTGCCTGTGAGAAAGGGTAAACGGAGTACTGAGGTTGAAGTACTTGCTGGACCTGAAGGTCAGCAGGTTGAAGATGCTGAATACTTTTTAAATAAGATTTTTGCGGCATTGAAAATTCCTAAAACCTATCTTGGTGCTGATGAGACTGTAGGTAGAGCTAATTTATGTTTGGTCCCAGAAACTAAAATACCATTGTTAGATGGTCGAGTATTGACTATGGAACAATTGATTGCAGAACATAAAGATGGAAAACAAAATTGGGTTTACTCAATTAATAATAATAAAAATGTTGTTCCAGGAAAAATATCAAATGCAAAATGGACAAGAAAAAATGCTGATATTGTTAGAGTACATCTTGATAATGGTGAGTATTTAGATGTTACACCAGATCATCCGTTTATGCTTAGAGATGGATCTTATTTAGAGGCCAGTAAATTATCTGAAGGTCAATCATTGATGCCTTGGTATCATCGTTTGAGTGATAATAAACTTAAAGGATATAGTGAAGTTTATGATCCTGGCAAAAATAAATATCAATTTACTCATAGGTTAGTTAAAAGTTTTTTTGAACCTTTGATTAAAGGTTATGTGACACATCATAAAGATTTTAAAAAATTGAATAACAATCCAGATAATTTGGTACAAATGCTTTGGGCTGATCATCAAAAACTACATATGGAACAGGTAGAAAAAACTATTTTGCGATCTGATGTGATTGATAAAGCAAAAAAAGGTAGAGAGAATTGGATTAATTCTGAAGAAAATAAAAATGTTTGTAGGGAGAATATGAAAAAAGCTAGGATGCCTGGAGGTGGACAGTATAGATGGATTAAATCCCAAAAACATCGTGATTTAAAATCAGAACAAATGAAGAAACAATGGACTAATGGAGATTTTTCCTATCATAAATCTGATGAACATTCTCGTTTAATGAGAAAAAAAATGTTTAAGAGGATTGAGAATGGCACTGCCCCAGATACAAGAGGTGATAAAAATACACGATGGAGAAATATTTCCTATGATGAATTAGGATCTATTGCATTGAATCTTGGTGCGAAATCAAAGGCTGATCTTATAAGAAATGGTTATAGCCAATGTTTGGTAGATAGGATCATGGTTTGTCATGGTAAAACGTTTAAGGAATTTTCAGATGAATTTCTTGGTGGTTATAAATTACCAAATTTTCAGGGATTGATATCAGTCAAACAATTGGCTGATATTGCAGTGGATAATAAATGGAAAACTAAAACAGAATTGATGGCGAATGGTTTTAGTCGGGACTATATCAAACGTGTTTTGAATCAGGAAAAATTGACATTTGAGAAATTTCTTGTCAGTTATCTGGGGGTAAAATATAGACGTTATAAGCGTATTGATATTGGTGACATGACTGTAGAGAAATTGGGATCAATAGTTTTAAAGAATGGGATAACATCTAGGAAAAAGTTGGTTAAGTTTGGGTTTTCTAGGACTTTTTTGAAAAAAGTTTTAGAGAGAGAAAATGTTTCTTTAGAGGATTTTTCAAATAAATATTTTGGATCATATAAAGCTTGGAAAAAACTTTCTGGAAATAATCATAAAATTGTTAAGTTAGAATGGTTAAAAGAGAAAAAAGATTGCTGTGATATTGAGGTAGACAAGTTTCATAATTTTGCAACTTATGCTGGTGTTTTTGTCCATAATAGTCAGATGGATGTGCGGTTTGCCAGAACGGTTATGCGTGTTCAGAGAGAAATGAAAAACGGATACACTCAGGTTGGTCGAGTGGATCTTTCTGCTCGCAACATAGATCCAGATCGAGTTGGTTATGAATGCCACATGGTTATTCCATCAGGTGTATTTGAATTAGCTCAGATGGAAGTGCAGCAAGCTAAGATGGAGTTGGCTGATAGATATAAGGCAATGGAATTTTCTGAATATTATATTTGGTCTAAAGTCCTTGGTATACCTGATGAAGAGATCAAAGCTATTCAATCCCAAAGGGCAAGGGAGGGAGGTAGTGATCTAGACAAAGAAGAGGCTCAGAAAGTCAGAGAAATTATGCCCAAACAGATAGACAAAGAGGCTGATAAATTATCAAAGAATAAAAAACTGAAGGATGTAACACCCAAGATTTTGGCTGAGATTCAAAAAGAACAATCTAAATTTGCTAAACGAATGAAGGAAGTTCGCTTACTAACACAAGAGATTCGGCATGTTGTTAAGTCTCAAAAATACTATCGAGGTCGCAAATCGGCGACATTATAACATACATCAGAATATGATATAATTGACTTGTCCTTTGGAGGGAGGGGGAAAGTCATGAGTGAGTCATCGTTAGGTGGATCTTTATTTGTAAGAAATGCGATTCAATATGATTATTGTGTAAAAGAGGCCATAGCAAGCCTTGCAGCATTGTGTGATGATGTTTTTATTCTCGATTGCCAGAGTGATGATGGCACTACAGACATACTTCATGAGTATATTAAAGCATTTCCTAATGTGCGGTATCAAACTAATGGTGATTGGAGTGGGAAGGATTACCATAAGCTGCCTAGATTAGCTAATGCTTGCATCAAACATTTAAAAACTGATTGGCATTTTATGCTCCAGGCTGATGAAGTTATCCATGAAGATAGTTTTCCAGTGATTCGAAAACTCATTGCAGAAAATCATAAAAAAGGGAAACAAACTTTCGGTGTGAGGAGATTAAATCTTTATGGAACCATTGATCATCATATTAAATTTAACCTCAAATCTAAGCCTTGCAGTGATTGCCCAGTGCGAATTGGAACAAAAAAAACAAAGGCCAAAGGCGATGCTGAATCACTGGAATGGACTAATGTAGACCGAGCACATTTGGATGAGATCCTTATTTATCATTATGGTTATGTAAGGCATGATATCCAAAACATTCACAAGGCAGTTGACATGCAGTCATGGTTTTTTGGTCCGAACAGTGTAGTTGATGGCCGTCTATTAGAAATGAAAAAAACTGGTATATGGGAACCATACAAGATCCTTCCCCAAGATGCTTTATCGCCTATCCCTAAACCACATCCAATATTTTCAAAGGCATGGTCTGATGAGCGGAGAAAATAATGATTTTAATAACAGGAATGCCAAGGTCTGGGACTAGTTTTCTCAATACTGTTTTTCATCATTATGGTCACATGATGGAACCTAGATGTTTTGGCCGTCAAAATTATAATCCTAGCAATGTTTACAATCTTTCTGAACCTGGAGTATTGGGTAAACTTTGTAACAGAGGTGCTAACCGAGATTCTTTCAAGGATGGCATTGAGCAGATTAAAAGGCATTGGGCAAATACTGAGGCAGGGACTGATGAATTGGTTATTAAGATCCTACAATTTAGTTTTTACCCTGGTGTTTGCCGGGAATTTTCCAAAATAATTATTTGTGTGAGTTCTATCGATGACAGATATATCAAGAGTGCAAAAGGTCATAACATGCAAAGTTGGTTGCGTGGGGATGCAAATTTTTTGTGGCAGTTAAAGGATCGAACCTTAAAAGGCTTGGCATTATTATGGTCTAAAAAAGCATATGAATTGAAAAATCATCACCCGAAAAAAACTTTGTTTTTCGAGTTTGGTAATAAGGATCATTTTGATTCTATTTTTTTGCCGTATATGAATCAGGCTTTAGTTGATGAGGCATACACCAAATATTGGCGTGGCAGTCGATTTAGATAGAATTAGAGGGAGAAAAAATATGAAAGGTATGTTGCTTGGCCATCATAAATGTGGAACTTTGTGGACCGATCTTGTATTGAAAAATGTTTTAGGTAGTCGTTTTAAATCTGGTAATGACCATGCATACACAGGTTCAGAGGATCTTTATTTTCATGGTAATGGTGATCCAGTTAGGACAAAGATTCCTTCTGGTGTCAAGGCTATTAGCATTATAAGAGATCCGCGTGATATTGCAGTCTCAGCATATTTTTCACATAGGTATGTTCATGGTTTGTGGGATGACTTGAAAGTTCATAGAGAACATCTTAACCGGCTAAACACAGAGGATGGCATGTGTCTAGACATAGAGTGGAGTAATGCTATGCCTGGAATTGATGGCCATCCGATCAGGATATTTTCTGGCCTTGAATTTAAACCACCTGTAGTGAATGTCCGTTTTGAAAATCTTATCATAAATCCAGTAGAGGTTTTTTCTGGCATCTTGAGAGATATGGAGATCAATTTTGATAGTAAATTGCTTGTGGAAGTTCTAGATAAGTATTCATTTTCGAATATGGCTGATGGAAGGAAACATGGTGATAGAAATATAAATTCCCATTACCGTTCAGGCAAACCAGGGGAATGGCATGAATGGTTTACGGCCAAGGTTAAAAAATGTTTTAAAAGATTGCATGAAAAATTGCCTGTTCGCCTTGGATATGAAGAGGGTGAATGGTGAGTAGAGGTTTGCATGTGGAATTTATTGTTTGAAACTGTCACTAAAGAGTTTTCTGTTGGTCCCGACAATGCTGCCAGGAATAAAGACATGGCAGCTATCATTAATAAATACAAAAAAGCACCGCACAAAAAATGCTTACAGGTTGGCATTAATCATCCAGAAACTGATAAGCATGCACCACATTTTATTTGTTTGGATAAGTGGGATAAGGGACGTTATGTTGATGTAAGTGAAGATTTAGCTCATACCTCTTTTGAAAATGATGTTTTTGATTTTATTTTATGCCGGGCAATTCTCGAACATGTGACTGATCCGTTCGGTTGTTCTAAAGAGATGGAACGTATTGCCAAAATTGGATGTGAGTTATGGTTGGAGGTGCCATTTGCTCAACCGTTTCATCCCATCAAAGGATGGACATACAGTCAAGGCTACATGTTGGATACATTTGGCGATGAAAATTTGCCATCGGATAAAAATCATGGTGGAGATTTTTGGCGTTTTACACTGCAAGGGATTGCCTATATGTTGAAGGGGTTTCAGCCGATTAGATTTTATATTGCCCAAGCTGGTGGAATTGCGTTTCATGGATTAAGGAAAGGTTAAGTAGATGGTTAGAGCATTAGATATATCAGGGACGATTCTTGGTTGGCATGATAATAAAGAGTTCAATGGGGTAGCTATTGCACTGGATAATATTTCTGCATCCCCAATTTATAAGCTACATTTTCTTTGGGAAAGTGTACCACATTTGAGAGGGCTATCTGGATTGATGGCAGAGGTTGGTGTTTGGAAAGGTGGATCGGCAAAGCTGTTGTTAGAAAGGATGATGAGGCTTGGCATTAGTGAGACACTTTATTTATTCGATACTTTTAATGGGATGCCTAAGACAGATCCAACTAGGGATTGCCATAATGCCGGGGATTTTAAGGATACCTCGATTCAAATTGTTAAAGACAGGTTAGAGGGATATCTCAATTATGAATTGGTGCCTGGATTGTTTCCCGATTCGGCAGCAGAGAAATTTTCCCATCAAAAATTTAAATGGATACATATTGATGTGGATATTTATTCATCGGTGAAGCAAGCCTGTGAATGGGTATATACCAGAATGGTAACAGGTGGTTTGATGATCTTTGATGACTATGGCACTAATGCATGCAGAGGTGCTAAGATGGCAGTTGATGAATTTTTTGCTGATAAAACTGAGGCAGTGATGTATTTGCCGACTACTCAGGCTATAGTGATCAAGCATTAGGGTAGGGAGAATGGGACTTTATTCAATTGATTGTATTAATTGTGGTGCTCCTACAATTTGGTTTTCGGGAGATCATGCAACTCAAATGTGTGTGAAGTGTCGGGAGGAAACCAAGGGTTTTGTAATTGGTGAGGTGATTAATTTGCCTGATGATGTTATTGGTTTTCATAATGAGAATGTTTGTGTCAGTGGATATGAGTTGACTGTTACTGGCAGAGATGAAGAGACTAAAACGATTACATTGGATTGATATGAAGGATACATGTGCGGTGTGCGGTGATTGGTATTCAACCACAAGTGAAGCTGGTGGATATTATATTTCTGAATCTGAGATAGAGAAGTTAGAAATAGTAGCAGATATGCATCCAAAGCCTAAAGAGTTTGAAGAAAAATATCGAAATCATTTGTATGGTTGGTTTATGGATCATTGCAAAAAACAAAACCTTGAAACGAGTGTAATTTATTGTGCCGATAATCTTGATGTTATGATTACTCTCCCAAGTGAATCTATAGATATGATTTATATAGATCCCCCTTTCTTTTCAAATAGAGTTTATGAAACTATTTGGAAGGATAAGGAAGATACCACAGCATTTAATGATAGGTGGAAAGGTGGGGTTTATCACTTTGTAGAGTGGATGAGACCTCGTCTTGAGCAGATACATCGACTACTGAAACCTACGGGTACTTTTTTTTGCCATATGGATTGGCATGCTAACCACTATATTAAAGTCGTTCTGGATGAGATTTTTGGGTATAGAAATTTTAGAAATCAAATTATATGGAGAAGAGGGACACCGAGAGGAAATGCAGGTAAAAAATTTGCTGAATTAACTGACCATATTTTACTCTATTCAAAGTCTTCTAAATATACATGGCACCCTCAATACGGTACGTATCGCAAGGAATACATCGAAAAATATTACAATCAGATAGACGAAAAAACAGGCAAAAGATTTCAACCCACTAGCCTACTTGGACATAGAGGGGTAAACCCAATCAAAAAGTGGCGGGGGTTGTCCAAACCGTGGCGATATCCGATTAAGGAACTTGAGAAGCTTGATCAGAGAGGAAAAATTTATTGGCCACCTAAAGGATCAATACCCAGATTAAAAAGATTTCTAAATGACCAGAAAGGAATGCCTATTGGAAATATATGGGATGATATTTTTCCAGTTAATTCTCAAGCCGATGAACAGGAAAAATATCA
>Ga0255052_10001766_pt1 | contig 16041 bp, 9 predicted proteins | sample JV7_2_21_MG_FD_188632 | JGI IMG/M metagenome (GOLD analysis project Ga0255052, IMG submission 188632) | Seawater microbial communities from Jervis Inlet, British Columbia, Canada - JV7_2_21 | ecosystem: Environmental > Aquatic > Marine > Inlet | place: Canada: British Columbia | collected...
TTGGTTATCAGGAAACGAACGCAGCCCCCGGGCCGGGCCAGATCATCGAAGAACACTAGAATGTACGGTCGCAGTTTGATTAACTGGCAAGCGCTCTGCTCCATTGATAATTGAGGTGTTGTGATGTTGCGAATGTTGACCCTGAGGTTCGTGTTACTTTTCATGCTCGCTGCAGCGAGTGCGCATGCGGATGAGGCGCTTACCTATATAAAGGCAGGGCAACTCATCGACGTGATCGACGGTGAGACCCGAAGCGATCAGGTAATCATTGTTCAGGGTGACAGAATCGTTCGGGTCGCGAATGCAGCGGATGTGCAGATATCGGTCGACGCACAGCTTATCGATCTGTCCGGGCACACCGTACTGCCCGGTCTGATCGACATGCACGATCACCTGACGGGCGACCACCGCTTTCACGGCTACAAGGGTCTTGGCATTTCACTACCACGCGAGACGCTGTATGGCGTGCTGAATGCGCGCATCACGCTGAACGCCGGTTTCACGACAGTGCGCAATGTCGGCGCAAGCGGCTACAGCGATGTTGCATTGCGCGACGCGATCAACGACGGCGAAATCGACGGGCCACGTATTCGCGTTTCCGGCCCGCCACTCGGCATAACCGGTGGGCACTGTGATAACAACCTGCTGCCACCAGAGTATCGCGACAAGGGAGAAGCCGTTGCAGACGGTCCGTGGGCCGTGCGGGCAAAGGTGCGTGAAGTCATTAAATATGGCGCCGATCTCATTAAGTTCTGTGCGACCGGCGGCGTGCTGTCGAAAGGCGACAGCGTCGGCGGTCAGCAATACACACTCGAGGAGATGCAGGCGCTCGTCGATGAGGCTCATCAACATGAGCGCAAGGTGGCGGCGCACGCGCACGGTGCGGACGGCATCAAGGCGGCGATCATCGCCGGCGTTGACTCCATCGAGCACAGCAGCCTTATCGATGACGAGGGTATCCAGCTTGCGAAAAAGCATGGCACGTTTCTCGTCATGGATATCTACAACGACACCTTCATCCTTGAACATGGCGCCTCGGTCGGCATGCTGCCGGAGTCGCTCGAGAAAGAGCGCCAGATCGGTCAACTGCAACGCGATAATTTCCGCAAAGCCTTTCAAGCCGGAGTCCGCATGGCGTTTGGCAGCGATGGCGCGGTTTATCCCCACGGAGATAACGGCAAACAATTCAGGTATATGGTCGAATACGGCATGACGCCGATGCAGGCCATCCAGGCGGCAACCGTGCATGCCGCTGAGCTAATCGGTTGGCCCGATACAGTCGGTGCGATCGATGCAGGTCGGTTTGCGGACATCATCGCCGTAGAGGGTGACCCGCTGGATGACGTGAGCTTGCTCGAAGACGTTCGCTTCGTGATGAAGGGTGGCAAGATCTACAAGAACTAAACGAGTATTTCGCTCGTCAATAGTCATGATGTTTCACCGTCTGCCGCCGTCGCTTAGCGCAGCCTCGCCGCAATCCCGCTCAATGTCTCGGCCAATGCGGTTAGCCGCTTCCCCGTGATGGTGTCGCCACTGTCCTCGTCGAGGCCTGCCGACAGCGATTCCAGTTCGCCGGCCAGGTCTTTGTCGCGTGCGCCATCCTCAAGCTGCGATGCCGAGCGGTCCAGCGCCACAGTCAGGTCCGCAACGAACGACTCCGACAGCGCATTGCCGCGCTCGAGCTGATCGATGTACGCCCTGGCCACAACCGGCTCGGCGGGCCAGGAAACAGGGAACTGCTGCTGCGGGTTGAACACACCGCCCTGATCAGCCAGGGCCGCCGCAGCGATCTCATGTTCGGTCAGGTGTTCGCTGGGCACCAGCGCCAGCACGTCCAGTCCGCGCACGATTTCGGTACCGTAGATCCGGCCGTTGTACCAATAGGCCGACCAGAACCCGCCGGCGATCAGATCCTCCGCGTCGATGGGGCCGCGGTCGAAGTATGCGATTTCGACCGCCTCTTCGGCGCTGAGCTCGCGTGCTGACTCGCCGGGCGCACCTGGCTGAATGATAGGTGCCTGTGCCATGCCAACGGTCGCCTGGCCCAGCAGAAGCAGGCTCAAAGGGGCGCACCGTAAAAAACGAATCAGGAAATCAGTGGATACGGTCAATGGGTTCACTCCTTATTAATGGTTTTGTTATCGGAGGTTGTTCGGCCTTTCGCTTGCCGCAATTTACCAGACTGGCATACGCAGCGTGAGAGCGATTAAGAGTCGGATCACTGAGCATTCGCACTCAGGTAGACGAGTGGGCAGTCGTACGGGCAGTTTTCCTGTGCATCGGCTGCGCTATAGTTAACGGCATGGTGGCACTCGGTACGACCGAACATATCCCTTCGAACAATGTTACGCGAACTCGATGAAGCAGCGCGGGCCCTGGTTGCCCCGCGGGTCGTATTGTTCGACTGGCATGCAACGCTCGTCGACACGCTTGACGCCATGTATCACGCCGTCGACGACGCGTTGCCGCAGTTTCCCCGACTCGGGCTCATGGAGGCGCTGATCCCGCACGACGAATGCAAGACTCCCGAAGATGCCCGACTTGTAGATTATGTGCGGGAACACCAGCAACTACATCCGAAGATCAAGGCACAACGGCGTATTTCGCGCACGGACATCTTCGAAGTGCTTTTCGGGCACAACGAGGAAGCCAAGCATATTGCCCACGAAGCGTTCAATAACGCCTACCGCAATCACTACGGTGAGGCGCATCCGTTCGAGGGCGGAGAACTCGATCTCCTGATCGAGATGCGTGAGTTCGACGTCAGGCTCGGCGTGCTGACGAACCGCGACCGCGAGTTCTTCGAACTCGAGCTCGCCCTCGTCGATGATGGCGCCTGGGTCGATCTGTTCGATGTAGCGGTATGCGGCTGTGATACCGGCCGGCGCAAGCCGAACCCCGACCCGATCCTCAAGGCGCTTGACGACCTGGGCGAAATGCCTGGCCTGAATTGTTGGTACGTCGGCGATAGCACGACGGATGTTATCGCGGCAAAGCGCGCCGAAATTACGTCCGTGTTTTTTAACGGGGTCGATTGGGAGCACTCGTGGATCAACAAGATATTCCCCGGCACAGAGGCGCACCCGCACCAGCCCGACGCGATCGTCGATAGTTTCGCGGAGTTCAAGTGGCTGGTGGAAGAATGCCTCGCGGTCGGCCACGACTGGCCAGGGCCGGCCAGATCACACTAGGGGCAAGCGCGCGTTAGCTCGCCAGCCGGCCTTTTATCCGTGTGATGTCTTCCGGACTCGTACGGCAGCAACCACCGATCAGTTTCGCACCGGCGGCGTACCAGTCATTCACGTTGAATTCGTTGTCGAGATCGCAGGCCTGGCCGGACCAGCTGTTATCCTCAGCGTGATACGTTTCTCCCGAGTTGGGATAGACAACGATCACCTTGTCCGGCACCGCGGATTTTGCTTCCTCGATCAGCGGCAGAATGAATTGCGGCGGCGTGCAGTTGATACCGACCGCCAGCACGCGGGGATGATTCGTGAACAGGCTCGCTGTCGCCCGGAGCCGCGAGCCATCACTGATGTTTCGTTCGTCCCGGCAGGCAATAGACACCCAGGCGAGTGTCGTAACCTCTTCGAGAAGATCGCGCAGGATCCGCACCTCGCGGAAACTCGGAATCGTCTCCACGGCGATAACGTCCGCGCCGCAGTTGTCGAGTAGCTGCAGCCGCGATGAATGAAAACGACGAAGATCGTGGTCGGAGATGTCGTAATCGCCGGTGTATTCCGAACCGTCATGCATCGTTGCACCGTAAGGGCCGATGCTCGCCGCCACCACTGGCTGGTACTGAATATCGGGATTGCCCGACAGGTATTCGTCACGCGCGGTCCGGGCAAGCTCGACGGCGCTGACGATCAGGCGATCGGCCTCCGCCGCACTGTGACCGTGGGACATGAAGCCGGCGCGGCTCGCCTGGTAGCTGGCGCTGATAATGCACTCGGCACCGGCGTCCAGATATGCCCGATGTGCATCGATGATCGCCCGTGGTTCGCTGGCCAACAGTGCCGCCGACCACAATTCGCCGCCGATATCGAAACCCATGGATTCGAGCTGCGTGGCCAGGCCGCCGTCGAGAATGATCGGCCCCTCGCGTTCGAACAGCTGCTTAAATCTGTTTATCGCAGCACCTCTATCCAGGCGAGTGCGCGGCGCGTCCGCCAGCAACATCGCGCGCCCTACAGCGCCTTCACATTGTCATCGCTGTTGCGGTCGATCAGCTTGTTGTAAGGATCGATACCAACGTGGCTGGGTTTTTCGTCGACAATAAACTCGAACGACTTCTGCCCTGTTTCCACACGATGTTTTTCGAGCATCAACATATGCTCTTCGCCTTCGGTGACGTCATCGGGATTCATTGAGAAAATACCGATGTCGATCGGCATATCGAGTGCAACTTCCGATTGTTCCCCGGAACCACTGGCCTCGAATTTGCTAGCCGATACCTCGATGGACACATCGAATCGCCCATCGTCGCGCTCCTTCATCGTAGTGTCCTCTACCTTCAGGTCCCAAAGCGTAATGCGCTCGAACATGTCGGTGATTAATTCCTGCTGTTCGTCTGTGGTCGCCTGGGCGCGCAGGTTCTTGATCAGCTCACGCGAGGTCGGGTAAGGATCGGTTCGGTAGGCGGCATCCGCAACGAAGTTTCGAAGCGCCTCATCGACGGCATCCTGACCCAGGTAGTCTTTGAGCGCGTACATGACGATCGAGCCCTTGCGGTAATGGATATATCCCTGATTCTCGACCCGGTACAGTGGCAACTCCTCGATCGCTTCGCCGCCGCGGCTCGACAAATAGTTATCCAGCTCATACTTGAGAAAACGCCGCATCATGTGTGGTCCGTACTCGCGCTCCATCAGCATCAACGCCGAATACTGTGCCAGCGTTTCGATGATCGAGGTTGACCCCTGTACGTTCGCAGCAGACACCTGGTGCCCCCACCACTGGTGGGCAACCTCGTGGGCACCGACGTAGTAGACGTAGTCGATGTCCTCGGGGTCGGTAATGTCCGCAATGAAACCGATCCCTTCCGACCACGGCACCGTGTTAGGGAAGGACTGTGCAAAGGTCGAGTATGCAGGGAACTCGAGTACGCGCATCTGCCGGTACTGGTATGGGCTGAACGTCTCACCAAAATACGCTATCGAGTCTCTCAGGCTCTGGATGATGCGCTCAACATTCCATTCGTGCGCCGGATGGTAATAGACAGCAAGCTGTACGCCATTCCAGTCCTCGATTCGCGATGCAAAGCGGGCCGACAGCACGGCGTAAAAATTCTGCATCGGCGCATCCATCTCGTACACGAAACGCCTGCGCTCGCCATCGGTCGACTCGTCGACCAGGTAACCTGGCGCAATCGCGATCTGATCGGCAGACGTGGTCACCGTGGCCTTGAAGCTGACCCAGTCAGCATCCGGCAGAAAGCCGATGCCCCACTGCGACTCGTCATCGAGGTCGGCTGCGCGCCGCACCGGTTCCAGGTCTTCGCGCCAGCGATCATTACGATCCGTGAGGATGGCCTGCTCGCTGAAACCGAGATATGGCGCCATTGCCTGGCTGTTCACGAACGTGCCATTGCCGAAGACACCGCCACCGCCAAGCAGGCTGGGAATGACGTTACGGTGCTTGAAGCCGCGCGGCGTACGCGATGCCGTGAACGTCATCCGCCGCCGTTCGCCCGGCATGAGCGGCGGATCGAATTCAAACTGGTGCACGTTGAACTCGTCATCGGACTCGACGAGTCTGGCACCTTCTATGTCGATTTCATCGAGCGTCGTCTCGAAGCCGAAACCGACAGGCAGACTTTCTATTCCGGCATCCGTTTTGTTCTCCAGAATATAATTGCCACGCACGACAAACGCGTACGATTCGGGATACAGGTCCACCTCGATTTCGACGTCGGTGAATTTAGGTATAGGCCGGCCCTTCAGGTGCAGGTATTTTTTCTCAAAGTTTGCAGAGAACGCCCGATTGTCGTCGCTGGTTGTATATTCGTTGACAATATGTGTGTTGTAAAAAATCCAGGCCAGGAGACCGACAAAGCCGAGCCCTGCAATTGACGCGATTATCGCGGCAGGTCGGGTCAAATTGCTGCTCATATTGCCCAAACGGGTTCGCAGCTTTTCGAGTGGACCACGATTCCACAGCGTGTAGCCGATGACCCCAATTACTGTGGCAAAACACCACCAGTACAGGGTGTACCAGCTGGCTTTCCCTAGCAGTCCGTCGTAGCCGTTCATGTCGGAATAAGGCGTACTGCTGGTCGCGCCGTAAAGGTAAAGCGGGTCTTCGAATCCCGCATTCGGCAGCGACATCAGCGCCAGAATGTAAACGACCATGAACAACATGCCGACATACTTGTTCGGCACGATGATCTGAATGACAAGTGAAAGTACGATGGCGAGATAGAAAACCCCGGCATAATCGTAGAGATAGCTGACGACGTACAGTCCGAATTCGAAGGTCGTGTAGCCATTGAACAACTGGAACAGAACGGCAACCAACGCGGTCTCGACAAGAAAAATCAGCACCACCATCAATGCCGCAACCATTTTCGCGAGCACGAACGTCCAGCTCGGCGCCGGCGAGGCGCCGAGGATGTCCTGGTAACGAGTTTCCCGGTCACGCCATATCAGGTCGGCGCCATAAAAGACGACGATTATCAGCAGCGAAAGCGTTACGGTGCCACTCATCACCTGGATCAGAGAGCGTGTGACCGGGTAGACCGTCGTGCCGTAAATCTGCGACAGCGCAAAGAAATTGCCAACCGACAACGCCACCGCAAAGGCCACGAGCACCCAGAAAAAAACACTTTTCAAGATTGCTCGGACTTCGAACTTCGTACGCGCAAGAAACTGGTGCCACGCGGTACCGGACGATATTGCGGCGGCCCTGAAGGAAAAATCCGCCGGCTTCGACACGATCTCCAGCGTTTCACCGTTTTCAATCTTCTTTTTGCTGCGCCGCTTCTTGCTGAGGACGAACTGGAAGCGCCACACCGTGACGGCGAGCAGCAACACACCAATCGCAAGCCACAGAACACGATTGAGCAACAAAGTGCCTTCAATCGGCACCACCTTCGTGTTTCGCTCGAACACGGTCCAGTACTGCGCTACCTCGCCGATGGCAGCGCTGCCTGTAGGATCGACAAGCGCGGCCGCCGTACGATAGTCCATCTGGCCGAGCATGCCAGCCGCAACCTGGTAAATAACCAGCAGCCCGATAATCACGGCATAGGAGATACGCTGGTCGCGAGTTAGTACCGCGAATGCGTAAACGATCGCCGAGTTCGCGAACAACGCCGGCAAACCGATCAACACGGACGCATACACGTATTGCCACAGTTTGAATTCGCCAATCAGGTCGGGATCCAGCCAGGGCATGAAGGTGGCCACAGCAAAGCCAACACTCGCGGCGACGAACACCAGGTACGTGACGATGAACGCGCCAATGAATCGTGCGAGAACATAGTCGAGCCGGCCAATGCGCGTCGAGTAAACAATCTCGGCCATACGCTCCTCGGTGTCGCGCAGCGCGGCGCTGTTAAGGAATGCTGCACCCACGAGCACGCCGATCATCGCCATGACTATATGTGCCTGAATGATTGCAAAGGGCGAATTGTAGTTCGCGCCACCGAGCGCACCGATCTGAACATTGGGGCTCGCCACACCCATGAAGGCGAGCAGGAAGAAAATGGCACATCCGAACAGGAACAAGCGGCTCTTCAGGTGGTACCTGAGCTCGAATCGCAGGACATCGGTAAACATCAGGCTGCCTTGGCGGTGTTGCCGTTTGCAGAGAGCAGCGTCGAGAAATAAACATCCTCGAGGTCGGGTTCTTGCGGTCCGAAATCGTCACCGGGATCGGTGTCAGACGATACGTGCAGAATACTCCGGCCAGCATACAGTTTGCTGGAGATAACGTTGTGGCGACTTCGATGGGCCTCAACCTCTCCGCGTTCAACGGTCTTGACCCACACCGAACCGCGCATGTTATTGATGAGGTCCGACGGCCTGCCTTCACGCACAATCTGGCCTTTGGCAATAATCGCCATGCGCGGACACAAGTCGGTTACGTCATCCACAATATGTGTCGATAGAATCACGACTTTGTTTTCGCCAATATCGGACAGCAAATTCAGGAAGCGATTTCTCTCCTCCGGGTCAAGACCGGCAGTGGGTTCGTCGACAATAATCAACTGTGGGTCGCCGATCAGTGCCTGGGCAATGCCGAAGCGCTGTCGCATGCCACCGGAGAATCCCGCGAGTGCCTTCTTACGCACATCATGCAAATTGGTCTGTCGTATCAGGTTGTCGACAATGTCTCGACGCTCTTTCTTGTTCGTAAAGCCTTTCAGTACCGCCATGTGATCGAGCATGTTGAGCGCAGAGATGCGCGGGTACACGCCGAAGTCCTGCGGTAGATAACCGAGTACCTTGCGCAATTCGGAGGGTTGGTGCAGTACATCCAGGCCATCGAATTTGATCGAGCCATTGTCCGGCTGCTGCAACGTGGCGACGGTACGCATCAGCGTCGACTTGCCGGCGCCATTCGGTCCCAGCAGGCCGTACATCCCGGCAGGTATCTGCAAATTCACATCGCTGAGTGCTTGCACGCCGTTCGGATAACACTTGGAAAGATTTGAAATCTCGAGCATCACTACCCCCCGTTTTTCTTCTTCATATTATTCAGCAGGAGCGGAGTATTACACAGGTCACGGATGCCGGGCGGTATTACGCGGCCGCGATGGAATTTCCTATCCTTCGCCCCCCTGAAGCGATTCGATCGACTATAGCTCCCGGCGTTTCATTCGATCCGCGATGTGGTCGGCCTGGCGGATAGCCAGCGCGACGATAGTCAAAGTCGGATTTCCAGCAGCGCTGGTGCTGAAGAGGCTGCCATCGGTCACGAAGAGATTTGCTATATCGTGTGTTTGACCCCACCGATTGGTCACACCGTCGTTTTTGTTAGCACTCATCCGGGCAACGCCCATATTGTGACAGCCGCCGCCAACGTCGAGCGTCGTTACCGGCTTCTGCCCACTCATCGAAGCCAGCAGTGCCTCGCATTGCTTCTTGCCGTGTTCAAACATTGCCATCGAGTTGTCATGAAAGGTGTAATGCAGTGTCGGAACGGAGAGTCCGATTTGGTCGCGCTCGGATTCGTCGAAAGTTATTCGGTTCGATGCTTGCGGCGGGTCCTCGCCGGTTACCCACAAGCCACCGAGTCTCGTATAGTTGTCAAGATATTCAGCCGCTGATTCACCCCATCCGCCAACAATGGCCGCGACCGTAACCGGATCGGTGGCCACCGTTTCAATCAGGTAACCACCGTTGAAACCACGGTCCGGCATGTGATACTGCTCGTCAAACAGCAAACCCGATTGCCGCGTCCCGCGATGAAAATTGACTTCACCAGGCATGATCGCCAAGGTCGAAAACATCATATGACGCGTATAGTTGCGCCCCAATTGCCCCGACGAATTTGCGAGGCCATCGGAAAACAAATTCGACGCAGAGTTATGCAGTAGCCGCGTCGTTTCCATGACATTACCGGCCACGCACACTGCTCGCGCTTTCTGTTCGTGCAGATTTCCGTCGTTGTCAGCGTACACAACGCCCGTAACCTTGCCGTTATCATCATGATTGACCTTCACGGCCATCGCTTCCGTTCGCAGCTCAAAATGACCTGTGCTCTCCGCCTTCGGAACCTCCGTATAAAGTGTCGACCACTTTGCACCAATTGCGCAGCCCGAGTGGCAGAAGCCGATCTGGCGACAAGCTGCACGCCCGTCGCGGGCAACCGAATTAATCGCCGTTCTCGTACTCGTGTATTCCTTGTAGCCGAGTTTTTTCGCGGCAGCCTTAAGGAGCTTGTAATTATTCGTTTCCGCCGATGGTGGAATACCGTGTGTTCCGGTCACTCCCATTTTGTCTTCGGCCTTGTCGTAATACGGCTCGAGCTCCTCAAGTGTAATGGGCCAGTCGATCAGCGTCGTGTCGGGCATTTCACCGTAAGTGCTTAGTGCTTTGAATTCATGCGTCTGGAAGCGTGGCGTTATACCGGACCAGCGCATCGTTGTTCCGCCCACCGTTTTGCATGTATAGATGGGTGTACCTCTTCGCGTATCGTTCCAGCCCAGTTTTTGCATCATTAAGCCGGGATCGTTAACAACATCAGCAAGCGCCAGGCGTTTACCTGCCTCGAGACAGACAACGTCGATGCCTTTCTGAGCCAACTCGTTGGCAACCGTGCCGCCACCTGCACCGGAGCCAATCACGACGACGACCGAAGCATCGTTCAATTTGAATTGTTGACTCATCGGCCCCGCTCCGGCAGCCAGTCGATATCGCTGAATCCTCGGTCTACATATCCACCGTGCTCGACGGACGAGCCTGGATAATTGATGGCCTTCCACACTTCAGGGTGGGCATAGAATCGCCCAAGTACCTGAAACTTTATCGCTGTAAAGAAGCCCTCGTCCTGCAGCTTGGTCATCGCCGAGAGTTGCGCGGCCGTATCCAAGTCTGCAAAGCGTCCGGCACCAACAGCATCCAGCGCAACATAAGCGCCGTCAAGGAGTTCCTGCAGTTGTACATCGGATGCTGCCGCAGACAGTATGCTGTCGACGGTCTGCACGTATACATCGTCCGGAACGCTATCGTGCGGATAATACAGCCGCACCATGCGGGCCAATGTTCTTGTCGTGTCGGTGGGGGCATCGGCCGGCGCCTCCGCCCAGGCAGAAGCGCTGCGGATCAACGTCAGATTCAGCCCACTCGCAATTGCGCCAGACCCGGCTATTGCCGCGACAAGAAAACGGCGGCGGGAAGTCACTTCAGTATCCATTAGAACTCCCTTAAGATTATTTTTATGTGGAGTGATTATTAGTATCGCCGAAATGTCGCTGCTGGAGAAGCGTTTGCGGAGTTTTCGACCTGCTCAACGGAGAATCCCTCGCCAGATGCTGTCAATGGGGTAATCTTGCAGACCATGTCCAAGATCCCGCGTGATACTTCCGTTGATCCTGGTGACCATGCGCTGCCATTGGTCGTCGCGGTGACAGGCCATCGTGACCTGCTTGAGCAAGAGCGCGATCGTATTGCTCAACGAGTGCAGCAATTTCTGGCAGGCCTCATTCGCGATTTCCCGGAGCGCCGGATTCAGGTCATGTCGCCACTCGCCGAAGGTGCCGACCGAATAGCAGCAAAGGTCACGCTTGACCTCGGCCTCGAACTCATCGCGCCTCTGCCGATGGGGCGTAGCGAGTACTGCAAGGACTTCGAGACGGCGGCGTCGCGCGCGGAATTCGAGGAATTATGTATGCACGCATCCCAGGTATTGGAGCTACCGGCGGAGATCGACGACAGGGACCGGCTTTATGCGCGACTGGGCGTTTTCCTGTCCGCGCACTGCCATATACTGCTCGCGATATGGGACGGCAAGCTCGGCACAGCACTCGGTGGGACCGGTCAGGTCGTCAGATTCCATCATGACAACGTCATGGACGGCTATGTCACCCCGATGGTAACGGCCCAACAGATGCTGGTCGATGACGAAAGCGACCTTGTCTTCCACATTGTGTGTTCACGCGACCGCGAGAGTGGCGAGCCGGCGCCCGGGCTCGAGCCACTCGATACCTGCTGGTTTACCAAGAGTATTGCCGAGCCTCGCAGCGCCTCGCTACCCGAACAGCACCGCCGGATATTTCAGCGCAGCAACGAGTTCAGTCGCGATGCCGTACGCTTTGCAGAACGAATCGACGCAGAAGGCTGGTCACTGATCGAAGGCGCACCTGAGAGCGACCTGCCGTACGGGGCTACAACGATCGACCGTCTGTTTCGCGCGGCGGACTGGATGGCGATCCACTACCAGCGGCGCACGCTGCTCGTATTGCGCGTTGCTCACGTCCTCGCGTTTGTCATGGGGCTGCTGTTCATCCTGTATTCCGATCTCTGGGCGGAGAAGTACCTGATGTCCGTGTTTCTCGTATGCTTCGCCTTCGCCGCAGCCGTTCAATACACGGCCAGACGCCGTGGGTGGCACCGAAAGTATCTTGACTACCGCACACTGGCGGAGGGATTGCGCGTGCAGTTTTACTGGGCGGCAGCCAGTGTTGTGAGCGACAGCGTCGCACGCTTCAGCCACGACAATTATCTGCAGGCGCAAGATGCGGAACTAGGCTGGATTCGCAACGTCATGCGGGTCGCGGGACTCGAAAGTGGTGCCCGTCCGAAACGATCGGAAATCGGATTACTATTCGCCGAGCGCAAATGGATCGGCGCACAAGAGCAAGGTGGTCAGCTCGACTATTTCTTGACGAAACTCGCCGAGCGGACCAGGCATCATCGACTAACGGAGCGCCTCGGGCGGCTCAGCCTTGTTGTGTCTGCATTGGTCGTGTCGACGGCCGTACTCCTGGGAGAATTCCTTGCAACGGACATGAATGCGTTGCTGATTACAATAATGGGATCGATGTTGCTGATTTTCGGCATTCGGCATGCGTACGCTTACAGCACCGCCGAAAAAGAGCTGATCAAACAGTTTGAATTCATGGCACGCATCTATGCGAACGCGCGCTATCGACTCGACCGGACTTCAGGTGAAGACGACAAGCGCCAGATCCTGCTTGCCCTCGGGCAATCTGCCCTGAGCGAACACGCCCAATGGATCATGATGCACCGGGAACGCTCGGTCGACCAGACGGAGATCTGGCGTCTCGGGAGCGGCGGCTGATACCGCGAAATCGTCGCCGATAAACTGTGGCGCCGGGTCTGTGACCCGGCGCCACTGTGGTTATGGCGTGAACGGTATGACTTTAACCTCGAGGATGAACTTGATATTGCCGGCTCTCATGATCAGGTTACCCTCATGGTTGAAGGGATCGGTCGTATCGAAGACAGCCTTGTCGAGGAAGCTCAGGAAGATATTGGTCTTGTTCAACGCTTCGAGATAATCGCCGACTTCGAGTCTCGCGCGAATGTCGCGGACCTTGACCCGCAGCTTGTTGAGATCGCCTTTCTTCAGCACGGGCTCCGCGTCTGCCGTGGCCTCGATCAGTGCGTCGGTCTTGTCCAGCAACATGTTGACAAACGCCTGAGTCACGGCGTCAGGCATCGGGTTCGGTCCGAGGCCGAAATCGATGAACAACCCGATGACGAAGAACGACAGTGTGCGGGTCCTGGTGCGCGACGTGCCGCAATCATGGGTCACCTCGATCGCTCGACCCTCGAAGAGGTCGGCCTTGTCGGTGGTCTGCCAGACCATGACGTCTTGCAGTTGTCGATCCGCGACGATCGGCCGCTCGCATACCAGTGCGTCGGGGGAGAATACCTCAGGGAAGCCGATGCTGAGCACCGTCCCGTCGCGAATGTCGATGTTCGTTGTCTCGGTGACCAGCACAGTAAATCCGTCATCGCCACCGCACAGGTGGCCAGGAATGATCAAATCGCCGTCAAAGAGCGAGAGCGGTGTCAAGCCGTCGCAACGGCCATTGACCACTCGCGTGTCTACCTCGGGCACGGCCGTCTGTGTAATTGTTGCGCCTGCGGGCACAACGAAGTTGTCCGGCAAGATGATCTGCTGTCCACCCGTCGGGTTACAACCGAGAACCGTATCCGTGCAGTCCTCGGCGGGCACCGTGATCGGGGTTGAGATATTCGTGACAAATGCATCACTGACGCCAGCCAGCGAAGCCTGGAAGGAATTGAGCAGAGGATAGTCAGCACTACCGGTGGAGCCGGTGACGAACACGTTACCCGGATTCAGCACGGTAATACCGTTGCTGGCGTTTTCGCCGCCCGAACCGCCGAGGTAGGTCGAGAAATCCAGCGCGTCTCCGGTTGCGGTCATCTGCGTCACAAAGGCATCAGACGGCCCGGATAAAGCCCCCTGAATAGGATCGAATGTCGGAAAGTTTGGTGAACTTGTACTGCCAGTGAGATAGACACGGTCTTCGACATCCAGTTTCAGGCCCCAGGCGAAGTCGTCTCCACTGCCGCCGAGATAGGTAGAAAACGTTAAGCCCGTCAGCGTCGGATTCAGCTTGGTGATGACGCCATCGCCAGTGCCTCCGACAACGGCACTGCCACCGTAGGTAGTCTGGAAGGCACCGGGTGTCGTCGGGTAGTCTGCCGCATTTGTCGCACCAGATACGACGACGCTATCGAAACCATCGACGCCGAGCCCTTCAAGGAATTCGTCGCCAAAGCCGCCGAGGTAGGTGCTGGCGAGTATCGACGTCGCTCCGGGATTCAGTTTGCTTACCCAGCCATCGGAGGAAAACGGGCTGTTGGGTCCGTCGCCAAAAACAGATTGTGCGGCTCCTGGCGTGACCGGAAAATCCGCCGATCGCGTCCAGCCGGTTGCGAACAAATTGCCACTGCTGTCGAAACCGATATTTCTACCCGCGTCCCGACCCGTACCGCCGAAACAGGTTGACATCATAATGGCTCCGGCCGGCGAGTATTGCCGGACGAATATGTCAGAATCCTGGGGAAGGCCGGTTGCAACGCAGGGAGTTGCATTGATCAAATGTGTCGTCTGGAAATTGGATGCGCCCGTGTTGCCTATGACTAGGGCATTGTCGGCAGCGTCGATGAGTATTCCACGTATTTCTTCCGGGGCAAAAAACAGATCGTTGCCACCGACGTAAGTTGAATAGATAAGGCTGCTGCCGTCGGGCGGTAACTTGGTGAGAAAGCCGTCTTCGAAACCGCCGCCGAATACCGGCTGCGCCGCGTTTGCGATGGGGAAGTCCGTCGAACTCGTACGGCCGCCGACAATGATATTGCCGAGCGAGTCGAGTTCCACGTTCTGCGGAAACTCACCATTGAAGCCACCGAGATAGGTCGAGAAAATCAGGCTGGCACCGTCTGCCGCCAGTTTTGTGACGAAAACGTCACTTGGACTGATGTTGAACGACGAGATCTGGAAGAGCAGGTTGCCGGGGAAGGCATTGTCTTCCAGTACGACATCGTCGAAGAATACGGTTGTCGGCGCAGGCCTCGTGGTTTCGATGTCCTGCACGACGATTACCCGAACCTGGGTAGCCGTTGCGAATGTCGGGAAACTGGATGGTGTGAACGTGAAACTTTGCTGGACCCAGGTATCCGGCGGCAATTGCGGGAGCGGGGGGAAGCCCGAGGGGCCTATCGCACCGATCGTGCCGAGGAAATTATCGCCCGAGTCGAAGAACTGAATGGCCGGGATGTGACCGACGCCACCGTCCGGCGAATTGACCCAGACCGATGCGGTATACGTGCTGGTTTGATTAATCGGGATCGCATTGACAGTGCGCCACCCGGGATTCGAAAGCGGGACCGAACGCGAACTGGTCGTGATCTTTACCGAGTAGGTATCGGTGCGGCCAAAACTCTTGTCCCACAGGAATACTGCGTCCGTACTGTTCGGGTTCGGCGCCCAGCCCGTCGGGTTGACGCCGCCTCCAATAACCGACTGAGTCGGGCCCGCCAGCGGAAAATCCAGGGAGTCCGTCCGGCCCGTAACGACGATCGTCCTGTCGACCGGGTCGACGCGGACCGACCGGCCGCTGTCAAAGCCCGTACCGCCCAGGAACGTGGAATACGAGATCACCGGATCGATGACCAGCGGCTGCGAGCGATCGTAATCGGCCAATGCAAATGAGACTTCCTGCTGGTCGCTGATTTCGAAAGCCCCATCCACGAATACCCGGGCGCCGTCGATGTCCTGGTAGACGATGGGCGCCATGTGAACGATTTCGTCTGCAGGCGTATCGAGGATCAGGTCGCCATTCTCCGCCAATTCCGCCCCCTTGATTCCCGTGAAGGCCAGCCTGATCTGGTGCGGGTCTATGTTTGGCGCTATGTGGAAATCGTAGCGTAGTTCGCCTTCGTGGCCGCTAAACACGATGTCGATGCCAGGATAAACGTCGTCGTAGGTGAGTGTTGCGAAGTGTGCTGCATTCCTGATCCAGCGCTCCGGATCCGCGCCGCGAAAGTAAGCGCTCTTACTCGACTGCTCGTCGCCGCCCTCGACGGCCACATC
>Ga0255052_10001768_pt1 | contig 16023 bp, 13 predicted proteins | sample JV7_2_21_MG_FD_188632 | JGI IMG/M metagenome (GOLD analysis project Ga0255052, IMG submission 188632) | Seawater microbial communities from Jervis Inlet, British Columbia, Canada - JV7_2_21 | ecosystem: Environmental > Aquatic > Marine > Inlet | place: Canada: British Columbia | collected...
ACTGTATAAATCCTTGCCTTTGAGACCCCGCGAATCGATGTATGCAGTGCCTTTTAGCCCCGTCTTTTCCGCTGCCATGGATTTGTCCACAAGGCCTTTGGCTATTGCAGGGCTCGGCCCATCGAGACGACTTACCATAAGAGTTCTGAGACTAAGGCCCGTGGCATTCTTGGCGAGCACATTCGGCTGCCACCGATACAGATCGTAAGCTTCGAACAGGACCATCGACAACTCGCTGTCGACCGAAGCGCTTGTCTCTCTGCCGTTGATGCGATCAATCCCGAGCTGCAATCTGGCCAGTGCGGTTTGACGCAGCTTGTATGCACGGGAACGGTCCTGCCGCTTCTGCTCAAGCTGCTCGATTGCCTCTTTCTCCTTGTCGGCGGATTCTTTCAGTCCTCTCAGCACATCCCCCTGGCCTGCCAAGCCCCCCCGGCCGCCCACCTTTGTGGGCACGCCATAAATCGTGAGCAGGCATTTGATCTTTCCGAGGAGCTTATCGTTGAAGAATGTCCTGCGAATCGGCTGTGCAAGCTGCTTGTCGTAATTTTTCCTGTTGATCGTATCGCTGAGCTTGGCGCCCAAAGACAACGCGAGAATATTCTCGGCCGGAACGCCGCGCTTCTGGCAATAGTAACGAGCAATCCGCCCGGATTCGGAGATGTCCTTATTTGTTATGACCAGAATCTCGCCGGGCTCCAGCGCAGAGGCTGCACTGGGGCAAATCACAATCAGCAAGATCACGGTGCAAGTTTTAGCTGTCATTTTCCGATGCGAAATCAGGTGAGTCCAACCCTATTGCGGGCCGTAGGATCTGTACGGCAAATCGACAGGATAATCTCGGATCATTTCGGCATAATCGTCGAGCCAATAAGCCTGCGGATTACTTTCTAAAACAAGGAAACGTCCGCTATCGACGTCGTCGGCCGCCCTGTGATATTTGAAATAGACGAGACCCTCCGTCTTGCCGACGATCTCGATTTTGCCCGTCGAATGCGACATCACGAACCGGATGCGCTTTGCAAGGCCGGAAACAAGGGCCTTGGCCCGCTCGACTATCTCGTAACCTTCCTCGATCGGCACAGTATAGGCCTTGTTTCCCACAGCCGGGCGACACTGAAAAATATAATAAGGAACCGCACCTATATAGGACAAGTTGGCGAGCAGCTCGGCCATGACCTCGGGGTCGTCATTGACGCCTCTTATGAGCGGCGTTTGATTGGCTGTGATCGCACCGGCTTCCTGCAGCAGACCGACTGCCTTGACCGCCAGATCCGTCAACTCCCGCGGATGAACGAAGTGGGTCATCACATATATTCTCTTCTGATCGGTACTGTATTTCTCTATTGTCTCCAGCAGGGCCGGCTCGCTGACAATTCGATAGGGATTGAACGCCGGTGCTCTGGTCCCTATACGGATTATCTTCACGTGCTCAATCTCGCGCAGTTGCCGGATGATATTCTCGAGTCTTGACGGCGCAAGCGCCAGTGGATCTCCGCCGGTCAGCAACACATTGGTTATCTCATCGTGCTCGGTTATGTATTGCATCGCCGCGGGCAGGTCATGCAGATACTCGCTCCGTGGATTGATGAAGACCCGTTTGCGAAAACAGTATCGGCATATACCATCACAGACATTGCTCACCAACAACAGCGCAGTGGAGTTATATTTGTGCTCGAGCCCGGGTATGATGCTATAGGACTTTTCATCCGAAGGATCAAGCCGTCCCCACTCCTCAAGCTCCTGCAAGCCGGGGATGATGAGCTTGCGTATCGGATCGTCGGAGTCATCCCAATCGATAAGCGACAGGTAATACTCATTGCTACGAAAAGCGAACTGATCCGTGACTTGTCCCAGCTCGATTCTTTCGTCCCGTCTTAATTGTCCCAACTGTTCTATTCTTGTCAGATGTTTCATTCGATAACCACCACGTTCCAGAATATAGAATTCTCAGTAGCCCTCCCTCAGGGTCTGTTATTTCCGAAACGGACTAATAGTCTATGCCGGGTCTCAATCTGTGTCAATGGATTTCTTTGTACCCCAGTTCAATTCTAATAAGCGCACCAGGGTTGCCGATTTCAATAGAGAAGATTTGCTGAATTTTCGGTGCATAAACAATAGAGAAGATTATTCTCATGCTCAACCCGGTATCCTTGCTCAAAGGAAAGTCCCAGAAGGTTTCTCATTGTACTGTCTTACGAGCTGACCTACGAATCCTGTATGGAAAGCCGTCAGTACGACAGGATGCATGCATAAAACAGGTAAATAGCAGAAAAAGGAAGTTTTTTCTTGAATTGCAGCGTCCTATAATGTAAGTTGCTCACATCCTCGATGCCATGAGGGCAATAGTCTGCAGAGATAAGGAGGTTTCCCAGGAGCAATGCGAATTCGAGCTTAGAGTAGGGAAATCTAGAGAATGATTCTGAAATCTCCTGAAAAGCCGCGCAGGTACTTCCTGATAGATATCGATACACAAAGAGACTTTCTACTTGCTGGGAGCGACACATGCATAAGGAACCACAGAAAGGTCTTGGCCCATATTCGCAGAGTGATGGCCTGGGCTAGGCACGAACATATCCCAATAATCTCGACTGCTGAGGTTTACCGCAACGATGGCCGCACTACAATCGGCTATTGCATTGACGGCACTGATGGGCAAAGAAAGATACAGTACACATTGCTTTGGATGGCTGCTCCATGCACCTGTCTCATGCAACTTTAAGTCTGACCACAAGTCTCTCATCAACCTATCTGAGTTCAGATTCCGATATCCGTTGCTGCTGACACCACATAATGCGACGAAAATGCTTCTCAACCGACCACAGCGCCGCCGCCAGTTCACCGACCATCCCGCCAACCCCTATCTCTTGAGGGGGCATGAGCAAGCCGGATCAGGTGACAACAATTGTCGCTGATTACTTCTCGCCCAAGATCGGATCGTTTTCAATGTATCGCTCCCAACTTGCCATGGCATTGAGCATGATCCTGCCACTTTTGCAGTTCTCAACGGTCATCTTACCTGCTCGCACCAACTCATAATAAGGTCCGATGTCACTCTGACGGTAAAGATTGGCAAAGTTCTGATAGAATTTTTCCCGTGGCATACGGGTCGGCAGAACGGCATGCAATGTGTCAAAGCAGGAGTAGTTGTTGGTTAGCAGTTCGTCACGACGGTCCTGGTAAAGCTGTGTCCCAGGCAAGGGAGTAAGAATCGTAAACTGTGTGTGGGTGATCTCATTTTCGCTGACATAATCGCCGAGCAGCTTGAAGTCATCCTCAGTCCAGTCCGGGTCGACCATGAAGGCGCCCCAAATGATCACGCCGTTATCCTGAAGAATCCTGATTGCTTGATTGTTTGTGTCAATATTACAGGATTTGTTGACGTCCTTGAGTGTCTTGTCACATCCTCCCTCTAGTCCCAACAGCATCGCACACAACCCAATATCCACCCATTTTTCCACCAGCTCAGGATGCCTTACGATGGAATCCGTACGGCATTCCATTGAGAATGTCTTCTTGATGCCTTCAGACCTGACCAGGTCGGCAATAGCGTTTTCTCGCTTGTAGTTCATAAGGAAGTTGTCGTCGACAACTGTGACGTGATCGGTGGAAACGGTACAAATCTCCGACAACACCCTCTGGGGCGGCATTTGATTGACAGAACCGTGGTGGAATTCGTGCACACTGCAGAAACTGCACCGGAAGGGGCAGCCTCTTGAGGTGGCAACGGATGTATCCGGTCTATCGAAGAGAAAGAAATATTCGTCTCGATAGGGTTCTGTCAGGTCTCGACGCGGCATTGGTAGATTACTCAAATCGACGCGGTTTTCTGACAGGTCATTGCGAACGAACATACCATTGCGATCCCGCCATACAATATTAGGCACACCATCTAAGCCGCGGCGGTCTGCTGCCGCCTGGGCTAATTTCCCAAACATGAGTTCAGCTTCACCGATAGCAATGGCATCCACCTGAGGTATAAAGAAATCTTGCGGCGAAAGTGTGGCATGGTGACCTCCTGCAACCGTGAATATCTCCGAAGAAAATGACTTGGCCTGTCGTAATATGTTCTGGGCGACGTACACCTCGGGCGTCAGGGCCGTAACCGCGACTATTTCCGGCCAGAATTTCCTCAACACAGAGTCGAGATTGTTGTCCAGACGCATGTCGAGGATGCGAACATCGTGCTCCGGAACCATCGCCGCTACCATTTCCAGATGCAATGGCTCTGGCAGAGCCACCACGCCAAATCCAATACCTTCAGCCAAATCGGGTTGAACTAATAATATTCGCAAAAATATGCCTTTCGTGTCAGGTTCCAGATTCAACCCGCATCGTTAATATTTCGGGCTATTACATCTTCTTTCGGCTGTTCCATCAATTTCCCTATAGCAGTCGTTCCCAGCCGGCTATAGGGAGCCAAGCGTTTGAACACAATTACTTGCCAATAGCCGTTCCATATCGAGGTGGCGGCTGGAAATAGAAAGGGCTATCTCAATCACTGGCCACAAGCTGCTTTTCCATGACCCCAGATCAACCTGACTCTATAGACATGCTTTCGTGTATAAAGCAACCGGGTGAAATAACGCGTAAAACCTCATTTATTAACGACCTGAATTTCGACTCGTTGGATATAATAGAGCTAGTGATGGAAATTGAAGACGAGTTTGGTATGAGCATTTCAGACACAGAGGCCGAAAGAATCCAGACAGTCGGTGCCGCGGTCGATTACATCGTAAATGTTGTACAATCCAAGAGCCAAGAGTAGCGAATATTCCTCTTCGTCAAGTCCTGGACCGTCAACCTCCCGACTGGGAGATCTCGTCTGCACAGCGCAAAAGCATTCGCAAGGAACTAGCTCGCGTTAATTCAGCAAATACTCGCAAGTCAGATTGAAAATATCCTATCATTTTAGTTGATTCCGGTTCAACAGTTCCTGATCGTTGCCGGACGTTACTTCGCGGAAGAACACAGCATTTGCACGGTTGTAAACCCATAGTTTTGTGGCGCTCTTGTTTCGGTAGCATTCTTTCCATTCAATGCGCCATTCACAATATACTCTTTACCTAAGAATTTCTGGAAGAACGTCACAACTTTATCAATTGTTGGTGTTTCTAAGCCACATAATTCATTTAAACCTTTCATCATACAACTGCCACCTTGAATATCTTCAGTAAAATAACGACTAGTAAAATCCGGCACAAATGAACCATCGTTTTGTTTTAGAAATGGACAACGTATTCCTTTATACGCGGCATTGGTAGCAAAACATGAACGGTATGTACTCATATCAGCAATTGTATCATGATATGTTATTTTAATACGTTCATGATGTGGCGGGGATTCAGCAGCTAAACCTTCTAAGCCACCTTTTTCTTCTATCATGCGAATTGCATTCTGTAATTCAATATCACATTGTCCAATCAAATTTGCACTGAAATCATCCATATCTTCATAGAATAATGGATTCTCAGGAAAAGTGTCACCTGCTTTATATTCATGAAGCAAGCCATACAACCGTTGTGGGTGAATAACACCATTTGCATTATATAATGTTAGAGATAAGAAATATTTCATCTTAGTAATAGATGTTCCATTCCACATCTCTGTCACATATTCACCGACTTCATCTGTTCGACTGCGTGGATAACATGCAATCTTATATTCATGTTTCTTGCCTATCAAACTTGCACGTCGGCCAAATTCTTTGATGCGACAATTGTAGGGCATCGGCTGAACAACTGCCAAACATATCTTATCAAACGTAGAGCCTAATGCTTTACGTGCGATCCATTCAACTACACCACCAGGGGTTGCCATTATAATTGTGCCAGGACAAAGATAATCTTTCATTGCAGTTAAAACCGGTTCCAATGAAAACTCAGGTAAAGGCAAAACAATTATATCAGCTCCTGGAATTGTATCAGCAGGATGTTTAGAAATAAAACGTGGACGACCAATGGTTTGAGATCCATCAGGATTATCTACAATCAAGTCACCTCCCGTTTTTGCAATGGCCGCATTCCAACGTTCAGATTCAGATTGAAATGGAGCAAAAACGTCCACCGTAAATCCGTTTGAGGAGAATTCACTAACACAAACATGAGATGCATTACCGGCACCACAAACGACGATAGTCCTGGAATCTTTTGAAACAGCACTTGATTCATTTTTATTTTTTATCATGCAATTACCCTCGAAATCGTCTGGACACTTTTACCCACCCTATGATACGACTATGTCTGCTTAACGTCGGACAGCCCATTACCTAAACAATTAGCTTAAGACCACTCCTGTCCCTTCCTCTCGTTCAATCAATAATGCTATGGATATTTATAGTCTTGAGTACACACAGGTCAACTATACGTCTAATTTTATTGAGATTTGCTCCACAGTATCCAGCCGTAGATAGCTGTCAATCCCAGGGCATACCCTGTGAGAACATAAAACCACCTTCCGGTAAACTTGGGCGTTCGGATGGGTGCTACATTCAAAGCAGCCATGCACATACACAGGGTATAGATCATGACTGAAAAAATCGTCTGGCTGAAAATACCGTCAAACAGAAAGACAAAAGCAAGAATGATGACATTGTTGTCAAGCGACAATCCCCTGTACGTCGAATCATCGATCAGGCCGAACATATTGAAATAACTCAACCGTATTACACTGGCAGCGACAATCACAAACGCTCCCGGTAGGAACCAGGGACTGAATTTGCCATAGCTCATGAGAAGAACAGCGGGGCATATTCCAAAACTTACAATATCTATCAACGAGTCAAGCTGTCCGCCGAAAGCCCGATATTCATCCGTTCGCCCCTTCATCCGGCGGGCAATGATTCCGTCACCCCAGTCGAAAAAAACAGCCCAGATCATTCCAATTATTGCAACAGGAAAATTGCCCAAAATAGCGTAGTATATAGCAAGGACAGCACATAACAACCCTACAAGCGAACAGATATTTGGAAGATCGCTGGCAAACGTAAGCATCCCGGTCTGATGTGATTGTTGATAGTGTGAATCTTTCATGAAGATAGTTCCATTTATTCTGATTACAGGTGTATCTGAATCTTATATGGCCCTATCGAGCATGACTTGCTTGACTGTATCGGTAGTGGTAGTTTGCCCTGTGTTGAGTAGAACGTATCTATCACCTTTTCTGGTGACAGCGGTTCCGGAGTCTCTTTGTTTAATTAATGGATAAATCTTCTCCTGGGCTCTGGTCAGTTGATTTTCGTCGTCTATCTCCGTCCACGCCAAGTCATCAATATAGTGGTAATGGATGACAATGTCATCACTTATGTCAGTAAGACAATCTTCGTAATGATATTGACGGTTATGTTTGCATTTCCTGGGGCAAATATTGATCATCCGCCTATATAGTTCCTGAGAGATCTTAGAGATACCTACCAGCTCGCCCCCCAGGCGGGCAATATCACTACGCTTTTTTGACATGTTGACGACTCTTTGACCGCTAACGCCAACGTAAACTTCGTCGCCCGATCCGGTTTCACCGGAAAGCAGGATGCAACTATCCAAAGGGGAATTCTGGAGTGTTTGAAGAGCCTTATACTCATAACTCAGGTCAGATTCTAAAAGCAGAAAATCACTATTAATGTACGGAGCTGCGACACAAAAAGATCGCATACTGCCACTTCCGGCAAAATCCGGATTCCAGATTGTACGAATAAAAGCGGATCTTTCTGAAAGTCGTTCATAGAACTCCGGACAATAACCTGTCACAATCACAATGTCGGTTATATTGGCGTGAATAAGTTTGGCAATCGATTCCTCGATAATTGCCCTTTCTCCCAGCTTTATGAATCCTTTGGGACGATCATCCAGCGTGCCTTTGAGACGGGCCCCTACCCCGGCCGCTAATATTACTGCCTGTCGAACATCAAACATGTTGCTCCAATTAGTTGTCATACGTTCAAATACGCTAAAACATCTTTTACTGGCCTTTTAACAGTTGGAAACCCAGTAGGCCTGTAATGTCTATGGTCCAGTGCCGAAGGAATACAGTATTCCATCCAGTCATCTGTGCCAAAATCTCATTGAGATTGCAGCAATTCTCTGGCCACCCAGCGAGTTGTCTCGCCAAGAACGCCAAGAAAGTTGAACACTTATGTCGAGAAGCCACCTCTTCCTGCTATTCTTGCCCAGCGTCACTGGTGACCTTGGCCCCATGAAATTCCAGCTTCAGTCTACGGTCGAAATCGACCACCGAGTATCCAGCCTTCACTGTTTCATCCCTCGTGTGTATTCGGTTTGCGAATATCTTTTCTCATAGATGTCCTTTCGGCCGAACACTTGCGCAATAGTCGCCAGCACTATCCTCAAGTCACCCGACAAACTCGCCGTTTCGACATACTTGACGTCGAATTCAAGTTTCTCTTCTCTAGTTATCCGACCCCGCCCCGATATTTGCGCCAAGCCCGTCAAGCCCGGCCTTACAGACAGCCGCTTCTTCTGCCGCTCACTCCATTCGGGTATCTGCAAGAGATACAGCGGCCGAGGCCCAACGACGCTCATATCTCCTTTTAGTATATTAAGCAATTGTGGCAATTCGTCAAGTGAATACTCGCGAAGGAACTTTCCGATCTTTGTCAGTCGAAGGTCATCGCCCAATTTAGGACTCGGCCCGAAAGGATCGACATCGGCTCTCATCGTGCGAAACTTGTAGAATACGAATGGTATGCCGTCCTTGCCCGCCCTTTCCTGCTTGAAAACAGCCGGCCCTTTGCTGCTGAGCCTTATAATCAGCCCTGTCACTACCAAGAACGGCCACAGAACTATTAATGCCGACGCCGCAACCAGGATATCAAGTCCGCGTTTTAGAACGTTGAAAAGACTCATAAAGACAAGTTTATCCGCAAACAGCCCCAACGTCAACGCCTCGACGATTGATCTGGACAGGCCCGGCTGCATCCGGTAAGCTGGATGACAGTCGCAAATGATTCTTTGGCCGGAGAATTCTTGACATATAGGATCAAAATATGCTGAATAATCTCATAGGCCCTGAAAGGCCCATAAGCTGGGTCCTGCAATTCTGGCCTGTGTTGGTACTTTCGTTCGTTTCGGCACTCGTCGCTACCTGCCTGTGCAAGAACATTGCGATTAGATTAGGCATTGTGGATGAGCCTGACAACCTTGTAAAGACTCACAAGGCAAGTGTCGCCTATCTCGGTGGAATAGGCATTCTCATCGGGCTGACCGCAGGCGTGCTTGTCGGTATTTATTGTCTCGGCGGCCGGGAGCATCTGCCCAAAACATTCCGGTGGCTCTTCGGCGTTCTGGCAGGCGGCTCAATTGCCTGCTTCATAGGTCTCGCCGACGACATACTGGATATGAAACCCTACCAGAAGATACTCGGGCAGATCGTTGCCGCCGTCATTTTAGTCGCAGTGGGCATCCGGCCCAGCCTAAGTTTTCTGCATGCCTACTTCGGATGGAATATTTCGGACAACATCGAGATTATTCTGGGAATCCCCATCGTGATTGCCTTTGTCCTCGGTGCAACAAACTCGCTCAATCTTCTCGACGGCCTGGACGGTCTTTGCGCGGGCGTAACCGTTATAATCACCGCGGCCCTATTGATGCTCGCCATCCATCTGGGAACCTGGGCCTCCAGCGCGGTCGGCGGCGATTCGGTCCGCGTCATTGTATGTTTGGGACTCCTCGGTGCGGTATGCGGCTTCCTGCCCTTCAACCGTCACCCGGCGAAAATATTTATGGGTGACGCCGGAAGCATGCTGCTGGGATTCGTGGTGGCGGCGCTGATGATCCTGTTCGCCGAGAAGGCCGTGCGGTGGTGGACAGCGTCGGTTGTAGTATTCGGCCTGCCTATTCTTGATACTGCCGTCGCGCTTCTCAGGAGGCTGCTCAATCACAGACCTCCATTTATTTCCGATCGCGGCCACATCTATGACCAGATGATCGACAGAGGAATTCCACTCAAGAGGACCGTCGCCATCTGTTACGGCCTGGCCGCTATGTATGCGATGATAGGACTAGGCCTGAGCCTAAGAACAAAGATAAGAGCCAGGTACGCCCTGATCATATATCTGCTCGTGTTCGCGGTTTCAGGCATCATCGTCTGGAAAAAGGGCTACCTGAAAATGGAAGGCCTGCGGGGGGCCATCCGCAAGCAGAAGTGATCGTCAGCCGGCCTGGGTGAAGCCGGTTATGAAATCAACGCTTTTTCGGGCCGTCTCTTCATTCACTCTCGGGTGCAGCGGCAGGTTCACCACCTCGCGTCCGGCCCTTTCGGCCTCGGGGCACATCCCTACACGATAGTCGTAAGATGCCAAAGGTGTTTCGATCGGGTGCAGGGGACACTCGAACCAGCTCCCAAGCTCGATCCCCGCCCGCGCGGCTTGCTCCAGCGCTTTGGTTTTTTCTTCTATTCTCAGCGGATATCTCACCATCACCGGTCGCATCATACCGCCATCGTAGCTTCTGCTCTTGAAACCCTTGTCCTCGACAAGCCGGTCATAGCGCAGCGCCATGCTCAGGCGATGAGCAATGTTGTGATCAATTCCCTTGAGCTGTCTCAGACCCGAGCGAGCCTGCGCGGCGCTGAAACCTTTGAAAAAATCGTCGGCCTTCACCGGTTCATATTCGCTCGCACTCGAAGATCCTACCACGGCGCCCTTGCTCGCGAGATACCTGAAAAGCCTCTGGGCCAAAGCTGTTGTTCTCGGGTAGATGAAAAATTTGTAGATCATCAGTTGGGCACGGAGCATGAAAACTTCCCCGCCTGACGGCGGGCACATTTCATCGGCCCGCAGCGATTCTATCCGCTCGGTGAGTTTCGTGTCACTGGTTATCACCATTCCCCCCAGGCCGGTGGTGTAGGGCTTGTTCCACTGAGACGAAAAATACCCGGCCTGGCCGAAGGTCCCCACCATTCTTCCTTTGTACCTCGACCCGAGAGCGAGACAGCAGTCCTCGATAACGGAAATACCCCTGCTCTGCGCGATGTTCATGATCGTATCCATTTCACAAGGATAGCCGTACGTATGCTGTGCGATGATGACCCTTGTATTGCCCGTGATCTTCTCTTCCAACAGACTCACATTCATATTGAATGTCTCAGGCTCGATGTCAATATAGATCGGCTTGGCGCCGACATACTTGATCGGGTTCACGTTCATGACGCACGTATAGCCCGGCAGGATGACCTCGTCACCGTCTCCTACGTTGAGCGCCCGCAGCAGCGCGTATAACGCAACTCTGCCCTTCCAAAACGCAAAGGCCCGCTCGGTCTCAACGAATGGGGCAACCTCGCACTGATATTTTTGAACACTTTTCTTCATCGTAACTTTGCTACCTCGACATCTGCATTTGTTCGGGCCTTCTCATCCCGCGCCCCTTTAACACGCAAAACCTGATACCACCCCACAGCGAGCCCAATCCATAGGCAAAATGCAGTATGACAAAAACCAAAGGCGCCATGGGGGCAAACCGCCAGCCGGACCTGCGCCCAACATCCAGAGCGCCGGCGGCGAGTCCCAGCAAATATAGTCCCGCTTCAACCGCCAGCAAAATCCAAAGTGGTCTCCACAACAAGCCGACTGTTCCCAATGATAGCATAGACAGCACCAACAACAAAGGAACTAATTGTCTGAATGCGGCAGGCCTCTTATGCTTCTGCAAAGTCCTTATGCGCCAGAAGCCATACTGGAAGTACTGCCGCCAAAGTTTGCGCAAGGACCTTCGCGAAAAATACGTGCATTGTATGGACCTCGACATCCAAATCTTGCCACCGGCCAGAATCATTCTCAGGTTGAATTCATCGTCCTGATTGCGCACCAGCTCTTCGTCAAAGTAGCCGATTTCCTCCACGATCCACTTGTGGTGCGTACCGAAGGCGAGCGTATCGACCCAGCCTTCGTAATCTCCGAGCCTGAATCTTGAATTACCAACACCGATCGGCGATCGCATCGCCGAGGCAATCGCTCGACCCGTATAGTCGTGCGCAATTGTTTCGATATAACCGCCCACAACCCAGGCGTCCGGGTGATCTAGCAGGCACTCAACAGACCTGGTGATAAAATCCGCAGGAATCTCTGCGTGTCCGTCCACTCGGATGAACAAATCACCCCGCGCAGCTTTGATACCTATGTTCATCGCGGCCGGAACAATTCGTTTCGGATTATCCAGCATCCTGACTCGACCATCGCCCTCAGATAGTCTGGCCACCGTCCGCCTCGTACCGTCGTCACTCATTCCGTCGACGACGAGGATCTCCACCTTCTCGGCAGGGTAGTCGTTATCCAATATGCTCTTGATCGCCCGCTCGATAAAACTGGCTTCATTGCGAATCGGCATGATGACACTGACAAAAGGCAAAGCTTGTTCAGACATGAGTCAGAGTCTCCAGCAGAACTGTTTCGAGACGGTCGGCAAGTTTGTCCCGGGCAAATTCACGCTCGGCAAGCACACGGGCGCTGCTGCCCATCTGGCGGCACAACTGAGGGTCAGCCGCCAGTTCTTCCAACGCATCGGCCAGCGCCTGAGGGCTGTGCGGATCGAGGCTTCTACCGCAGTTGTTGCTCTCGATAGTCTCACCCAGCCAGCCCGGAACATTTATCACAACGGGTTTGCCCGCCGCCAGGGCGTCGAACATCTTGTTGGGAGACCATGTGTGCTCTTTGGCGGCCCGGTAGATAGTCATGCACACATTGCAGCCGGCAACGATCCGAGCGACCTCGGTTTTGTCAGGCACCAAGTCGCTAAAGATGACGTTTGTCAGTTTGAAGTCGCGCGCCATCTTTTGAAGTTCGGCTCGCTTACCTCCGGCCCCGTGCAGCACGAGCACGATCTGGTCCTTGCCCCGTTCGGCCAAGATTCGGGCCCCTTCGATCACATAGTCAAGCCCGTTCGCCAACCCCATCGCGCCAAAGTAAACGGCTGCGAATCTGTCGCCCAATCCAAGACGCTCACGCTGCGCCGAACCATCGATGTCGGGCCTAAAAAGGTCCAGGTCGCTGGCGTTAGGGATCACAGTCACCTTTTCATCCGGTACGCCCGCACTAACAATCCCTTCTTTCATACCGGGTGACAGTGCGATGATATGCCTGGCCTCCGCGTATATCTTGCTCGCCATTCTCTGCAGCCACCATATGCCAACGGGATTTTTTAAAGCTCCGACGTTGACGAGCGCCTCGGGCCAGAGATCACGGACCTCGAACACGAACGGAACGTCGAAGTAGCGGCCCAATGCAAGACCGGCCAGGCCTATAGTCAACGGAGTGTGCGTGGCAAAGACAACGTCGGGCTTCGCAAGAGCCTTGCCGATGCGGCCGGCCAATCGCGCAAACTGATAGAACTTGAGCATGCGCCGCCAGCCACTCATGCCGGTGCCGAATTGCGGATCGTTGTAGGCCGCGGCGATCGCAACCACGTGAATTCCGTCAGCTTCGAACTCGGCGTATTGTTTCCCGTTGGGCACGGCAAACTCCCGATTCGCCAGCCCCGAAGTTATCATAGTGACACGGTGACCTTTGCCCACGAGATGCCGGGCAAATTCGTATGACCTGGTGCCGGTAATTCCTTTTCGCGTCGCAAAATATTGGTGCAGATAGAGAATGTGCATATTTGTCAAGGCTTCGCAGATTTCGGTTGCTTCCACAGATCCGGCATCGTTTTGGATTTGCCTTTGAACAGAAAGGGCCATTGATAATACCAATCCTCGCGAGCCTGGACCAGCAGCAGTGAAGGATCGTAAGCAAAGCATCCCAGATCAGGGGCCTTACCCGCAGCCCGCAGCCGATTGAAAAAGTCCCGTTTCGGAGCGTACTTCCTGGAGCCTTTTGCTATGGCGGGGCTGCCCTTTCTCAGGTAGAACGTGCCTTTCTTCATCTCCAAGAATAACGGATCGGCAGATACGCCGTTGGGACCTGCCCCTGTGAATCGTGGAAGACAGAGATTGTAGTCGATCATTATCTTGCTCTTGCGCAGGTAACCACCGTCAAGGTTCTCAATGGCTCCGGCTTTCTCAAATTTCCAGCCGGTGTTACCCACAATAATGTTATTTGCGATTATATCGTCTCGACCATTCTTCACCGCGATACCGTTGCCGTTCAGAACAATTGTGTTGTTTACGATTCTATTAGAGCCGACTTGTGGTTTCGAATACAGAGCGATGCCCCATCTATCGTTGCCGTGGATGAGATTGTTTTCGATTTTACTGTTGGCTATCGCCGGGTACAGATGCAGGCCCCAGCCCGAGTTGAACCTGACGATATTGTTGCGAATAGTCAACTTGTCACCGTCGGCATAGACTCCGTGACAAAACTGCACGTGCTCGCCGTTGTATTCAACAATGTTGTTCTCAATGACCGTCCCTCGAACTCCATGGGCTTCTATGCCCTGAAGAGCATTGTTATGAATGCGGCAGTTTCGTATCACGGTGTAGTCGGCGTCCGATTTTATGCCCGAATATCTGGCGCCGCTGCTCTCGAAACCGTCTATTATCACCCAGTCACAGCCGCCCTTGATGTAAATATTGTGGACCGCAGAGCCGTGCAGGACAGCCCGGTACTTGTGCTGAGATTTGAGGACGGTCGGCTTCTGTGCCGAGCCCGCATGCTTGGGAGTAAGCGTGATCTGTGTCCCGATATAGGTGCCGGGCTTGAATATTAAAGTGTCACCGCCAGCGGTATTCTTCAGAGCCATCTCGACGAACGGGAATGGGTTTGCCCGCGAGCCCGTACCGGATGCCTGCCCTTGGGGAGAAATCCAGTACGTCCCCGCAAACAAATCACAGCAACCAACGAGCAAAATGGTGATTATGATTATCCTTCTCAACATGCCCTATCTCCGCTTTGCAGCAAGATCCTTGTAAATTCCTTCGAGGCGTTTCATGTTCTTCCCCCTGTCTGCCGATTCGACAACTCTTTCGCGATTGCGCCGCACAGCGCCAGCGGCAAGCTCAGGGTGGCTGCAAAGGTGCAAGATGCACTTCGCCAGGTCATCCGGGTCGCTAACCTTGTGAAGCAAGCCGTCAACATTGTGCTTGAGCCACGCCGAGTTGGCTTCTATATCCGAGACAATTGGAAACAGACCCGTTGCCATAGCTTCCAGTAGAGACAAACTTGCCCCGTCCCATAACGATGCCGAAAGATAGACGTCGTGCCGGCTGAGAACTTCCGGCAGATCATGATTGTCCAATCTGCCTTCAAAGTTCACGCTATCGTCTAAGCCAACCTCTTTGACACGCTGCGTTAATTCGCCGACCAATGATCCATTGCCGACAAAGGTCATCTCGAACCTAAATCCTTTTTCTTTGAGCAGAACGAGAGCGTCGATGATTGCGTGATGATCGAATACCGACTCCAAGCGCCGAGTGCATACCAGCCTCAATGCTCGATACTTGTCGATTTGAGGCCGCTCGACAGACGAGAATTTCTCAGTGTCGATTCCAAGCGTAAGAGTCTCGATCTTGTCCGAACTGATACCCAAGCTCTCTACCATGTTCTGAAGATCTGTCGAAACCGTGTTAATACAATCGGAGAACTCGAATATTCTTCTTAGCAATGGTCTCCATATTCGGGACTTTATCCCGACCGTCAGGTCGCTTCCATGCGCCGTGACGACCGTGGGGTGAAAGCCGCAGATTAACGCGGTGAGTCCACAACTGGTAACGTAGTGAGCGTGCACGATGTCAGGCGTGAGCCTCTTTATCAGCCTTCTTGCTCGAAACATGCTGATCGGGTATTTCCACTTGCCTTCGCTCTCGGAGTACTTCCTGCCGATCCCGACGTTGTATGTCGGGACTCCGCGCTCGGGGCCAGGTGACATTGAAACAAAGCTCACATCGTGCCCGGCCTGCCTGAAATAATCAATGTAGGGCCCGACATGCGTGAATGTTCCGAGAGAAATGAAGCAGATTCGCATCAGCGACCTCGTGTCTTACGAAGGTTCCCTCAATACGTCGCGATATGCCTGTAAAGTCTTCTCACAGATCGCCAAAGCTCTGAATCTATCCTCAGCAGCCTCTTTGGCACACCGT
>Ga0255052_10001769_pt1 | contig 16013 bp, 16 predicted proteins | sample JV7_2_21_MG_FD_188632 | JGI IMG/M metagenome (GOLD analysis project Ga0255052, IMG submission 188632) | Seawater microbial communities from Jervis Inlet, British Columbia, Canada - JV7_2_21 | ecosystem: Environmental > Aquatic > Marine > Inlet | place: Canada: British Columbia | collected...
TCCATTCGTTTCGTGACCGTTATCGCGAGCGTTTCGAAGGTCAGCCCGGAAAGTCGCGTGTCTACCGGGATGTTTCCGACGGGATTGCCCATGGCGGAATTGAGTATTACCTGCCGCTTTTTTTCGCCGCAACCGCGACGTTGATCGACTATCTCCCCGACGACTGCATCGTGGTGGCGCCGAGCGCACTTGACGCCTTACTGCAACAGTTCTGGGCCGAGGCCAGTGAACGATACGAGCTTTGCAGCCTCGATGCGGAAAGGCCGATTCTCAATGTCGATGAGACGTTCGTGGCAGCGGAGACGATATCGGAGCAGCTGCAGCGGTTCGTGAACATACGCTACTCGACGCAATCGCTGGCTGATGGACCGCAGAACCTTAACCACGACACTCGCTTGCCGCCCGCAATGAAAATCGAAGCGCGTTACGAGGACGCGGCGGCCGCTTTGATGCAGTTCTTGCAGAGCTTCGACGGACGAGTGCTTTTCTCGACGGATTCACCGGGACGTCGCGAGCAGTTGTTCGATTTGTTGTCGGGGCGTGGCCTGGACCTCGCCCGCATAGAAGACTGGCAGCAGTTTAAACAACTCGGCCAGCGTATCGGCGTGGCTGTAGCACCGATTGAGAATGGCGTCCTCTTGCCCGGCGCGAAAGTCGCGGTCATTAGCGAGCAACAACTATTCGGTGAGCGCACGAAGACACGCCGACGGAAGCGGCAAAACGACCGCGATCCCGAAACGATTATCCGTCAGCTTAATGACCTCGAGCCGGGCTCGCCTGTTGTTCACGAAGAATACGGCGTGGGTCGCTACCTCGGACTCACGACGCTGGAAGCCGGTGGCATAACGGCTGAATTCCTGCACCTGGAGTACGCGGACAGCGACAAGCTCTACGTTCCAGTGCACGCGCTCGACCTCATTTCTCGTTACACCGGTGCATCACCGGAAAATGCCCCATTGCACCGGCTGGGCAGCGACCAGTGGGAGAAAGCCAAACGTCGCGCAATCAAGAAAATCCGCGATGTCGCCGCCGAACTGCTCGATGTGTACGCACGACGCGCCGCGCGCCCGGGCCACAGCTTTCACTGGCCCGAGACCGAATACCGCACATTTGCGTCCGGCTTTCCGTTTGAACTCACCGAAGACCAGGCGCATACAATCGTTGACGTCCTTGAGGATCTTGCTTCTGACAAAGCCATGGACCGAGTCGTCTGCGGCGATGTCGGTTTCGGAAAGACAGAGGTAGCTTTGCGCGCGTCTTTTGCCGCCGTACACGGTGGCAAGCAAGTCGCGGTCCTGGTGCCGACCACCCTGCTCGCTCAGCAGCACGGTCAGACTTTCAGAGACCGCTTTGCGGACTGGCCGATCCGTGTCGAGGTATTGTCGCGGTTTCAAACGGCCAAACAGGTCAAAGACATCGTTGCGGGGCTGCAATCGGGCAATGTCGACGTCGTTATAGGGACACATCGCCTGCTCCAACATACACGCGATTTTCACGACGTTGGCCTGGTCATCGTCGATGAAGAGCATCGTTTCGGTGTACGTCACAAAGAAGCGATCAAGTCTCTGCGGAGCGCAGTCGACATTCTCACTTTGACTGCGACACCAATTCCGCGGACGCTCAACATGGCGCTCGGCGGATTGCGTGAAATGTCGTTGATAACGACGCCTCCGGCCGAACGACTTGCCGTCAAGACGTTCGTCTCCGAGTGGAATGACGTCATCATCCGCGAAGCCTGCCTGCGCGAAATCAAGCGCGGTGGCCAGGTCTATTTCATTCACAATCGCGTCGAGGACATCGGCCGAATAGAGCAACATCTCGAGAAGCTGGTACCCGAGGCGAGCATCCGTATTGGACACGGGCAAATGCGCGAACGAGATCTTGAGCAGGTAATGCTCGATTTTTACCATCGCCGCTTCAACGTACTGCTTTGCACGACAATTGTTGAAAGCGGTATCGACGTACCCACCGCGAACACCATCATCATTAATCGCGCCGATCGTTTTGGCCTTGCGCAGTTACACCAGCTGCGCGGACGCGTGGGCCGATCGCACCATCGCGCTTATGCCTACCTTATGGCGCCACCCAGGGCCGTGATGACCGCCGATGCGATCAAACGCCTGGAGGCGATCGATTCTCTTGAGGACCTCGGATCGGGATTCACGCTTGCGACGCACGACCTCGAAATTCGTGGCGCCGGCGAATTGCTGGGCGACACACAAAGCGGGCAAATTCAGGAAATTGGATTCTCGCTTTACACGGAGCTCCTGGGTCGCGCCGTAGATTCATTGCGTGCGGGCGAAGAACCGGACCTCAACGCCCCTCTGCACGCGGGTGTCGACATCAACCTGCACATACCCGCATTGTTACCAGACGACTATGTGCCCGATGTGCATTTGCGCCTGATCCTCTACAAACGAATATCTGCAACGGAATCTGCGGAGGGACTGCGAGAATTGCAGGTAGAGTTGATCGATCGCTTTGGTTTGCTTCCCGACAGCGCCAGGAATCTGATGCGAATTGCCGCCATCAAGAAATCGGCCGCGTCGCTGGGGATCGAGAAAATCGATGCCGCAGACAACGGCGGGTACCTGGTATTCGGCTCGGAGAGCCACATTGACCCCGTCGCATTGGTGCAACTGGTACAAAATGACAGTCCCAGGTATCGGCTGCAGGGATCGCACCGGCTGCAGATTCGTGACGACCTATCGGAATTGGATACCCGATTCAGTACCATAGAGAACCTCTTGCGGGACCTCACGGTCAAAGACTAGGAATCTCAACGAATGATGCGGGCAATGCGGACAATCACGCCACTTTTTCTCTTGATACTGCTGCCACTAGCAGCAGGTGCGCAGGACGACGTTACTGAAGAGCTCGAGGAGATTCGGCGCTATACGATCGAGATGATCATATTCAAATACGCGCAGTCCGTCTCAACGGGCAGCGAGATTTTCCCGGCTGACGAACCACCGGAAGAAGAACTGTTTCCGGAAGACGATATCTTGCCCCGCGAAGAGCCGCCACCGGAGGAACCGTCCCTCGATACGGTGCCCGCATTGGTCCACGATGTCGAATTTGCGCGGCTCGAGGAAGATGAGTACAGCATGGACGAAATCATGGGGCGGCTTGAACGGCTGGAGGTCTATGACCCGATCATGCACTTCGGCTGGACGCAGATCACATGGCCTGAAGAACAAACCCGGCCTGTTCAACTTGCCTCACTCGCGAGACCGCCGCAGGGACTCGACGGTACGCTGACGCTTTACCTGAGCCGCTTTCTCCACCTTGTCGTCGACCTTGAGCTCGATGCGCCGGACGACCCATATGTCGATGCGGCTCGTTTCGACTCACCCGTGGGTCCGGTGCGTTTCCGAATCAACGAGAATCGAATTCTGCGAAGCGGCGAGCTGCGCTATTTCGACCATCCGAAGTTCGGTGTACTCGCCAAAGTAACGCGCGTTGAGGACGAACAGGAAGAACTGCCCGACCTCGAGGACACCGAGTTACTCGGTTACCCCGCCGAGTAGGTCCTGCAGGAATTCACTGGCGTCTACCTTTTCGCCGCCAGCGTCCACCACCGTCACATCAAAAGATACGGTTACAAACTTCGAGGCGCTGGATCGTGGATGATGCAGGCCAAGCTCACGAACCGCTGTAGAAATTCGACCCGCAAATTCGCGAACGCCGCCCTTTTCAGAGGCGTGTGACAACACCACGAACTGAGCACCGCCAGGTCGCGCCACAACGTCACTGGCACGACGCAAGCATCGCTTGATAGCCTGGCCCACGCGGCGCAGACAGGAATCTGCCGCGTGCCGACCGAATACCTTGATATACGCCTCAAAGTCGTCGAGCGCGAACGTCACTAACGACAACTTGCTCTTCTCGCGCGAGGCGACCGCCCAGTCGTGCTCAAACACTTCCCGAAAGGCGCGCCCGTTGAGGACGCCTGTCACCGGGTCGTCGCGCGACAAGTCGCGAATACGACGTTTGGCGTTGAGCAACGCATGGTGCATCTCTGCGCCCTCGGCGGTTCCCGCCAAGGCGCCGCTGCGCCAGTAAGCCGCATAAAATCGCGCGGCTTTTTCACGGGCAAGCAGTAACGGTTTGAGAACCAATAAGTACTCCCGGTTATTGGTTTCTACGGGGAAGCTCGTCTCCTGCCGCGAGCGCACCGACTCACTGACTTCCATAGCGAGCTCACGGCCTGCCAGCGCCTCAATAACGTCGGCGAACGGCTGGTTCAGGACATCCTGGTTACCAATACTCTCGAACGCCGGGTTCACCAGCACAACCGGCCAGTTCGGCTGATCGATGTGTACGAGGACCAGCGGTTCCGCGGTGGACGCTATAATCTGCTCGAGAATTTTTCGATTGACCGGTTTCATTGATGCCGTATTACGCTTCCCTGAAAAACTGCCGCAGTAATTCCATGGCCTGATTTCGAGCCGACAAGGTACTGGATTCCACGTCCTCGTGTATCGGCGTATCGCCACGCCCGGCAGCCTTGTTAACCACAAGTGCCAGGCAGGCGTAATTGAGCCCGAGTTCGAACGCGATTGCCGCCTCGGGCATCGCCGTCATGCCAACATAGTCTGCGCCATCCCGCTCGAGGCGATCGACTTCGGCTGCCGTCTCCAGCCGCGGTCCCTGGGTCGCCGCGTAGACACCGCCGTCAAAGCAATCGATGTCGGTCGCCTTTGCGGCCGCCACCAGCCGCTCTCTCAGTTCCCGTGAAAACGGCTCTGTGAATTCGATGTGCTCGACGACGCCGTCTTTACCGTCAAAAATCGTGTGCTCGCGACCCCAGGTGTAGTCGATGATCTGATCCGGAACAGCGAGTTGGCCGGACTGCCTGACGTCGGACACAACGCCGACAGTATTCAGCGCAATGACGTTCGTTGCACCAAGTTCCTTTAGAGCCGCGAGATTGGCGCGGTAGTTGATCGCGTGCGGAGGAATCGAATGGTCGTCTCCATGCCGCGCGATCGACAATACCGAACAACCTTCGATCGTCAGATTGCGAATCGCCGCCGAAGCGTTGCCAAAACGTGTTGCAACGTCTCGACCGTCGCCCTCGCCCTTCAGCGAGGGGAACCCGCTGCCGATGATCACTGCGTATTTTGGCGCTGCTGTCATTACGCTCCCGACTTAAGAATCAAGATGCAGCTCAGGACGTTCACTCCAACGCGCGAATTGCTCGTTAATGGACTGCCATTCCTCGCTTGCAAGCAAGGTCTGACGTAGTGGATGCCCCGTGCCATGCAATCGCGCCAGTCGTACCAGTGACAGCGGATTGGAGTATTCACTGAGGGCATCGACCGCATGATGCGCCGCATCGCGGTCGTTGCAGACCAGCACCATGTCGCAACCGGCATTGAGTGCCAGACGAGCCCGTTTCGCCATTGAGCCATAGTCGCGTGTCGCCTTCATGCTGAGGTCATCGCAGAATACCGCACCACCGAACCCCAGCCGTGAACGCAGTTCACGTTGTATCCAGAACTCGGAAAATCCTGCCGGCAGCGAGTCCATTGACTCGTAGATGATGTGCGACAGCATGACACCGGCCAACGCCCCGTTACCGATCAGCCGCTCGTAGGGCCGCATGTCGTCGAGGACCAGGCCGTATTCCCGACGATCGATTGGCAATTTGAGATGCGAATCGGCCAGCACGGCACCATGGCCCGGAAAGTGCTTGCCAACTGCCGCCATTCCGGCACTGCGCAAGCCGCGCGCGAACGTACCGGCAAGTTCGCCCACGGCGTCGGGTTTGCTGTGAAACGCACGATTACCGATGATATCGCTCACGCCCCAATCAAGGTCGAGACAGGGTGCAAAGCTGAGATCGATACCGACGGCTCGGAGCTCCGAACCGATCATCCAACCCGCTTCGCGCGCCGCACGCAGGCCAGACTCGGCGTCGCGATCGTACTCGCGTCCAATGCGCCGCATCGGCGGGATCGCCGCAAACCCCTCCCGAAAGCGCTGCACCCGACCACCTTCGTGATCAACGGCAATTAACAGCGGCGGACTGCGAAGCGCGCGTATGTTGTCAACGAGGTCGGCAACCTGTTCCGGGGACTCGAAATTGCGAGTGAACAGAATTACGCCACCGACCGCTGGCTCTCGGAGGAGATCGCGGTCGGCGGGACTCAGGTGGAGTCCGTCTATGTCCAGCATCACGGGTCCCAAAGACATTCGCTGAGCCTCCGAGGTCGCTGTCACGACTTCGTAAATACAGCAATTGATTCTACATGGGCCGTGTGCGGGAACATATCGATGATGCCGGCGGATTCCAGCAGGTAGCCTTGATCATGGACCAGGGTACCGGCATCACGTGCCAGCGTACCGGGATGGCAGGACACGTAGACGATCCTTTTCGGCCCGAATAGATGCATTCGCGTGACGACCTCCGCCGCGCCGCTGCGCGCAGGATCAAGCAGCATGCAATCCCAACCCGACTTAAGCCAGCTCTCGGTACCATCGATCTTGCTGAGATCGGCGACGCGAAATTCGGCATTCGCCAGATCATTGCGGCGTGCGTTGTCGCTGGCTCTTGCTACCAGGCTGGCTTCACCTTCAACGCCCAGAACCGTGCCCGCCGTTCGAGCGATTGGCAATGAGAAGTTGCCAATCCCACAGAACAAGTCGAGAACGCGGTCATCGGGTCCGGCGCAAAGTCGCTCGACCGCAAAATGCACCATGCGTTGATTGATTTCGTTGTTCACTTGCACGAAATCGATGGGTTCAAACGCGATGTTGATATCGAAATCCTTGAGTGCGTAACACAGTGGCTCATCCGACGAAGGCGGGTAAAGCAGTTCCACGGAATCCAATCCACCGGGCTGCAGGTAGATACGCATTTGCCGTGTATCACCGAACTCGCGCAGTGCAGCGCGGTCGACATCCGTGGGCGGGTCAAGCACCCGAAACACCAGCGCGACGCCATTATCCGCAACCGCAACTTCAATCTGCGGAAGGCGTGCACGAATGGAGAGCTGCCCAATAAGCTCGCTTAAGTCGTCGATCATGTCGTCGACCGGAGGCGCCAGCACCTCGCAACGGTGCATGTCGGTAACAAACGGCGCATGGCGCTCGCGAAACCCGACCAGGGTGCGGCCCTTGGCCGGGACGTGCTTGACCGCCAGGCGTGCCCTGCGGCGATAATTCCACTCGGGGCCTGTCATCGTCTGCAGCCATGCCTGAGGCTCGACCTTGCCAATACGCTCAAGGCTATCACGCAACGACTGCGCCTTGATGTCTCGCTGCTGCTCGGGCGTTACGTGTTGCAGAGAGCATCCACCGCAACGTCCAAAGGCTTCGCAACGAGCGTCGACGCGGTCGGGCGAAGCGTCTATGACATTGAGAAGTTCCGCTTCGTCAAAATTGCGGCGTGACTTCCGGCGAATGAACTCAACTGTTTCGCCGGCGAGCGCACCTGCCACGAAGACTTTCTTGCCCTCAACGCCCACAATACCGCGGCCATCGTGGGTGACAGATTCTATAGTCGCCGTCTCCGGCTCACGTCGTCGCCTCGCCATAGCTCGCCCTACTCGGGCCAGGCTGACAGAAACTCGTTCAGGTGCGCCTGGTCCGCTTGCGTCAACGTTGATCGGACCAACGCATACTCGCGATGCAGGTCTTTCTCGTCCAGATTGCCGCGCATGAACTCGAAACGCAGGTACACAAGCCAGGTGTTCAGGACGTCGGTTTCGCAATAGTCGCGAATCTTCTTGATGCCGCCTTCCCGAAACGTGTCCCAAACCTTGTCACCACTCATGCCGAGTTTTCCCGGGAAGCCGAGCATGACGGCCATTTGATCCAGACTCGCCCGCCCTCTCGGCTGGAACCCCGCGATCACGTCCATCAGGTCCACATGACGCCAGTGAAAACGGCTCAGGTAATTGTTCCACTTGAAGTCCCGATCGCTCTCGCCCATTTCCCAGTAACGCGATGCCTGAATGCCGTGTTTCAACGCTCGGTAGTGCAGTACGGGAAGATCGAAACCGCCGCCGTTCCAGGAAACCAGATCGGGCGTGTAGCGTTCGATACCGTCGAAAAAGCGTTGCACGATCTCGGCTTCGTCAGCCTCTTCATCCCCAAGGCTCCAGACCTTGAAGGTATCCGCTGTTCTGAATGTCACCGAAATGGCAACGATGCGATGCTGGTGAAGCGGCAGGAAATCGGTACCGGCTTTTTGTTGTTGCTTGAACATCATCGTGGTCGCGACGTCTTCGTCCGGGACGCCTTCGAGATCCCAGAAACGGCGTCCAAACTCGACGTCCGGCACGGTTTCAATATCAAAAGAGAAGCAATGCATAATTAACTATGACCTTACGCTCGTAATCACTCGGTTTGCCTATGCTGCGGCCGCCGTCTCGACGACCGCGAACGCGATAACGACTCCGGCGTCGTCGGTAAGGCTGACATGGCCGGCGCCAATGCCCAGGCGATCGCAGACCCGTCCGCCCCGCTCAGACCAAACAACGAGTGGTCGGCCCCAGTCGTTGTTGAGGATACCGACATCTCGTAGCCATACACCATGCGCGAAACCGGTCCCCATAGCCTTGACCGTCGCCTCCTTGCCCGCGAAGCGCATCGCAAGGAATCGCACCGGTTGTTTGCTGCGACGAAATAGCGCGAGCTCCTCTTCCATCAAGATGCGCCGCACAAAGTGTTCGCCAAAACGATCGTAGGTTGCCTGGACACGCGACAATTCGACGATGTCGGTGCCAACACCGAAAATCATGGTCGACTCACCCGTCACGCGCCTCGAGAATAATCCGCTTCATTTGCGCTACCGCCATACCGAGACCGTCGAAAACCGCGCGCGCGATGATCGCGTGGCCTATATTGAGTTCCACGATTTCCGTAATTTCGGCGATGGCAGCGACATTCTTGTAATGCAGTCCATGACCGGCGTTGACTACCAGGCCAAGGCTCTCGGCATGACGCGCCGCTTTCGTGATACGCACAAGCTCCGCCTGCTGCTCGTCGCCTTCGGCGTCTGCGTAGCGACCCGTGTGCAGCTCGACTACAGGCGCGCCGACCGATGCCGCCGCATCCAATTGCTCGATATCGGGGTCGATGAACAACGACGCGCGAATTTGGTTTTCTGCAAGGTGTGCGCATGCAGCTCTGATTTTGTCCTGTTGCCCGTGTACATCGAGGCCGCCCTCCGTGGTCAGCTCCTGTCTCTTTTCGGGTACGAGGCAACAATCGGATGGCTTGACGCGCGCCGCGATGTCGAGCATTTCGTCGGTGACGGCCATTTCGAGGTTCATGTGCGTGCTCATGACCGCCTTAATCGCGTCAAGATCGCTATCCTGAATGTGACGCCGATCTTCGCGCAAGTGCACCGTGATGCTGTCAGCACCCGCATGCTCGGCGACATAGGCAGCCTCGGCCGGACGCGGATACTCGGTACCACGCGCTTCGCGCAAGGTTGCAACATGGTCGATGTTGACGCCAAGGCTTATGGGTTTCGATTCAATCACTGCCGCCTATCCGTTCTTCGGGTTGCGCAATTCTACCCCGATGTAACTCCAGCAGCACCTTGCGGCTCTTGAGTTCTTTGCCACCGAGATGATGCGCAACGACGGCCCGCAACAAGCGACCGGCAGACCGCAGCACCTCGGAATCATCGAACTCCTGCGCCTGGATCGACGTCAGCACAGCACCGGTGTATACCATCGCCCCTTCTGAGCGTTGTACGGCCACCGGTCCTTGCTCGACGCGGTATTCGTAATTCTGCTCGGGATCAAGCGGCTGTTGTGTGCCGGATTCGAATTGAAAATTGACGGCGTAACCCAGCAGACTCAGCAATTCGAGCTCAAATGATCGTAAGCACCGTGCAAAATTGTTTGTCGATCCCAACGCCCGGATAACCTCGCTATAGAGTGTATAGATTTCCGGCTGTGGGTCGTGTCGGTGCAGAAAATTCAGCAACAGCTCATTGACATAGAATGCGGACAGAATCGCATCACCCTGCAGTCCCAGCGGCGCTCCAGCGGCCTCCGCCCCGGTCAGAGTCCCAAGATCGGATCGCGCAACCCAAGATACGCGAAGTGGGGAAAACGGGCGTAATACGCCCGCGAGGCGAGACTTCGAACCACGGCTCCCCCGAGCGACCAACGCGATTTTTCCATGGTCACGCGTAACGATGTCGAGAATCTGGCTGGAGTCCCGAAACGGTCGGTGATGCAGGATGAAGGCTGGCTGCTGCTGAATGCGCCTCGGCGTGGTCATGGGTCTCCAATAGAGCTACGGCGCATCGTATCCCAGGTTCATTAGATCCTTTTCATTGTCTGCCCAATTGCTCTTAACCTTGACCCACAGTTCCAAATGGACAGGACAGCCCAGCTGCTCGGCAATTTCGAGGCGAGCCGCTCGGCCGACTTTCTTCAACACGCTGCCGTTCTTACCGACCACAATGCCTTTTTGACTGTCTCTCTCGACCCAGATCATGGCATTGATGGTCGCCCCGCTATCCTCAGTCTGAAATCGCTCGATTTGTACGGTCAGGCCGTACGGCAATTCCTGGTGCAGCAACAAGGTCAGCTTCTCGCGAATAGTCTCGGCCGCGTGAAACTCGTCGCCTCGATCTGTGTGCATGTCGTCCGGAAACAACGGCGGCGATTCCGGAAGATAAGCCGGGATCATTTTCATGAGTTGATCGAGATTGTCGTGCTTTTGCGCCGATATTGGCACGATTTCCTCAAAACTGTAGCGCGCCGACATTAGCCCTAACGCATCGAACAACTTTTCCTTCGGATGCACTTTGTCCACTTTATTCAACAACGCGATCACCGGAGCACTGCAGGACTTCAGACGCTTGAGCACATCGTCGTCTTCCGCCGTCCAGTTCGTTGCGTCGCTGACAAACAGCACCAGATCGGCGTCCGCCAGCGCACTGGCGGCCGTCCGGTTCATCAGTCGATTCATGGCTTTACCGGCGTTACGATGCAGCCCTGGCGTGTCGACAAAAATAATCTGCTCATTGGCGCCAGAATGAACCGCCAGGATACGATGCCTGGTCGTCTGCGGTTTGGCCGTAACAATGCTGACTTTGCGGCCCATAACTGCGTTGACTAGCGTCGACTTGCCGACATTCGGGCGACCAACCACCGCCACAAGCCCACACCGGTGCGCGCTCATGCGTTATCCCCGAGTAGCTTGACCAGCATATCCGCGGCGGCCTTTTGCTCTGCTTTGCGTCGCGTCGTTGCAATGCCACGCGTTACGTCTTGCTTTTCCCGAATCGTGCAGGAGACTTCGAATCTTTGCTTGTGAGCCTTGCCCGTCACTTCGATAAGATCGTATTCAGGCAAACTCAGTTTTTGCGCCTGCAGCCACTCCTGCAAACGTGTTTTCGGGTCGCGTAAATCCCCTGCTTCCGGGAGCGCCTCCAGTCGCCCTGCAAACACACGCTCGATCAGTTCTTTTGAGGCTTCAAATCCGCTATCCAGGAAAACCGCGCCAAAAATAGCTTCCAGGGCATCCGCAAGAATCGACTCTCGTCGATGCCCGCCTGTTTTGCGTTCGCCACTCCCGAGTACCAGGAATTCACCAAGGCCGAGAGTCGCCGCAAGTTCTGCGAGGGTCGCATCCTTGACGAGAGACGATCTTAGTTTGCTTAGGTCGCCCTCCGACGCGTCGGGACGAGCCTCATAAACCGCTTCGGAAATGACGAAGTCCAGAACAGCGTCGCCTAGAAACTCCAGCCGTTCGTTATTGCGGCCGGACGCACTCCTGTGAGTTAAGGCCTGGTTGAACAACCCGGCATCTTCAAACCGATATTGCAGCGTCTTGTAGAGCCAGCTTTCGGCCTTTTGCAATGTCTTCGCTCTTATCTTCCGGTGATGACTCTTGGTCGACCGTGACTTTTGTTATTTGCGGACGATGACTCTCTTGTCGAAGTCGACAACAAACGAAATATTTGAAATGAAATCCGCCTTATGCGAATAAACAGCGGCGACTTCAATGCCGCCATCGACAGGAGTGACCGTAACGTCCTGAGCCTTTAAGACGGCAACGCTCTCGATATCGAAACGACGTCCGATCGACTTGCGTATCGTCGCTCGGTTTGCGCCGGCGCCGTCAAATTCTTCGTGCACACCGGCTATGACGCCAGCGACCTTCATGTAATTCAGATAGATCGGGGTCAGCCTGATCGTAGCGAACGCGAACATTCCGACGAACGCAACGAGGATAGCCAAGCCGAGCGTTGTCATGCCCGCCTGCCGATGCATGGAACGATGCTTGTCCAGCGACTTTAGGTGGCGCATACCCATTTCTCCGTTCATAGTTTGCTCTTGACCCCAGCGTATCAAGGCTCAGAGTAGCGTCATCTTACCGGCGAAATCAGTGACTGGCACCACATTATTGGATTTTCATACCGATTCGACCCCAATCGGGCGCGTTCCAGGGCACAAAATGCATCCACACACGAACGGCCTCGCCCACCAGGAATCTCTCAGGAACAGCGCCAATAAAGCGGCTGTCGCGGCTGCGGTCACGATTATCGCCCATAACGAAAAAGTGTCCCTCGGGCACCCGGTAGGTACCGTCGCGCGTGGAGAACTGTGGATTGGTCACCAGGATATCGTGCACGCGACCATCGAGATCTTCGACATAAACAGGCGCCTCAAATGAGTCGTTCGCCCCCTTCGATAAATCCACTGTTTCACCGTTAATCGTCAAACGCTGCCGGTTGTATATGACCTCGTCCCCGGGCAGTCCAATGACACGTTTGATGTAGTTGATGCTTGGATCCGACGGCAAACGAAATACGATAACATCGCCCCGCTCGGGATTGCCGATCTCCACGACCTTCGTCTCGGTTACGGGCAGACGCAAACCATAGGCGAACTTCTTGACAAAAATGAAATCACCTTCGAGCAAAGTCGGCATCATCGAGCCAGACGGAATACGAAACGGTTCAAATATGAAAGAACGGATGACCAGCACAAGCAATAACACGGGGAAGAATGACCGCGCGTACTCGACGAGCGTAGCGATCGCGCCCGGCGGCTGACGACTGTCGATCTCCGCCGTTTTCCAGACCATTTTATCGAGTACGATGACGACGCCCGAAAACAACGTCAGCAACGTAAGTATCAACGCAAGATTAATAATCAAATCGTCCACTCACTTTTCAACTCTTAACACGGCCAGGAAGGCTTCCTGCGGTATTTCCACGGAACCGACCTGCTTCATCCTTTTCTTGCCGGCCTTTTGCTTTTCCAATAACTTGCGCTTTCTGGAAACGTCACCACCATAGCATTTGGCCGTCACATTTTTGCGAAGCGCCTTCACACTACTGCGAGCAATAACCTGGTTGCCGATCGCAGCCTGTATTGCTACATCGAACATCTGCCGCGGAATCAACTCACGCATTTTTTCGACGAGATCGCGGCCCCGGCGTTTCACGTTTTCGCGATGTATGATGACGGAAAGCGCGTCAACGCGTTCTTTGTTTATTAGCACATCCAGACGCACGAGTTCTGCATGCTCAAAACGCTCGAAATGGTAGTCAAACGACGCGTAGCCGCGGCTCACCGATTTCAGGCGGTCGAAGAAGTCCAGCACGACTTCGGCAAGCGGAATTTCATATTCGATAGAAACCTGCCCACCAAGATAGCGCATCTGTTTTTGCACACCGCGTTTGTCAATGCAAAGCTTGATTACCGCGCCGACAAATTTTTCCGGAACGAGAATGTTCGCAGTAATAATGGGTTCCCGCAATTCCGCAATTTCATAGACCGGCGGTAGATTCGATGGATTATCAACCAAAAGGATATCGCCACTCGTATTGACGACCTCAAAAATTACTGTCGGCGCCGTCGTTATCAGTTCGAGGTCGTATTCTCGCTCGAGACGCTCCTGGACGATTTCCATGTGCAGCATTCCAAGGAAGCCGCAGCGAAAGCCGAATCCGAGCGCAGTCGACGATTCTGGTTCGAAATGCAACGCCGCGTCGTTGAGACGCAATTTCTGCAACGCCTCGCGAAAACTCTCGTAATCATCGGAGCTGATTGGAAACAGGCCCGCAAACACGCGTGGCTGCACCTGCTTGAAACCAGGAAGCGGCTTCTCACAAGGCTTGTGGGTCAAGGTCAAAGTGTCGCCGACGGGCGCTCCATAGATGTCTTTGATGCCCGCGATCACGAACCCAACCTCACCCGTGCCCAGCTCGCTACGATCGTCCATCTTCGGCGTGTATACGCCGACACGATCCGCAATATGCGACGTTCCGGTGGACATCACCGTAATCTTGCTGCCTTTTGCCAGGCTACCGTTCATGACCCGAACCAGTGATACGACGCCCACATAGTTGTCAAACCAGGAGTCAATTATCAGCGCTTGCAGCGCGCCATCCGGATCACCTGCGGGCGGCGGAATCTCTCTTACGATCTGATTCAATAGCTCCGTTACGCCCAATCCGGTCTTGGCACTGACATGCACGGCGTCCTGAGCACCAATGCCGATAATGTCTTCGATCTCAGCGATGACTTTTTCGGGTTCGGCGGCCGGCAGGTCGATCTTGTTAAGCACCGGCAGAACCTCGAGGCCCTGGTCGATCGCCTTCATACAGTTCGCAACGCTTTGCGCCTCGACACCCTGTGCCGCATCCACTACCAGCAACGCGCCCTCACAAGCCGCCAGCGAACGAGATACCTCGTAGGAGAAATCCACGTGCCCGGGCGTATCTATAAAGTTCAGCTGGTATACCTCGCCATCATCGGCCGTATAGGAGAGGGACACACTCTGAGCCTTGATCGTGATACCGCGCTCACGTTCAAGGTCCATCGAGTCGAGCACCTGTTCCGCCATCTCGCGATCGGCAAGCCCGCCACAAATCTGGATAAACCGGTCCGCCAGCGTGGACTTGCCATGGTCAATATGAGCGATGATCGAAAAGTTGCGAATGTGCTTCATGAATGCGGGAAACCCGGCGCGGACGATGTGCCCGCCAGCCAAATGCAGCCGCGAAGTATACCGATTTCGAGCACCTTATTTCGCATCATTGTATGAACTTCGGCGACACGCCGGCCACTAGTTCGGAAACGGCCCCGCGGTTGAGCGGGTACTCTGAAATCAGGCGATCCTGATACTCGACGACCGGCACGCGTATATCGTATTTCGCCAGCCAGTCGGCGCGTGAATCGATGTCCCGGACCTCGATATCCATGCTACCGCGTAGCAACGGTAGCAATTCCTCGATGAGCACCTCGCAAAGATGGCAGCCCTTGCGGCTATACACGCAGAGAATCGGCATTCAGCGCCCAATTGACACGCGTTCGACGATCGTCGGTGTGAATTTGCGCAAGCACTTCGATCCGCGCAAACGCAAGTACGCCACGTAAAGTCCCGCAAGAATGCCACCGAGGGCAGTTAGCGCCGCGTAAAGCTCGCCGAAACCCATGAGATAGGAAAGCGTGGCGCCACCGACGGCGCCGCTTAGCGGCAAGCCGTATACAATCGCTGAGGCCTGCAGCAGATTGGTTGGCGCAAGCTCGATACGTACTTCATCGCCCTCGTTCACCGTCAGACCGCTGCCGATGAGTGCATCGACGCGTCGCGGTCCCGCATCGCCGCCGAGCAAACCGGCGCCGCAGCCTTTACCCTCCGTACAACGTGCACAACTAATCGTCGCGTCGACCTCAACTAACGCATGCGGTGACGGTTCGACACAATTGACAGCGATAACACGGCCGCGTGGATTCTCCATTTCGCGAGTTTACAACAGTCGGTTCTTGGCGCCGGATGGCACGTTGAGTTCGGGACCCTAGCGGGGACCCATGGTGGAGGCGATTTGTTCGACGGTCATTGCCGGCACTTCGCCAACCGCTGTGACGTTATGATCGCCGACCACGACACTGAAAGAATTGGAACCGCCGACCCTCGACGCGCCTTCCGAGTGGCCTTCGCTTTGCCGCGCAATGAAGACCGATACATTCGCAAGACCATCGCTGTACAGAATGTGGGTTACGAAATCCTCACTGCCG
>Ga0255052_10001770_pt1 | contig 16012 bp, 27 predicted proteins | sample JV7_2_21_MG_FD_188632 | JGI IMG/M metagenome (GOLD analysis project Ga0255052, IMG submission 188632) | Seawater microbial communities from Jervis Inlet, British Columbia, Canada - JV7_2_21 | ecosystem: Environmental > Aquatic > Marine > Inlet | place: Canada: British Columbia | collected...
CTTTGTTTTTTGAAGCACGATGGCTTCGGTTAGTTAACACTACCAAACAAAAAAAGTAATATAGGCGTCACCTCGCTTTCTAATGTTTTGATACTTTGTCTTTTTAAAGTGGCTTCTCTTGCCGGCTTCCACTATGGCAACTCGTATCTGTATATTATTATTAAAGAACTGTAAACATTATACCAAAGTATAAACTAGATGTCAAGTATATAAATCAATCATGCCTAGAATTACAGCCAGTACTTAAAATAATCTTATAGCTAGCTTCCACGTCGGTATAACACATACTTTATTTAACTAGCAAAATAGTTTCTCCTTGACTAACATTAAACTAGAGTATATATTTATTGTATGCCTAAGCTAGCAAATATAAAACACGAACAATTTTGCAAGACACTTGTAAAGGAAAATGGTCACCAAGCCAAGTCCTATAAAAAGATATATCCTACTGTAAAAGATAATACTTCCAGAGTTAACAGTTCTGCCTTAATGCATCGCGAAGACATAAGAACTAGGGTTTATGAAATTTTAGACAGTAGTAAAGAAACTAGCGTTGAAGGATTACTCGAAAAGATGGCAGTACTCACAAAAGCGAATAAAGAAATAGTTTGTGATAAAGATTTAGTAGAGGTTAGGGATAATCCTACAAGGATGGAAAGTATTAAAACACTCTTAAAGATTAGAGGCGTAATGAATAATTCAGACGCTGTCTCTATTACAAACGCTACTCAGTTAAACTTTAACGTACTCGACGAAACGAAACTATCTAACATCGCGAATAACCTCGTCGAACTTAATCAGAAACTAGAAACTAAGAAAGAAAAGTATGACGCTCCCGATTAGTTTCATTCTGGTATGGTACTAGATTATTCTGGTATGGTACTGGATTAGTTTCCAATGGAAAGTATTCGGAGCCGCTCGCATTGTCACCTTCGACTTTTTTAATAATTAAAATACTTTACCGCAAAAGCCTATTGTGGGGGTAGGGGTAGGGGGTGTGGTTTGGGAGCCTCACTCCAAAACCATATCATATTTTTATGAAATTAGGAAAAGGTTCGCGTATGTCAAAGGAAATACATAGTAAACCTCATCAAACGCAACCATATAATCAACATATGAGTATTCTTGCCCTTATAGCATAACTGGTAGTGCATCTGTTTTGTAATCAGAAGATTGTGGGTTCGAATCCTACTAAGGGCTCCACTAAGTTTCCAATGTAATACTAGTAAGTTTCCAATAAGGAAGGATTAAGTTGCCAAAGCCCAAGCCAATACCTCAAGTACCTACTGCTTCTCAGCGAATCTACACGCAATTCGAGAAGAATCCAATGCTTTGGTCTAGATACTACTTTCCCCACCACTTTCGCAGTGAGTCCCCTTTTTTCCATATGGATGTTATAAAGGAAGCTTGTAGTAATGACTTCCTTGCTATAGCTGCACCTAGAGAGAGTGCTAAGAGTACAATCCTACTGTTTGCCTACCCATTCCACCGGATATGCTTTAAGAAGAAGCGGTTTATAGTGATAGTCTCCAATACCTTTAAGAAAGCCGCTATGGCACTAGACACTATGAAGGCAGAGATAAGGGATAATGAGCTTATTAGAGAGTTTAGGATAAAGGTTACTAAAGATGCTGAAGGGGATAGCATAATAGAGCAGGGAGGGTTTGAAACTAGGATAATATGTAAGGGAGCAGAGCAAATAGGGTCAATAAGAGGGTTAAAGTTCGGTGCCTATCGTCCTGACCTTATAATAGTAGATGATATTGAGGATGATGAGATGGTTAAGTCACCTGAGAGGCGTATGAACCTACAGAAGCAGTTTGATGAGGCGTTAGTGCCTGCTGGTGAGAAGGGTAACTGTCAATACATCATAATTGGTACTATACTTCACGATGACAGCTTACTAGCTAAGTTGGTAAGTAAGGATTACTACACAGAGTACCACAAGTTATTCTACAGAGGGCTTAATAAGGATAGGGACACAGGAAAACTAGTTAGTTTGTGGGATGTTAAGTGGACAGTGCCTGAGCTTGAGAAGCTACGCAAGGAAAAACCTCATGTGTTTGCTAAGGAAATCCAAAACAACCCAGTAGCAGGAGAGTTAGCAAGGTTTCATGAAGAAAACTTTAGGTATTGGAAGATTGAGAATAACCAGTATATACTATATAGTAAAGATGGTACGGTTACTAGCAAAGGTTACCTACGTGACTGTAGGGCAGCAATAGCTTGTGACTTAGCTTGGAGTGAAAGGAGAGATGCAGACAGTACTGTTATTATGCCAGCATACCTAACACCGCAGAGTGACATACTTATAGAAACATATATAACAGCAAAGGGTATGCGACCTGATGCTTTCTCAGAATACTTATTTACGATGGAGGCAAGACTAAGGGCAATAACAGAGTCCCCTGTACCAGTAGGGTTTGAGAAGGCAATGTTGGAAAAAGTAACCAAGTGGATACTAAAGAATGAAATGAGGAAACGTAACCATTTCCTAATTACCAAAGACTTGAAATGGGAAAGCGATAAGATAACTAGAATAGAAACAGTGTTACAGCCGCGTTACTCCCAACACACCATATTTCACAAACGTGGTATGGGTGATTTAGAACACCAGCTACTAAGGTTTCCAAGTGGTAAGGAAGACGATATCATAGATGCAGGACAAGGGGTAATAAGACTACTCCAGTTCCCCAAAGCTAAACGAGCACAACCTGAACACGAGGATATGTTTAACTGGTGGCGTAAAGCAGCTAATGATTACCACAAACCTCCTAAGAAAGCATACACATTTGGGAGAAAGAACAAAATATTTGAAGTACCTGCAACAAAAACTTTTCGATAACTCTTGACAAATCTATAACTTGAGTGTATATTTTAGTTAATAGTTAAAATTGGAGAAATTATGGCAAGTGTTGATAAACAATCATTTATGGCTCTTCGTAACGAAGTCATAATGGCTGAAGCTCTTAATACTAAAGTCATTAAGCCCAAAGTACAAGAAGCCATACATAGATACACAGGAAGATTTATTCCACCTATCGGAACAGATTGGGATGTAATCTTAAACGAAATTTACCCAGTAATTCAATTTAACCTACCAAGCATCTTTTTCAAAAACCCTAAAGTATTTTTAAAACCACGAAACAAAACTTTCTTAAAGAAAGAACGTAATGCTGTTAGTGGTAAGATGGAAGAAGTACAAGCAGACTCAACTAAGTCAGCTCGCACACAAGAACATCTACTTAATTATACCCTAACCGAAATACGCTACAAGCAAGAGATTAGAAAAATCCTTCTTGATGCCTTACTCTTTCCTCATGGAGTTCTATGGCACGGATACAAAGGTGATTTCGGTATGACTGAAGAACGCTCGCTCTTCATCAAATCAGAAAGGGTCTTTGTTAAACGTATATCTCCTCTACGGTTTATCAAGGACCCCTCTGTTTCATTTAATGAAATGTCTGAGGGTAAGTGGGTAGGGCGTATTATAGATATACCTAGACAAGATTTAATAGAGGATAAGAAGTTTGATGTTGATAAAGAAATAGTAAAAGGTTTTAAAGGTTTTGGTACAATACTAAAAGAAAGCAGAAACGGTCAAGATGCTGAAAGTATAAACCAGGCACCTAAACAACTACTTAACTATACCTCACCTGAATTTCAAAATTCACCTAAGAGTAAGTTTGTAAGAATCTATGAGATATACCAAAGAGCTACTAAGGCACAAGAGCGAGAGGGTAAGCCAGGAAAGATTATAGTGTTTACCAAAGAACAAGAGAAACCGCTTAGAGTTGATGATTGGGATATCAAAGCAGAAGGTTTCCCTGCCAAACTACTTGAGTTTAATGCTGTACCTGATGAGATGTGTGGGTTAGCAGATATTGATACATACAAGATTATAGCAGACCAAAAGAATGCGATAGTTAACCTACAGCTAAGAAATGCTCAAGAGAACAGTAAGGTATATGTTGGTCTATCCAAAGAAGCAGCTATTGAAGAAGATATTGATATGGTGCGTAATGGTGACCAAACTATTATAAGATTTGAAGAGGGTAACCCACGCGACCGTATGTTTGTAGCATCTGCCGGAGGACAAGCATCTAGTGAGCTTTATCTTATTGATGGTAGAATCCAAAAGAACTTAGAAGATAAAAGCGGAGTCTCCGATTTGAAAAGAGGGTTCCTGCAATCAGGAGAGGAATCAGCCACATCAGTAAAAATACGGAATGCAGGCTCCGCGGCAAGACCCCAGTACCGACAAGACATCATGAGTGACTTCTTAGCAGACTCAGCTCTTTATATAAGTGAGTTACTTAAACAGTATTTACCCTTTACACAAGCTGTTAGAATTATCGGTACGTTAGATATAGAATGGTCTGAAAACCCTTCCAAAGAGTCAATTCAGGCTGATGTTGATGTTGAGATAGATGTACAGAGTATGCTCCCTGAGAATCCTGAGAGAGAGTTACAGGAACTACAACAGGTCTTAGGCATGATGATACAGGGGTTAACAGAACCTGCTATTATTGCAAAGTTACAACGAGAGAATAAAACTATTAACCTAGCACCAATAATTGAACAACTGCTTTTTAGATTAAAGATAAGAGACCCTGAGATATTCCGTAACATACGTCCTGAGGAATCAATGGGTATGGTTTCAGTTCAACAATTAAGACAGGCTAAAGAGAATGTAGCTGCTGTAGTGCGTGGAGCACAAGTTCCTTATCCACCTGCTAAAGAAGATGACCATTTAGCTAAGTTAGAAGTATATAGTTCTAGCCAACAGCTAATGCAAGCTATCGGAGAAGTTAACGAAGGATTACAACAGTTAATGCAAATGCAGATGTTACTACTTCAACAACAAGAAGAAGAACAGACTAGACCTGGAAAGAAAACCAACCTAAAGAAACCATCAGTACAAAGCTTATAATGAGGTAATATGAAACTAATTAAGATTTCTAATAATGTAGCAGTTAATCCAGAGAGCATAGATGCTATTGAAGTTGGTAAAGGGCAAAGTAAGAAAACAACTATAATTCAAGTAGGAACTAAGACATATACTACTGAGATGGGTGTTAAAGAACTTCTTACTAGCATAGAGTTAGCTTCAACTAGTAAATGGGATGGCTTCTTCGGTGGCTAACATAATCATAAGAAAGTTTACCCCTCATTACAATAGAGCTATGGGAAAGGTTATGAAAACCCAAAGGCAGTATAACGAGGAGATGAAACGAGGTGGGTATGTTACCAAGGATAAGGCGGATGCAATTGCAAAAGCCCAAAGAGCTAAGACTAGCAAGCCTTACACTCCAAGTCAACGGACTAGGGGAATCATTAACTCGTTGCATCCAGACAGACAAGGGAATGTTAAGCTCTCAGATAGGGCGATTGATGGGCTCAAAGATATGGGCGTCACCTTTGATGCAAAGAAAATTAAAGAGCAAACTACAGGACCTAATTTAGGAGATTGATATGCCAAGATTAAAGTTTAAGGGTAATCCAGGATTTGGTAACCCAAATAGGAAAAAGCTAAATATGGAGAAGAACCCGGATAAGCCATTAGGCACTCCACAAACAGCTGCTCAAAAAACTGCTTCTCGTGTATTAAAGAAAATGCAAACAAGGAACCTAGACCCACTTAGTCATGTTAGAGAAGGAGAACTTGGTAAACTTAAAAAAGACTCAGGCTTCTTCGGTCACTATAATGTTCCGGGCGTAAAACAAGAAACTAACTTTTATAAACACAAAAGATAATATGAAGTTTATAGAGATTAATGATAATGTAACTATTAACACAGAAGCTATTACAAGGATTGAGCGTCTTGAGTCAGGTAGAACAATGGTTGTTCAACAAGACCAAACCATAATAGCAGAGATACCTTACGACACTATGGTAGACTTACTTCAAACAGAAACTAAAACCATAACCAGTCCATTCGGTACTCAATTCACAAGACTATAAGCTAACCCCAACCCTACAAGGAGGGAGCAAAATGGATGAAAACAAAGTATTGCAAGACGGACTTAATCAGACTGCTACAGAAAAGATACAGCAGGCAGAAACCACAACTCAGTCTGAAGGAACTCAACAAGCAACTGAACAAACTGTTCCTGCAGATGATTTAGTAACAAGGGTAAGTCAACTTAAAGAAGAAACTAAGCCAGTAGAGAACTTCGAAGGCTTTGACTATAAAGATATTGAAAAGATTAGTGACCCACAAGCAAAGGAGTTCGCATTAAATGCTTATAAGTCTTTGCAGAAAGGGTTTAATAAGAAGTTCGAGGATGTAGCACATCTCCGAAAAGCTTATGAGAATAAAGAACACGATAACGCTAACTGGACACCAGAGCGTATACAACAAGTAATGCAGAACCAAAGTTTTGTAAGTGCTGCACAGAGTGTAATGGCTACTCAACAGGCATTAGGGGGCAACCTCACAAATGATGAGTATTCAGCACTAACTGACACTGAAAAGCAACAGTTTCATGATATGCGTAGTCAATTAAATATGATTACTCAACAGAACTCGAAGCTAATTCAGCAGCAGCAGGATGAACGGTTACAAAGTAGATATGCAAACTATAGCCCTGCAACTATAGACTCTATGACTACACAACTTCTCAATGGTCAATACCAAGCAACAAGAGAAGATATACATAAGGTTATAGACTATGAGGCAGCTGTAAAGCGAGCGTATGCACTTGGTAAGCAGGATAGGCAGTTAGACCTATCACAGAAACAAGCAGGGACAACAACAGCTGAAGGTGTTCAAATGACACAAGCAAGTGATGTACCTGTAAAGGAAAAGGGAGAATCAAACTTTAACTATTTTCAAAGAATAGCAAGAAGAAGATTAGCCCAATCAAAAGAAGGACAACTAAAATAACAAGGAGCTAAAAATGGCTAACGAATTGTTTATACCCTCAACGATAGACACAGTAGCACTGACTACATCTCTTGCAGATTACCGCAGAGTATTAGTAGACAATGTATACAATGATGTTGTTGTAATGAAACTGGCTAATGAAGCTGGTAATAAAAGAATGATTGACGGTGGTGGTTCTATCGTTAATTTAGTAATCAAAGAAAAACAGGATGACGGTGGTTTCTATCTTGGTGGTGATGTACTGAACAACAACCAAGGAGATGATACTACACAGGTAGAATACAGATGGCAGAATGCTTATGAGCCTATTCAGATAACAAGAGATGAAGAGAGAATTAACTCTGGCTCAGCACACAAGTTGATTGACTTAGTATCAGCTAAGATACAGATGGCTGAGAAAGCTATTAAGGATAGACTTGACCAAGCATTTTCAACACCAGTTGGCGAAGCTAACAACTTGATTGACTTAGAAACACTTGTTAACACAGGTACTCTAGGAACTCTTTCAGGTGCTACTTCTACTTTCTGGCAGGCAACTGTTACAGCTTCCGGGAGCTTCGCTGCTCAAGGCTTAACAGATATGACTACTGCATATTACGCAGTATCAAGCTCAAGCACAATGGATAACCCAACAGTGTTCTTAACAAACAAAACAATCTTTCAGTATTTCGAGCAGACAAGATTGCCTCTTGAAAGAATCTCAAATGTAGCTTCTGCAAACGCAGGCTTTGAGAATCTTACTTTCAAAGGTAAGCCTCTAACTTATGGTAACTACATAAACACAGGCTTGTTGTTTGGTTTGAACTTTAACTACATTGACCTAAATGTAGATTCTGCAACTGACTTAGTAACCACTCCTTTTCTAAGCCCAACTAACCAAACTGTTAAAGTGGCTTATATTCTTTGGAGAGGTAACTTAACGACTTCTAACAGACGCAGAAACTTCAAGTTAACAGGTATAACAGCGTAAAAACAAGGAGATAGAATTATGGCAGCCGTAACCCCAGTAAGTGTAAAACAGATAAGTGCTGGTTCGCTTCAGGGTGTAATTGCCGATTTTGCTGCAACGACTGATAACGCTGATACTTGGGCAAGTGGCATAAAAGGTATCCAGTTTATATGTGTTACTCAAGAAGATACAGCAGGTACAGCAGCCGCTACAGGTGCAGGTGCATCTTGGGCAGCAGCAACTGGAACAATTACATTTCACATAGGTGAAGATAACTCAGCAGTTAGACTGATGGTCCTTTCAGGATTTTCAAGCTAACTCTTAACAAGGAGATAATAAAATGGCTTATAGTTTAGCAAGTTACTTTAACAATGCTATAGTCGGACAGACGCAAGTAGGTGCAGGAGTTAATCTTTATGATTCTTCTACTAATGCAAAGTTCGCTGTAGGCACAAAGTTCGAAAGAAGTGATGGGAATATTTACAGATATGCACAGTTTGGTTTAACAACTGCTGCAGGTCAGATGACATCACAGGATATAAGTGAAAGCACGATTCTTGACACTGATAATAGTGTAATTGCTCCTGCTTCTGCAGTAGCCGTTCCTGGTGAAACACCATTGCCAGGCGCTATTGACTCTCACTATATCCAGTTTACAGTAGCCGCTATAGCAGCAGACCAACTCGCAGGTGGAAATGTTCATATTACAGATGACACAGGCGAAGGTCATATCTATAGAGTAAAAGGCAACACAGCAACAGATAATCCGGCAACAGGCGATATCAGAGTTGAATTGTATGACAAGATTGTAATAGCATTAGATGCTACCTCAGATGTTATCATCACAGGTAACCTATATGCAAATCTTGAACCATCAACAACAACTGATACTTTCGCAGCAGGCGTTGCAATGGTAGCTCAAGCTACTAATGACTATGGTTGGGTTCAGACAGCAGGTGTCGCAACTTGCCAGACTGAAGGAACCGTTGTTCTTGGTAGTGGTGTTATTCTTGCACCAACAGACGCTGGAGCAGTTGCTCCTGCAGTAGAAACAGACATCCTCGAAAGAGTAGGCGTTTGTTTAGTCGTTGGTGATGACACTGGTTTTAGTGCTATCAAGTTAACGTTGAAATAAAGGGAAACTGAGAAGTTTTTCCTTACAGGCTGGGGGTTTGGGGGGTATCCCCCCAACCTCACCAGTCGAACAAGGAGTAACGAAATGAGTGGAACAGTATACAAAACAGCAGATGGCGAGTTACTAGCCGCAGGTGACAAGATTAGAGTGTTCAACATGAATGTCAATTGTGGTGCAGGTGGTAATGGAGTCGTTGAGCTTCGTGATGGTGGAGCAGCAGGCAACATATATGTAGTTGCTACAGGTACAGCTTCTACAGGCGTTGCTTTCCATTTCGGAGACGAAGGTTATTTGTTCCTTAATGGATGTTACGCTAATGTAGATGCAAATGTAAACAGCATTGCAGTTACACTAGTCAAAGAACCGTAAAATATCAGCAACAACCTTAGGAGGTTATAATGCCAAGATATATATCAAAGGGTGGTGAATGGCATCCTGCCAAAGAAAAAGTAGGGTTAACCAATATCACTAAAACAACAAAAGAAGTAGATGGAAAAGAAATAGCTCCCGGAGAACCTTATGTTTATGAAGGTCCGGATAGAGCAGCATTATTCGAACTACACAAAGAAAAAGTTAACAAATTTGGTAAGAACTTTCGTAGCGACCCTGACTTCATAGCTAGAGTTCGTCAGCTAGGTTTTGATAGTATAGACAAATACCTTAAAGCGATAGGTTACGATGAAGAAAAGGTCGATGCTGATTTTAAAAAGAAAGCATCTACGGTTACCAAGCACGAGCTTCCTAAAAAAGTTGAAGCCATCAAGAGCTTAGGCGGAGGACAAGATAGTTCTGGACAAGGCAACGATAAATACGGAGGTTTTGGTAAACCGGCTGCATAGGTAAATAAATGGCTTATGGTTCCGTTACAGTTACAGACACAGCTACACTAATCATCCCTGCCAATACCGACAGGCAAAGTCACCTCTTAATGAACACAGAGGTGGCTAATGCTATTTACGTCGGTCCTGACTCATCAATCACTACAGCTAATGGATTTAGACTAGGTCCTGGAAACCAGTTGCTTGAGGATAAAGCTCACGCAGGTTTCTGGTCTGGTGATGTCTATGGTATTGCAGGAGCAGCATTAACAGCAGATGTCAGATACTGGACAAGAGCACATAAGTCTTAGGAGATAATATGGGCGTTGCAGTAACAATAGGTACAGTAGGAATAGAGGGTGGGACAATAAGTATAGACCAAATTACTTCTAACAATAGACCCGTAGTTGTAGGTTCTGTTAGTGGTATCTCACAAAGCACTCTTACTACAGTAGCCACAGTTCCTGCAAATGGCATTAAATATATAACCAAGATAATATGTTCTGGCGAGGAAAATGCTCGTTGGGAAGTATATCTAGACAGTGTATTAAAAGTAACTAAAAGAACAATAGACAGGCAGATAGACTTTGACTTTAACCTGCCTATGAAACAGCTTGCAGCAGAAGTCTTAGATGTTAAATGTATTCACTTTGGTCCAGGCACTACCTCAGACTTCCAATGCACAGTTATGGGATACACAGTATAATGGCAGATATTAAGGTTCAACAAAATTGGCTCGTTTCTCCAAACAAAGACATAGAGAAGATGTGGTATGATGTTCAAATCCAGGAGAAAAAGAGTGCGATAGCAGCAGGTAAAAGGTCGCTTGACGAATTAAAGCAAAAGATAGAGGACATCCAAAAAGGACAAGTCGTAGGAGTGAAGGCTCGTGTCTTAATGCTTGAGCGTGAAGTCTCCTTCCTGGAGCAAAAGAAACAAAACGAAAAAATAATAGACGCAGAAATAAAGGAGAAATAAAATGGCAGATGGCAGTTTTCCAGGCTTGGTATCAAAAGATAGAGATGTCAATGCTGTAACTAATCCTATATGGGTTAATCTAAGTGATGGAACAAATGCTTATCCTGTAGGTGGTGGTGTAGAAGCTGCTGCTCTTAGGGTAACTATAGCCAATGATTCAACTGGTCTTTTAAGTGTTGATGACAATGGTGGTTCTTTAACGATAGACAACTCTACGCTCGCAGTAGTGGGCGGAGGAACAGAAGCAACAGCATTAAGAGTAACTATTGCTAACGACTCTACAGGACTTTTGTCCATAGATGACGGTGGCAGTAGCATCACAGTAGACGGAACAGTTGCAATAAGTGGCACCGTTGCAACAAACTATGAATACGCAGAAGACACAGCGCACGTTACTGCTGATGTTGGTGTACAAGTACTAGTAGTTCGTAATGACACACTTGCTTCATTAGTAAGTGCTGACGGTGACTATGCTCCATTACAAGTCAATGCTGATGGTGCATTGTATGTATCCGGAACATTCGCAGCAGCAGATGTAAAGGTTGATGACTCAGCGTTTGCAGTAGGCACTGATAGTGTTGGCGTAAGTGGTTATTTAGCAGACGAAACAACACCTGACTCAGTAGATGAAGGTGATGTTGGTGCTGCTAGAATGACCCTAGATAGAAAACAGATAATGGTTATAGCTGATGCTACAACTGATTCACAGCGCCTTGCAATAGATGCAAGTGGCTTGGCTCAGGTTGATGTAGCAGCACACGCATTAACAAATGCAAATGCATTGCCTATATCAAAGGATAACAGTGCTAATGCAGAAGCTAACCCTATCTATGTGTACAATGTAGCTAATGTAGTAAGTGGAACAGAAGTCCACGACTACGACACAGCAGCAGCAATAGCAAGTGATGCAACCTCAGACCACGATTATGCTGTTACAGGCACTACATTCTTCTTAAAGAGTGTTATTGTAGCAGGCAGTGGTAATATCAAGTTTGAGGTTCAGGGCGGACCAACAGCAGGACCCACAACTATTGCAGTAGGTTTCTTAACTGGTAGACAAGGAGACACACAACAACTATTCTTTGACCCTCCAGTAGAAGTGTTACCTGCAGCAACAGGAGTGGTAAGAATAATTAGAACCAATAGGCAGGGAGCAGCAACAGATTTATACTCCACAATTATTGGCTCAGATGTATAAACAGTAACTACTATAACCAACTCATCCCCAACGATGAGTAATGGACAGGAGGATAGGTATATGGCTAAAAAAGGTAAGGCAATAAGAGATGTTAAAGGTGAAGAACCAAAGAAGGATGATAAGATTCAGGTAATCGCAGGCAATATACCTATCCTTACTGTTCAGATGTTAAATAGCATAAATGTAAGTTTGTTAGCAATACGCAGGATTCTTGAGGAAGATAATGGCTGACCTAAATGACCAGACGCAGGATGTATCTATACACGATGATATTTCTGATGCAGCAGTAACAACGACTATTGATGGTGCTAAATTACGCTTGGATGTTGATGCTGACATAAGTGGAACAGCAGTTGTCAACCCATCTATAGTTGCAACTCCAATACACGAGAGCGATGGTTATGATAGTGACCAAACCAAGATAAGTTATACTGTTCCAACTGGTAAGATATTGTATATTCAACGACTCTGGTGTTCTCATCAGACAGATGCAGCAGGACACACAATAGCTTTTAGAACAGGAACAACACAATTCTATTGGATGACTTTTAATAACGATGGCACCACTACCTTTGAAAAGACTTATTCGGATTACAATCCTTATCAAGTAACAGCAGGCGTAGTAGTAACAGCGTATCGCATAGCAGGCTCAAGTCCAGAATCTTGGACAGCAGGTTTTGATGGCTATTTAGGAGACGCATAATGGCAGAAGTTCAACAAACATTAGTATTTGATGAAACAGAAATTAGAAACACGGCTAAGACTATGTCAGCAACTTCTGACAATGAGTATTTTATGATTAAAACTTTAATCATTGAGAATAGCCACAACCAAAGTCTAACAGCTCAATGTTGGGGTTCACGCCATTCAGATATGAGTAAGAAGTTTAAGATAGGTGGAGAGTGGGGAATCCCTGCTGATACAAACATATTTCAGACTTGCGATAGCTTTATTCCTTATTGGGCAATAGAAGTATGGGCAGGCACAGCTCCCACAACTGGCAACCTAACAGTTGATGTAATGAAGGTGGAGGCTTAAATGGGAACTTTAGACCAACCAACAGGCACAAATACGACAAGGAAGATAGATATTTTTGATGTATCTGGCAAAACGCCACCACAGATTGAAGCAGCTTACAATAACAACTATGGCAAAAAGGGTTGGAGAATCATCCAGATAATTGTGCTTAATAGCAAACCTTATATCGTTTGCGAGAAAGAAATTACAGAATGAACTATACATCTTGGGTCACTCCTGCAGTAACGATACTTCTTGGTGGTGGAGGATTATTTGGTGTTATGAAATGGGTAGACAGTAAAATAAGCAGAGTCTATGGCAGGGTAGATGAAATAAAGAAATCTAATGACGAGAAATACCCAAGCCGAGAAGTTTGCACAATACAGCACAAGACTGTAGATGAGAAATTAGATAGAATAGAAACTAAAGTGGACAAGTTATTAAATGGCTATAAAGCAGCTAAGTGAAAATATGCAGTTACTTGTCCATCTAATGATGAGGGTTCACGACCTTGTCGCTGAGATGGATAAAATAATAGACGATATGGTAATTAAAGAAGGAGAAAAAGATGGCAACATTTAGAGCCCAGGATATTAACCATAAACTCCCTCGTATAGTAGATGCAGGTATTTGGGGTGACACTCGGTTTGATGCCGATGACGCACTACCAGATTACATTGGCTTAAACAGAGTCAATGGTGCATCCGCAGACGCTGTTGACTGGAAGGTTTTCAAATTCACCTATGTAGGTGGAGCTGCAACTCGTATTCAGTTAGCTTATGGGTCTTGGACTGGAAGAGTAGCACTCTTTCCATAAAAAGGAGTTAAACGATGGCTTATAAATTTAATGCTATAAGTGGAACATTTGATATAGCAGGTATAGGTGGCGGAGGTGGTGGAGCAAATACTGCTCTAAGCAACCTTGCTGCTGTAGCAATCAATACTTCCCTTATATCGGATATAGACAATACAGATGCTTTAGGTAGTGCAGCAGTTGGCTGGACAGACCTATTCCTATCAGATGCTGGTGGAGCACCTACTACTAATGGACAAATATCATACAATGCAGGTAATACAAGATTTGAATTCTATCAAAATGGTGGAGTAGTTGCCTTAGGTGGTGGCGGTGGCGATATTACCTCTATAGGTGATGTGGTAACTGGTGCAGCCTTTGATGGTACACAAGGAACACTACTAACCTTCTTTAATGCAGGTGGCAACGCAACACTTGGTTACAATGGAACAACCTTTACCCCCTCCGTATTTATTACATCTAACATAACTGGTGACCTAACTGGTAATGCAGACACAGTAACTACCAATGCGAACTTAACTGGTGGTGTCACATCTGTAGGAAATGCTGCTACAGTTATAACTAATGCTAACTTGACTGGTGGAGTTACCTCAGTTGGTAATGCAGCTACGGTTATAACCAACGCTAATCTTACTGGTGATGTTACTTCCATAGGTAACGCTACTACTAATGTAACCAATGCAAACCTTACAGGCATAGTAACATCAATAGGCAATGCTACAGCAATAGCAGACAAAGCAATAGCAATAGCTAAGTTAGCAGATGGTATTGACGGAAACTTAATCACTTGGGATGTTAATGGAGTTATTGATGTGGTTGCTACTGGTGATGCAGGTCAGGTATTAACATCTAATGGAGCAGATACTGTTCCTACATTTCAAGCAGCAGGTGGTGGTAACACTCTTGATGCAGCATACGACCAAGGAGGAGCAGGTGTAGGAAGAACAATCAATGTAACTGATGGTGCTGTCGTCTTAGCAGGTGCTGAAACAACTACTAATGTATTTGAGATAACAGACGCTACTCTTACCACAGGAGATGGTGCTAATATACTTTCTACTTCTACAGCAAGAACATCAGGTAGTCTATTAGGTGTTTCTCAAACAGGCAATTCAGCAGGAGCTAACACTGGTGGTTTAGCATTTTTTACCTCATCTGATACAAGTGCCACAGTAAGAAACTTAGTAACAATTCAGAATACTGCAGGCACAGGTGGTAGATGCTTACTTATAGACCAAGACGCTGATAACATATCTCTCAACATTCAGTCTGAAGCAACTACAGTTAATACAGTTAATATAACAGCAGATAGCCAAACAACTGGCAACATTCTTACTATGAGTGGAGATGGTCTTACTGCAGGTTCTATAATAGCTATATCCTCTGACAGTGCAAGCACTACTGCTCGTGGTTTATTAGACATAGTTCAAGACAATGCAGCAGCAAATGGAGCAACACCATTAACCATTCAACAAGACGGTATCCAAGAAGCTATTCTAATAGACAAAAACAACACAGGTATATCCATAGATATAGCTGCAGATGTTAATTCAGCAAGTGCTATGTATGCTATTAGAACTAACATTGCCAATGCAGGTGCAGGCTTAGAATATCTATTAGATATGGACGGTAGTGAAGTAGTAAGTGCAGCAGTCGGTGGTTCACAAGACAAGAAAATTAGAGTAAGAATAGCAGGGACAGATTATTTCATACCCTGTCACACAGCGTAGCCACAAACAACCAACCAAAGGAGGCAATGTATGGCTAAAACAGTAGAAGAGTTAAAAATAAGAGCATATGACATCACTAAAAAGATGGCAGATATGCAAAAAGAATTCGCAGAGTTAAATGAAGAATTAAAGTCTATTAATGAACAAGTAGAGAAAACAAAGGAGGCTTAAATGGATTTCCTAAAAGGTAAAAAGACTTATATCGTAATGATAGTAGGTGTTATTATTAATGGCTTAGTAGCTATGAACATTATACCTGCAGAGTATATTGGTGTAATTAATACCATACTCGGCTTCTTAGGCTTAGGTGCATTAAGAGCAGGAGTAAACAAATAATGTCTGAACGCTTTGATATAGGTAAGCTGCTTCGTGGCTTTAATATCTTTAGCGGTCCAATCCTCGGCAAGCTAATACAACAGGCTGTTATAGTGCTTGTTATATTAGCTGTCGTGGGTGGTCTTTGGTATAAACTATTTGGTCAAA
>Ga0255052_10001771_pt1 | contig 16007 bp, 14 predicted proteins | sample JV7_2_21_MG_FD_188632 | JGI IMG/M metagenome (GOLD analysis project Ga0255052, IMG submission 188632) | Seawater microbial communities from Jervis Inlet, British Columbia, Canada - JV7_2_21 | ecosystem: Environmental > Aquatic > Marine > Inlet | place: Canada: British Columbia | collected...
CTGTGGATTCGATTGTCTTCGATGACGACGGCATAGTCGTGTAATACTTCGAAGTCCGAATTGACGGTTACGATCCAGCCGGGTTTCAGGATCTGGTAATCATGTTGCATAGCCGAACCTTACAAGATTTAATCCCCCCTGAAAACGAATATTGAGGCCTGCGCGACGCGCCCTCGAGGTTTTTTGACGTAATCGGCTAAAAACCCCCAAATCCGCTTATTTTGTCTCTGACGAGGCTTTCTTATCAGTAGTGTTAACCCTTGGGTCTGTGGTAAAATCCCGTAGATTCAAAATCCAGCATTCCTGCGACATTTCTTAGTACCGAGAATCGAGTTTTATGGCTGATATCGCCAAGGAAATATTTCCTGTTAATTTAGAAGACGAGATGCGCCAGTCGTATCTCGAATACGCCATGAGCGTAATCGTCGGGCGCGCCTTGCCCGATGTTCGTGATGGCCTCAAGCCGGTGCACCGACGCGTGTTATACGCGATGAGTGTACTCGGCAACGATTACAACAAGGCCTATAAAAAATCGGCCCGTGTCGTCGGTGACGTTATCGGTAAATATCACCCGCACGGAGATACCGCGGTCTACGACACCATCGTACGTATGGCCCAGCCATTCGCGATGCGCCACATGCTGGTCGACGGCCAGGGCAACTTCGGTTCGGTCGATGGCGACTCCCCGGCGGCGATGCGTTATACCGAAGTGCGCATGTCGAAAATTGCGCACGAACTGCTTGCCGACCTGGAAAAAGAGACGGTCGACTTCCTGCCCAATTACGATGAATCGGAACACGAACCGGTAGTGCTGCCGACCAGGGTTCCTAATCTGCTGATCAACGGATCCTCGGGGATAGCGGTTGGCATGGCGACCAATATTCCGCCGCATAACCTGGCCGAAGTGGTCAATGCCTGCATTCTGCTGATCGATGAACCGGAATCCGGTATCGAACAGCTGATGCAGTGCATCCCGGGGCCGGATTTCCCGACCGCCGGCTTCATCAACGGCGCACGCGGCATTCGCGAAGCCTACCGCGGCGGCAAGGGCAAGATTTACCTGCGCGCCAAAACGCATTACGAGGAAGACAAATCCGGGCGCCAGAGCATTATCGTCACGGAACTACCCTACCAGGTCAACAAGGCGCGCCTGCTGGAAAAGATCGCCGAGCTGGTCAAGGAAAAGCGGCTCGAAGGCATTTCCGGCCTGCGCGACGAATCCGACAAGGATGGCATGCGCATGGTGATCGAACTGCGTCGTGGTGAAATCGCCGATGTCATCCTCAACAACCTGTACAAGCAGACGCAGATGCAAAACGTGTTCGGCATCAACATGGTCGCACTCGTAAATGGACAGCCCCGGCTTCTCAATATCAAGCAGATACTGGATGCCTTCATCGTGCACCGCCGCGAAGTGGTCACGCGGCGCACGGTCTTCGAATTGCGCAAGGCGCGCGATCGTGCGCACCTGCTCGAGGGTCTGGCGGTCGCGCTGTCCAACATCGATGAAATCATCGCAATGATCAAGCAGTCTTCGAGCCCGGCGGTGGCCAAGGCGGCTTTACTGGAAAAACCCTGGCAGCCCGGGGTGGTCCTGGATATGCTGCAGCGCGCCGGTGCCGAATCGTCGAGGCCGGACGGCCTTGCCGATCATTTCGGCCTGATCGACGACAAGTACTACCTGACCGAAAAGCAGGCACAGGCCATCCTCGACCTGCGTCTGCATAAACTGACCGGCCTCGAACAGGACAAGATCATGTCCGAATATCGCGACATTCTCGATAAGATCGAGGATTTTCTGGATATCCTGAATCGAGACGAGCGCCTCAAGCAGGAAATCAGGCGCGAGCTCGAAGAAATACGCGAGGAATTTTCCGACCCACGCCGCACCGAGATCATCATCGATCACTCGGATTTGACGGTTGAGGACCTGATCAGCGAAGAAGACGTCGTGGTAACCATTTCACACCTCGGCTACGCCAAGGCGCAACCGCTGGAATCCTACTCGGCGCAACGCCGTGGCGGCCGCGGCAAGGCGGCGACCAAAGTCAAGGACGAAGACTTCGTCGAGCAGATGTTTTCCGCCTCGACCCACGATACGCTGCTGTGTTTCTCGACTCGCGGCAAGGTCTACTGGCAAAAAGTCTTCCAGTTGCCGATTGGCAGCCGCACCGCGCGCGGTCGCCCCATGGTCAACCTGCTGCCGCTCGAGGAAAATGAACGCATCACCGCGATTCTGCCGGTGCGCGAGTACCCTGAAGACCAGTTTATTTTCTTTGCCACGGCCAGTGGCAAGGTCAAGAGAACACCCTTGTCGAATTTTTCACGGCCGCGCGCCAATGGCATTATCGCACTCGATTTACGCGACGAAGATAGTCTCATCGGAGTGCAGTTGACGGACGGCGAGTCCGGCCTGATGCTGTTCACCAGCACCGGCAAGGGTATCCGTATCGACGAAAACGATGTGCGCGCCATGGGTCGTACCGCGGCCGGCGTCAGGGGCATAAAGATCAAGCCGGGCGACGAAGTCATTTCGTTGATCGCGGTCGAGTCCGACGAGGGACAAATCCTGTTTGCGACCGAGCACGGTTTTGGCAAACGCACCAACATCGCCGAGTTTTCGGAGCAGGGGCGCGGTGGGCAGGGCGTCATATCGATCAAGACCTCCGAGCGCAATGGCCGTGTCGTGGGCGCCATCAAGATCACCGGTGATGAAGAAGTCATGCTCATTAGCAATGGCGGCACCCTGGTACGCACGCCGGCGAACGATATTTCGGTGCTGGGCCGTAATACCCAGGGCGTGACCCTGATTCGACTCGGCAAGGAAGAGCAACTGGTACAGATCGAAGCGGTCGCCGCAAGTGTCGACGAGGCGCCCAAAGAGACGGACAGCACGACTTCATGAATGAAGATGCCCTGCAAAAACTGCGCCAGCGCATCGATGCCATAGACGCAGAATTGCTCGACCTGTTCAACCAGCGCGCGGGCTGTGCCGTCGATGTCGCGACGGTAAAGCGCGAGCTCAGCGACGCGCCCGATGAATCGATCGACTTTTTCCGCCCCGATCGTGAAGCGCAGGTAATCAAGCGCCTGAAGACGTTAAACCGCGGTCCGCTCAGCGACGATGAAGTAGGGCGCCTGATTCGTGAAGTCATGTCGGCCTGTCTTGCGTTGGAGCAGCCGCTGAAAATTGCCTATCTCGGGCCCGAAGGCACTTTTACCCAGAGCGCGGCGCTAAAACATTTCGGGCATTCGGTCACGACCGTGCCAATGAGCAGCATTCCCGACGTGTTTGCTTCGGTCGAATCCGGACATTCCAACTATGGCCTTGTTCCTTTCGAAAATTCGACCGAGGGCGTCATCAGTCATACGCTCGACATGTTTATCGATTCCGGCCTCAAGGTCTGCGGCGAAGTGGAAATTCGCGTGCATCATCACCTCGCCAGCAAGTCGCAGGACAATTCCAGAATCAAGCACATCTATTCCCACCAGCAGTCTTTTGCGCAATGTCGGCGCTGGCTCGATCAGAATCTTCCCGGTATAGAGCGCCTGCCGGTCAGTAGCAACGCCGAGGCAGCGCGGCTCGCCGGTATCGAGAACGACGCTGCCGCGATCTGCGGTTTGCCTGCGGTCGAAATCTTCGACCTGAAAATCTGTCACGAAAATATCGAAGACATGCCCGATAACACCACGCGCTTCGTCATTATCGGCAAGCAGGACGTGGGTCCCAGCGGCAACGATAAAACCTCCTTGCTGATTTCGACGAAGAACGTACCGGGCGCCTTGCTGGGGTTGCTGCAACCGCTGGCGGATCACGGTATCAGTATGAACAAAATTGAATCGCGCCCGGCGCAGGGGCACAAGTGGGCCTACGTGTTTTTTATCGACATCGACGGGCATCAACTCGACGGCAACGTGGTCGACGCGTTAAATGTGCTGAAACAGCAGGCCGCGTTGTTTAAGATACTGGGTTCTTATCCGAAAGCCTCACTCTAATGTCCGTAATCGATTCCGCACTGGTGCAAATCAGGCAGCTGCACCCTTATTCTCCTGGCAAACCGGTCGAAGAACTCGAGCGAGAGCTCGGAATTCGCGATGCCATCAAGCTCGCCTCGAATGAAAACCCGCTAGGTTGTTCGCCACGGGTTAGCGAGGTGCTGAGGCAGGCGGGTCAGCACATCGAACTCTATCCCGATGCCAACGCCTATTACCTGAAACAAAGCCTCGCGCAAAAGCTCGCACTCGGCGAGAACCAGATCACCATCGGCAACGGTTCCAACGATGTTCTCGACCTGGTGGCGCGCAGTTTTCTCGATAGCAGCGCCGAAGCCGTGTTTTCGAAGTACGCCTTCATGGTGTATGCGATGGTGACCCAGGCCTGTGGTGCGCGCGCAAAAGTTGCCGACGCCCTGCCAGAGACAGCGACCCAGCCCTACGGCCACGATCTGGAGGCCATGCTGTCGTTGATCAGCGATAAAACACGCCTCGTTTTCATTGCTAATCCCAACAATCCGACCGGCAACTGGTTGCTGCGCGATGAACTTAAGAGTTTTCTTGACGCGGTCCCCGATCACATCGCCGTGGTCGTCGATGAAGCCTATTTCGAATACGTTTCGCTCGAGCAGTATCCGGATTCGATGCAGTGGCTGCAGCGCTATCCCAACCTGATCGTGACCCGGACTTTCTCCAAGATCTACGGGCTCGCCGGCTTGCGCCTGGGTTACGCGGTATCGAGTCCTGAACTCTGTGACCTGTTCAACCGGGTCAGGCAACCGTTTAACGGCAATTCGCTTGCGCTGGCCGCGGCCCGTGTCGCGCTCGACGACGAAGCTTTTGTCGAGCACAGCCGGGTCAGCAATCAGCAGGGACTGCAACGGATGCAGGACTGGTTCGCCGAACGGGGGCTTTATTACATCCCGTCTGCCGGCAATTTCCTCACCGTGCGCTTCGGTGAGCGCAGCGCCGCGATTTACCAGGGATTGCTCGAACGCGGCATCATCGTCAGACCCGTGGCGAATTACGACATGCCGGAGTTTCTACGCATCAGCGTCGGTAACGCTGACCAGGTCGGGCAACTGTTCGATGTTCTGGATGAAATACTATGATCGACACACTCAGTATAATCGGCGTCGGTCTCATCGGCAGTTCACTGTCGCTGGCACTGAAGCAAGCCGGAGCCGTTGGCCGCGTAATCGGCTTCGGTCGCAATCGCAAGAATCTTGAAAAAGGCGTCGAACTCGGTGTCCTCGATGGTTTCGAAGCCTCCATCGAAGCGGCCGTGGCCGATGCCGATGTCGTCGTCGTGGCGGTGCCGCTAGGGGCGATGCAGGCGGTATTCAGTGAACTCTCGAACACGCTTAAGCCGGGCGCGATTATCACCGATGTCGGTAGCTCCAAGGGTTCAGTGGTCACCGCGGCGCGCGCGCAACTGGGCGAAAACCTGGCGCGCTTTGTACCCGGTCACCCGATAGCCGGTAACGAGAAGAGCGGTGTCGAGGCTGGTTTTGCGAGCCTTTTTGATAATCGCCGGGTTATCCTGACACCCGTTGAGCAAACCGATGTTGACGCAACCGCGTGCATTGACGCGATGTGGCGTAACTGCGGCGCGGTCATCGAATATCTCGACGTCGAGCATCACGACAAGGTGCTCGCGGCAACCTCGCACTTACCGCATATGCTCGCCTACGCGCTGGTGCATCACCTGTCGAACCTGAACGATCACGATGAAATTTTCCGTTATGCCGCGGGTGGTTTTCGTGACTTTACGCGCATCGCCTCGAGCGATCCGGTCATGTGGCGCGACGTTTGCATGGCCAACGGCGATGCGCTGGGCGAGCTGATCAAACAATACCAGCGTGAGCTGGATCGGATTAGCGTCGCCATCGAATCCGCTAACAGCGATGAGTTATTGCGCCTCTTCAGCAGGGCCAAATCGGAACGCGATTCACTGATAGGCAATTGTTGATGACAAGTTTTGTATGTACTCCCGGCGCGCGCGTCAAGGGCGACATTCGTGTACCCGGCGACAAATCGATTTCGCATCGATCGATAATCCTGTCTTCGATCGCCAATGGTCGCAGCAATATCTCCGGTTTTCTGCAAGGTGAAGACAGCCTCAATACGATCAGGGCATTTCGCCAGATGGGCGTCTCGATCGAGCGCAACGGGGATCGAGTCTGTGTAGACGGCGTCGGTCTGCATGGCCTTGAGGCACCCGCGGATGACCTCGAAATGGGTAACTCGGGCACCGCGATGCGATTGCTGCTGGGTTTGCTGGCTGGCCAGAACTTCGACTCGCGGATGGTTGGCGATGCTTCGCTGTCGTCACGACCCATGCGGCGGGTTATCGATCCGCTGCAGGCGATGGGTGCGCTGATCGAAAGTGAAGCCGGTGGCCGAGCGCCATTGCAGGTTCGCGCGAGCAGGGGACTGCAGGCGATCCACTACGACATGCCGGTCGCATCGGCGCAGGTCAAGTCCTGCCTTATGCTGGCCGGCCTTTATGCCGACGGTGAAACCGTGGTATGCGAATCGGCGCCAACGCGGGATCACAGCGAACGCATGTTGAAGGCCTTCGGCTGCGAGGTTGAAAGCGCCGATTCGGTAATTCGCATACGCGGCGGCCAGACGTTAACCGCCTGTGACGTCGAAGTGCCGGCGGATGTTTCTTCCGCGGCGTTTTTCATGGTTGCCGCGTCGATCGCGCCAGCTAGCGACATCACCCTGCAACATGTCGGAATCAACCCGACTCGAACCGGCGTCATTGATATCCTGCGCTTGATGGGTGCTGACATCGAATTACTCAACCGACGTGAAATCGGAGCTGAACCGGTCGCGGATATTCGCGTACGCAGCGCGCAATTGAGCGCTATAGATATCCCGTTGGAACTGGTGCCGCTGGCAATCGACGAGTTCCCGGTACTGTTTGTCGCCGCCGCCTGCGCCCACGGCACAACCCGCCTGAGCGGCGCCGAGGAACTGCGCGTCAAGGAGAGCGACCGCATCCAGGTCATGGCCGATGGCCTTTCCGAACTCGGAATCGAAACACAGGTAAAGGATGACGGTATCGTCGTCGAGGGTGGGCAAATCGGCGCTGGCACGGTCGATTCACACGGGGATCATCGCATCGCGATGGCCTTCAGCGTCGCCTCGTTGCGCGCAACAGGGGAGATACGCATTGAGGATTGCGACAACGTCAAAACCTCGTTTCCCGATTTTGTTGAGCTGGCCCGAGCGGCAGGCTTAAGGATCGATATCGATGGAGATGGCGATGGCGAGTAAAAAACCGTTTGTTGTCACCATCGATGGACCGGGCGGATCCGGTAAGGGCTCGCTCGCCTCCAGTGTCGCCAGGGCGCTTGATTTCCACCTGCTCGACAGCGGCGCCATATATCGATTGCTCGCGCTCAAGGCGCAGCGACTGGATGTTGATCTCGACGACGAAGACAGGCTGCTCGGATTGCTGGACGATTTCGATATTCGCTTCGAAGCGGATACGCAGGAACTCGCGGTTCCGTATCTCGACGGCGAAGACGTGACGCAGTCTGTGCGGCTGGAAAGCACGGGTGATGCGGCTTCGCGGGTAGCCCGTCACGCGCGCGTGCGCGAAGGTCTGCTGGCCGTGCAAAGGGCTTTTTTCAAGCCGCCCGGACTGGTTGCCGATGGTCGTGATATGGGTACCGTGGTGTTCCCGAAAGCGCGTTTTAAGTTCTTTTTATACGCCAGCGTCGAAATTCGTGCGCAAAGACGATATAAGCAGTTGATAAATATGGGGTTATCGGCTAATATCGCCCACCTTCAAGCGGACATGGCCGAAAGAGACGCACGCGATCAGAATCGCAACGCCTCACCGCTGGTGCCCGCTGAAGACGCATTGGTCGTAGAATCGAGTATGATGGACCTGGATCAGGTGACTGATCTGGTCCTCAGCCACATTAAAGGTATCGGCTGAGAATGGGGCTGAACGACCCGATAAGGTCCCTGTAGATACACCGTCTGCAGGGTTTTTTAACTAACCAGATGGTTAATTGATTTCGATTAACTATCAACACACTCTTTAGGATTTTTCCATGTCTGAAAACTTTGCAGAAATGTTTGAGCAAAGCATTACCCAAATGAATATGCGCGTCGGTGAAATCATCACCGGCGAAGTAGTCGATATCAACCGTGACGTCGTCATCGTCAACGCGGGCCTCAAATCTGAAGGCGTTATTCCCGTTGAGCAGTTTTATGATGAAAACGGCGAACTTGATGTCAATGTCGGCGACACTGTTGAAGTGGCGCTGGATTCCTTCGAAGACGGCTATGGCGAATCTCGCCTGTCCCGCGAAAAGGCCAAGCGCGCCCGCGCCTGGACACGTCTCGAGGAAGCACAGCAAGCCGACGAAATCGTTACCGGCCGTTTCACCGGCAAGGTCAAGGGTGGATTTACCGTCGATATCGGTGAAATTCGCGCCTTCCTGCCCGGCTCGCTGGTCGATGTTCGTCCGGTACGCGACACCGCCTATCTCGAGGAAAAAGAACTCGAATTCAAAATCATCAAGCTGGATCAGAAACGCAATAACGTCGTGGTATCACGTCGCGCCGTGGTCGAAAAAGAATTCAGCGAAGAACGCGAAAAACTGCTCGAAACCCTCAAGGAAGGCGAGCGCGTGCGCGGCATCGTCAAGAATCTTACCGATTACGGTGCATTCCTCGACCTCGGCGGTATCGATGGTCTGCTGCACATCACCGACATGGCGTGGAAGCGGGTCAAGCACCCCTCCGAAGTGGTCGAGATCGGGCAGGAAATCGACGTCGTGGTACTCAAGTTCGATCGCGAAAAGAACCGCGTCTCACTGGGTCTGAAGCAAATGGGCGACGATCCATGGGAAAACCTCATGCGTCGTTATCCCGAGGGACAACGCCTGTTCGGCCATGTCAGCAACATTACCGACTATGGCTGTTTTGTCGAAATCGAGGACGGGGTCGAAGGCCTGGTTCACGTTTCCGAAATGGACTGGACCAACAAGAACGTCAATCCCAACAAGGTTGTCACGCTGGGCGATGAAGTCGAAGTCGTCATCCTCGAAATCGACGAAGAGCGGCGCCGCATTTCGCTGGGCATGAAGCAGTGCAAGCCGAATCCATGGGACGAGTTCGGAACCACCAACAACAAGGGCGACATTATTTCCGGCAAGATCAAGTCGATCACCGATTTCGGTATCTTTATCGGTCTCGAAGGCAATATCGACGGATTGATTCACTTGACCGACCTGTCCTGGAACAAGCTCGGCGAAGAAGCCGTGCGCGATTACCAGAAGGGACAGGAAGTCGAAGCCATGGTATTGTCGATCGATCCGGAACGTGAGCGTATTTCACTCGGTATCAAGCAGATCGAAAAAGATCCGTTTGCCAGCTTTATTGCGAGCAAGCCGAAAGGTAGTATAGTCACTGGTACCGTGATCTCGGTTGACGCCAAGGCTGCGGTCGTCGATCTCGGCGATGGTATCGAAGGCTTGTTGCGCGCCTCCGAGATGGCGACCGACCGGATTGAAGATGCGCGTCAATTTACCAATGAAGGTGAGCAAATAGAAGCTAAAATAACTGGTATGGATCGCAAGGGTCGCAGCATTTACCTTTCGATCAAAGCCAAGGATAGCGACGAAGAGCAAGAGGCACTCAAGGATTACGCTGCCACCAGTGATGCCAGGGCGGCAACCACCAGTTTCGGTGATTTGCTCAAGGAAAAAATGGATTCCTGATCCACAATAGGGTGACGGGGTAAAACCCGTCACCCAACCTGATTATCGGACCTTGAAATGAAAGAGACAGAATTTGTACCCTCGATGACCAAGTCGGACCTGATCGACAACCTGTCGAAAAATCAGGGGCACCTTGCATACAAGGATGTCGAGTTGGCGGTTAAAAGTCTGATCGAAATGATGAGTAGCGCGCTGTCTAATGGCGCGCGCATCGAAATCAGGGGATTCGGCAGTTTCAGCCTGCATTACCGTCCGCCCAGAACCGGACGTAATCCGAAATCCGGTGACAAGGTCGATCTGCCGGGTAAGTATGTGCCGCATTTCAAGCCAGGCAAGGAATTACGCGACAGGGCCAATAATCAAAAATAGGCCGCCTGTATCGGTACTGGGCTGGTCACCGAATCATGGACATCTGGTTATTTCTTCTAGTCTTTGCAGCCGTTTTATGCGGCTGGTTGCTGGGTCGCTGGCAGCCTTTTAAAAAAGGCGGCGGCAAGCAACCCACCGACCAATTCTCCGAACGCTATGCCAAGGGATTGAATTATCTCCTTGCCGACGACTCCGATAATGCCATCAAGGTCTTTACCGACCTGATCGAAATCAACAAGGAGACCATCGAAATTCATATCGCGCTGGGTAACCTTTTTCGCTCCAAGGGCGAAGTCGATCGCGCCATCAAGGTTCACCAGAACCTGCTGGCGCGTCCGAATCTGACGCGCACACAACGTCATATGGCGATCGCCGAACTGGCCAGTGATTACCTCAAGGCCGGTCTGCTGGACCGCGCCGAAAAGCTCTACCGCGAAATGATCGAACTCAAGGCCGACCCGAAAAAGGCCTATCGGCACCTGCTGGATTTGTACATTACCGAAAAATCCTGGAAGGACGCTGTCGAATGCGCCCAGGCGCTGTACAAGATGGGCGAAACCGAGGCAGCCGTCGTCTACAGCCAGTGCCTGTGTGAAATCGCTGCCGAAGCCATCGCCAGCGGCAATCACCGCCTCGCGCGTAAGAGTCTCGACCAGGCGATGGAAGTCGACGCCGATTCGGTGCGCGCTTCGCTGCTGTTGATCCAGTTACATCTTAAAACCGAAAAACTGTCGGCCGCGAAACGAATATTTTCGCGTCTGGTACGCCAGAGACCGGATTACCTCGGGCTTTATATAGAGCCTGCACGCCAGGTTTACATGCATGCCGAAGATCGGGTTTACCAGGATTTCCTGCAGGAGCAGTACCGGCAACATCCGTCGACCCGGCTCGCGATCGCCCTGCTGGAACACTATGCGCGCCATGACCAGATCGAAAAAGCGCGCCAGTTCCTGTCGGATATCCTGCACCAGTCTCCATCCTTTGAAGCTTTCGAGTTCGCGCTGCGCTTTCTGAAATCAAACCCCGAACAACTGGGCGAAACCTGGGAAACCCTGTCGATTTTCCTGAAGACGCTGCAGGACAAAAAAATCGAGTACGTTTGTACACGCTGTGGTTACGAGGGTCATGCGATACAGTGGCTGTGCCCGAGTTGCCGTAACTGGGCCTCGATGAAGCCGGTGAGACCATGAACGACCCCAAAATAATCGTTGCGCTCGATTTCGCGGAGAAAAATCAGGCGCTTGAATTTGCGCGCAAAACAACGCCCGCGCAATGCCGACTGAAGGTAGGTAATGAGTTGTTTACCAGCTGCGGCCCCGCGCTGGTCGAGGAACTGGTCGGCGAGGGCTACGACGTGTTTCTAGACCTGAAGTTTCACGATATTCCCAATACGGTGCAAAAAGCGGCCAGCGCCGCCGCCAGGCTTGGCGTGTGGATGCTGAACGTGCATGCCATGGGCGGGTCGGCGATGATGCAGGCTGCTCGCGAGGGCGTCGAAGTCGTGGCGCGGCGCCCCTTTTTGATCGCGGTAACCGTATTGACGAGCATGTCGGAGCAGGATTTGCGCAATTCCGGTATCGATAAACCCTTGCCACAGCTGGTGCGGCAGCTGGCTCGCAACGCGCTCGACAGCGGTCTCGATGGGGTCGTTTGCTCAGCTCGCGAAGCGGCCGAGCTTCGCGCCGAAATCGGCGATGCCGCGTTGCTGGTGACGCCCGGCATACGCCCGGAATGGGCCGGGTCGGATGACCAGCAGCGCATCCTGACGCCGCGGCAGGCGTTGGCCGCTGGCGCCAGCTACCTGGTCATCGGCAGGCCCATTACGGGGCATGCGGATCCTGCAAGCGCACTGCAACTGATATCCGAGTCAATCGCGCAGTGCTGAAGCTGCGTGGATGACAGCCATATCCTGAATCGTTAAACTAGCGCCAGAAACCCTAACCCCGGCCTTTGCAGATGGACCCCAACTTTTTAGACTTCGAACAACCGATTGCAGAATTGCAGGCCAAGATTTCGGAACTGCGCTACGTTACCGATGACTCGGATATCAACATCAGCCGTGAAATCAAGACGCTCGAGCGCAAGGCTGATTCGCTGACAAATTCGATCTTCGGCAAGTTGACAGCCTGGCAGATCTCTCAGTTATCGCGCCATCCCAACCGGCCTTATTCACTCGATTATATCAAGCGCATGTTTAGCGACTTCGAGTTTCTGCACGGGGATCGCGCTTACGCTGACGACCATCCCATCGTTGGTGGCGTGGGTCGTCTCGACGGTAAGCCGGTGATGGTCATCGGCCAGCAAAAAGGCCGCGATACCCGTGAAAAGATCAAGCGTAATTTCGGCATGCCGCGACCCGAAGGTTATCGCAAGGCCCTGCGCCTGATGGGGTTAGCGGAAAAATTCAAAATGCCGCTGTTGACGCTGGTCGATACACCCGGGGCTTACCCCGGTATCGGCGCCGAGGAAAGAGGGCAGAGCGAAGCCATCGCGCGCAACCTGTTCCGGCTTGCCGAGTTGAAAACTCCCGTCATCTGCACCGTCATCGGCGAAGGCGGATCCGGCGGTGCGCTCGCCATCTGTGTTGGCGACCGCATCAACATGTTGCAGTATTCGACCTACTCGGTTATTTCTCCGGAGGGCTGTGCATCGATTCTGTGGAAAAGCGCCGACAAGGCCTCGCAGGCCGCAGAAGCGATGGGTATCACCGCGAAGCGCCTTTCCGAGTTTGAACTGATCGATAATGTCATCCCGGAACCGCTCGGCGGCGCTCACCGCAACTACGACCAGATCGCCAGTTCGTTGAAACAGAATCTGCTGGAAACGCTGGAAACGCTCGAATCCGTCGGCATTGACAAGCTGCTGGAGCAGCGCTATCAAAAGTTAATGTCTTTTGGCGAGTATCGGGAACCCTGATCGCTCTTCGTCCAGTCCGCGACCACTCACATGCAATCCTGCCTGGCGTTAATTCCCGACGATACCGAGCGGGTTTACCTGGCGTATAGCGGTGGGCTCGACTCAAGCGTCCTGTTACACCTCCTGTTTTCTCGTGAAAATCGATTCACGCTGATTCCGTGGCATGTAAACCATGGCCTGCTCGATGCAGCTGCTGGCATGGAGCAATTCTGCATCGATCAGGCACGGCATTATGGCCTGCAAATACGCGTCGACCACCTCAGGCTTAGCGGTTTAGAAAGTAACATCGAAGCCGAGGCCAGGCGCCAGCGCTACCAGCTTTTCGCTGCCGCGAGCGGGCCTGGCGACTGTATTCTGACGGCTCATCACGCCGACGACCAGGCCGAGACTTTTCTATTGAATGCGCTGCGCGGGTCGGGTAGCGCGGGCCTGCGCGGCATCGCCCGGCAGCGCAGCCTGGGTGAAGCACAGTTGCTACGTCCGTTGCTGGATTTCAGCCGCCAGCAGCTGGAATCCTACGCCGTCGAGCACGCTCTAACCTGGTTCGACGACCCCAGTAACGCGGATAGCCGCTTCGACCGTAACTACCTGCGTAACGAGGTTATCCCGTCACTGCGCCTGCGCTGGCCGCATTTCCAGGAAGCCCTGACCACGGCAAGCCAGTTGCAGGCGGAAACCCAGCAGCTGCTCGACGAAATTGCGCAGCTTGACTTCCAGGCGCTGGCACTACCCCGCCTCAACAGCGATCCGCTACTGGACCTTGCCGGATTGATGCAGCTTTCTTCCGCGCGTTGCAAAAACCTGCTGCGCTACTGGGTCACGCAGGCGGGGCTTACGGCTATTCCGGGCGCGCGCCTGCGTGAATTGATGAAGCAACTGCACGCCAAACCCGACGCCGTGCCGGAAATCGCCATGTCGGGCTACTCGATACGGCTTTACGATCAGCGCCTGTTCCTGGTACGCGATGACGCGCTGCGAAACTATAGCGGTGAATTTGAATTCGGTTTGCAGGCACGCATCGAAATCGAGGACTTCGATTTACACTGGCGACGTGACGAGATTTTCAAACAACTACAGGCCGAAGATCGCAACCAGCAACTCACGCTCAAATTTCGTGACGAGGGCAAGCAAAACAGCGACCGCCGTCGACTCAAGCGTCTCTTTCAACAACAGCGGGTACCTCCCTGGGAACGTGCCGCGGTCGCCCAGGTTTACCTCGACGGCAAACTTTGCGGCTTGCTGTCATGAGTCGTGAAGACGACAGGGACCGGGTATTTTCCAGGCCATTGAGTGAGGTGCGGGCATTCGAGTTCAACGAAACCGTTGCCGCGGTTTTCCAGGACATGATATCGCGCTCGGTTCCCGGGTACTCGCTGTTGCTGCGAATGATCGGCCTGTATGCCGGCATCTTCGTACAGCCGGGCAGCCGGGTTTTCGACCTCGGCTGCTCGTTGGGCGAGGCCAGCCTGGTCATTGCCGACCAGGCCGAGGAGGGCGCCTGTGAGATTATCGCGGTCGACAACTCGGTCGCGATGATCGAAAAATGCAGGCTACACCCGCTAAGCTCCAACAGGATCGAGTGGCGTTGCGAGGACATCCGCCAGACCAGCATCAGCAATGCTTCCATGGTGGTGCTGAACCTGACCCTGCAATTCCTGCCGCCCGACGAACGACTGCCATTGCTGCGCAGCATATTCGAAGGCCTCAACCCCGGAGGCGTACTGGTATTGTCGGAAAAAGTCGAGTTTATCGACGCCACCGAGAACGCACGCATGCAACAGTTGTACGCGGGCTTCAAGAAAACCATGGGCTACAGCGACATGGAGATCAGCCAAAAACGCAATGCGCTGGAAAACGTCCTTATTCCCGATACCGAACAGCAACATCGGCAGCGCCTGCAGACGCTCGGTTTCGGCGAGATATACCAGTGCTTCAGGGGGTTTAATTTCGTTTCTTACCTTGCGATCAAGCAGTGACGCACGCCGCCCTGTTCAGCTACCTGCGCAGTCAAGGCCTCAATCAATGGGCGCAGCAACTCGAATCCGCAAGCGCGCACTGGCTCACCGGGCATGGCGATTACGCGCGTTGGTCGGCAGCGCTCGATGCGTTACCCACGCTCGAAAACAGTCAGGCCAGCTTCGATAGCGCGGCGATTACGATCGATGCGCATTGCGCCGATAGCGACGCCCTGCGCCAGGCCTTGCGTGGCTTGATGCCGTGGCGCAAGGGGCCGTACCGAATCGCCGATGTATTTATCGATTGCGAGTGGCGCTCCGATTTTAAATGGGAGCGGGTCGCGTCCCACCTCGCCGCGTTAACCGATCGGCGCATACTCGATATCGGTTGTGGCAACGGCTATCACTGTTGGCGCGCACTGGCGCAGTCTCCCGCACTGGTGCTCGGCGTCGAACCCTCGGTGTTGTTCAACCTCCAGTTCCAGGCAGTGCAAGGCTACCTGCCACGAAGCGACATCGACATGCTACCGATCGGCGTCGAAGACATCCCCGCCGATCTGAACTGGTTCGATACCGTGTTCTCGATGGGCGTCCTCTACCACCGCCGCAGCCCACTCGACCACCTCTACCAATTGAAGGGATTTCTCCGCAGCGGCGGCGAATTGTGCCTGGAGACCCTGGTCATCGAGGGCGGGCCCGGGCAGGTGCTGTTACCCAGGGATCGCTATGCGCGCATGCGTAACGTCTGGTTTATTCCCTCATCGGCCGAGCTGCTGCAGTGGCTGGAACGTTGCGGCTTCGTCAATGCCAGGGTCGTCGACGAAGGCGATACCAGCCTCGACGAGCAGCGCAGTACCGACTGGATGCAGTTCGAGTCCCTGCAACAATCCCTCGACCGCGACAATCCCGGGTTGACCGTGGAAGGTCTGCCGGCGCCGCGCCGCGCGGTCGTGATCGCGAACAAGTCCTGACTCGCCGCTAGCCCGCATCGCTCACCGAATTCCTACTGCGGACACCGCAAAGC
>Ga0255052_10001772_pt1 | contig 16006 bp, 8 predicted proteins | sample JV7_2_21_MG_FD_188632 | JGI IMG/M metagenome (GOLD analysis project Ga0255052, IMG submission 188632) | Seawater microbial communities from Jervis Inlet, British Columbia, Canada - JV7_2_21 | ecosystem: Environmental > Aquatic > Marine > Inlet | place: Canada: British Columbia | collected...
CTGTTCTACTGCTTCGATCGCAGCATCATTGAACACCTTCCCGGGTTCCGACTGCCGGACCGTCACGTCGCTGGTCTCGCCTTCTGCGGTCACTGTGAAGTCGATAATGACCCAGCCGGCAATATCCCGTTCCATTGCGCGCCGGGGATAGCGCGGAGAAACGGTTGTGACATATGCAAGATTTCTGGTGCTTACAACGGTGCTCGACTGTGCCTCGACGTAGGCATCCTCAAGAGCGGCACGGACATCCACGAGGCCTTCTGCCGCACTGTTCAGTTCTGTCGCAGCGTCGAGCAACGTCTCTGCATCGTCGAGTTGATCGCTGCCGATCCGCGCTTGCGTGGTGTCGAGCAGCGCCACGAGCAGCTCGCCCGTGAGTTGTTCGCGTTCAGCAGCCCATGAATTCCGTTCCGCGAGCAGGTCTCGCGCGCTCGCACCAGCTGGTGCTATCAGGTTTCCCTGTTCGATAGCAGCACGTGTCTGCGCCAGCCAGGCAGCCCTGGCCTCACCGGCTGCAAGTCTTGCGCGCTGGGCTCGGTCGCGCTCTGCCGCGACCCGAACATCGCGGATCTCATTGATCGAATCACGAATTGCCGCAATGTAGTCCGGATTTCTGCCCGGCAGACTTGCAACGCTGGAAAGAATTTTGTTCGCGCCGTCGTCGTCGCCGTCTTGCGCGAGTTGAATTGCCTGGTCGACGAGTTGCTCCGTGAGCTCGTCCAGTACACGCTGCGTTTCCAGAACGAGCTCATGTTCAGGTACCTGCCTCGCCACGAGAACGGCGGTCTCGTAGGCACTCTCATAGTCTTCGTTATCGAGGCTCTCTGAAACGTCTTTCGAGACACGGGTAAGGATCGCGTCCAGCTCGGCAGCAGCGATGGCGTGCTGCGGTTCGGCCCGGAGGACTCGGCCATAGTAGTAAAGCGCACTTTGCGTCGCCGGCAGGACGAGAACTTCGGCGTCAGCGGCGAGACGTGCCTTGCGGAGTTCCGCGTCTACGTTGGTCAAGGCTTCCTCGACGGGCTCTGACCGGGTTTCCGTGGCGGACCCGGGTCCGGCTTCTGCTGTCTCGGGCGCAACGTCCTCGATACGGGTAACTGCATTTATTTCCGGCGCAGCGTCTTGCGCTTCAGAGTCGGGCGCTCGCGTCTGCTGGTTGAGTAAGAACCAACCACCGATAACCACGGCCAGGACTGCACCTGTGATAGTCAGCAGCAGTGGCAATGAGCTGTTGTCTTTTACTTCCGTCATTTGGGTGGTTGCCCGCGAACCCGGCCGAGGAAGTCGTTTACGGTACTCGACGACTCAGCGGTCTTCGGAGCGGCAGTTACCTCGTGCCGCTTGACGGATTCGGGATTGTTCAACAGGTACAGGTGTCGGATCACGGCGGCGTTGATCTCTGTTCGCAGCTGACCCGGTTCGATGGGTTTCAGTACGTAGCGGAACACCTGACCGAAATTGATCAGGTTAATCATGTCGGTCGTGTCCCTGCCGTTATTGACGACGATGGTGACGAGCTCCGGCATGTATTTCTTCAGTGCCGCGATTATCTTTTGCAGGATGGCCTTGTTGGTGGTGAAATCTGTGACAAGTACGCCGGCATTTTCGTGCTGAATTGCCTGCGCGACCTTGACGAGTGTCGTCGCGAGAACGGCATTGCGATCAGCGGAGCATGCGCGAATGGCTGTCGCCGCGAACTCCGAGTCAACCGTGAATATGACGACACTCACGTCCTTCAGGCCCAGGTTCGATGAAGTTAACGCGAGACATTCAGACGTTTCCTTCACCGTGTCCTCAGACATAACAACGTTCGTCACTGTCTGCCAGTGACTGGACGACTCGTCCGCCCTTGAATCCACGTCCGGAGTCGTTGGCGCAGAAGGTGGTTTCGACACGTTGCCGGTATCGTTCGCGGCGGCCACCGGGGGTACCAGGGCCGGTTGCGGTGGTTCAGGACGCGCGGGCCGTGTTTGCGGTTGGCCGGCAGGGAGTATCCGTTCCGATAGTGCGGGAGTCGATGTTTCCCGCTGCGGTTGTTGAGGCGTCGCAGCGACTGGTTGTGCCAGTGTCTCAGGTTGAGGTGGCCGTGGTACCGGTGCCGTCGTTTCCGGTCTCGTGCGAGAGGCAGAGATGGCAAGGCTCAGTGTTTCCCTAAGCATTTGCGGCGGACATGGTTTGCTCAGGAACCGGAACACTTCGCCGAGATTGATCGAACCCTCGACCGCGGTCGGGTCCGCGTAGCCGGTCAGGAGGATTCTGACCGTCCGTGGCGACCGCGCCTTCATCTCGGCGAGCACCTCGATCCCGGTCATTCCCGGCATGCGCTGGTCCGCCACAATGACGTCGATGTCATTCTCGGTAGCGATCCGGATCGCGTCGGCACCTTCGCTGGTGAGAAATAACTCGTAATCGCGCCGGAAAAGACCACGCATCGCGTTGAGAACCCGCCTCTCATCGTCAACAAAAAGTATGCGTCCCTTACCCGTCATCTGTTGCCTGCCGTTGCGATCTCAGACTAGACCGACGCTTGTTCGGGAGCGTCGCTGTCATCATTTCCTTCGTTTGCTGCGTCCGGCAGCGATCCTTCGATGTCAGGATCATTGGCGGCCACTGCGTCGCTATCATCACTCTGCGGTTCCAGGGCATCTTCAACAGTCAAGCTCGCGACCAGCGGTAGCACGATCGTGACGGTCGTGCCTTTGCCGGTTTCGGATTCGATCAGGAGCTCGCCGCCGTGCGAGTTGACGATCTGGTCGACAATCGAGAGGCCAAGGCCCGTTCCCTTGCCAACCTCCTTGGTGGTAAAGAACGGGTCGCGAATCTTGGACATCAGGTCCTCCGGTATTCCCGTGCCCGTATCCGAAATGCTGATTCGTACTCGCCGGTCGTCGGCAGCTGTCTGAATCACGATCTCGCCGGTTTCTTCGATGGCATCTGCCGCATTGGTTAGAAGGTTGAGGAATATCTGATTGATCTGTGAAGGCGAGCAGAGAATCGTCGGCAGATCGCCGAAGTGCTTGTGGACCGTCGCTTTGTTCTTCAGCCTGTTCTTTGCAATCAACAAGGCCTTGTCGAGCCCATCGTGGACGTCGAAGTCACCACGCTGTGCACGGTCGAGGCGGCTGAAGTCCTTGAGGCTCTGGGCGAGTTCGGTTAGTTCCTCGAGTCCCTCGATGCTGTCGCGGATCAGGTCTTTGGACTCGTCGATATCGTCGCGAAAGCCGTCCTTCAGCATCTTCTGCATGTCGATAAGACCATGACCGACGGCGTCCTTGATCCCGTCGCGTGCCTTCACCGCCTCGATCATTTTCTCAGCGATCGCACAGAATTCGCTGATCTCATCGAGTCTTTCCTGCATGACGGTCGCGTTGCTGATCAGGTACCACAGCGGCGTGTTGATTTCGTGACTGATGCCCGCAACGAGCTCACCCAGGGACGACATCTTCTCCGCCTGGACCAGCTGCACCTGTGACTCTTTCAGGTCGTCGTAGGCCTCGGACAGCTTCTCGGTCCGGTCCGCGACGCGTTCCTCGAGAGAGTTGTTGGCGCTCTCGAGATCTCGATTACTCTTGTTGAGATCACGGTAACTTGCCTGCAGCCGAAACATTGCATAGCCCGTGCCGATCAGAAGCAGGATCGTGCATACCGACAACAACAAGCGAGCCATTTCGGCCCGGCTCACGGTGCGACGGTTGTCGTTCTGAATTTCATCGGACAGGGTCCACAAGGTATCCGCGATGTGACTGCTGCTGATTGCTTGCAGAGCTTCGGTTGCAGCTGCACGTTGTTCAATGACGGCAATTGTTGACGTCGCGAAATTGTCCACGGTACCCGGTGCCCTGGACCTGATGTTCGGGTCGTTACGCAGCGCTTCGACGCGTGCGACCAGTTGACTGCTGCTCGCCTCGCTTGCGCCTGTTGCGTATTCGATGACGTCGATGGCGAGGGAGAATGTGTTCTGCGACTGCAGGCGCAGGTTGAAGCGTCGCAGATCCTTCACGACAAGCGGTGACTCTTCCTGCATCGTACGTAGTGCCTCGGCGAACGTGTCCTGGCGATCTGCAAATGCCCGCGCGCCACGAACGAAATTGGTCAACTCGGTGTCATAGGTCACCAGTTGTGCACTCACCGCATCACTCGTGCGCAGGCGCTCATCCGGACTCTGCAACACCGTGTTGCTTTGGCTCAGGCGGGTGAATGCGAGATGTGTCGAGGTCGACACCTGCCGGCCCTCTTCGAGCGCGGCTTGTGTACCGTCGATGACCGCAGTCAGGTCGTCTCTGCTGGTTTCGATTGCGCGCATGCGATCTGCGTGCGCCGCATAGTAGTCCGCTTTTACCGCCCTGGACTCGACGATCAGGGCGGACAGCACACCAACCAGCAATAGCGCGGCCAGGGCCGCCAGCGAAGCTCTTAACATAGGAAAATCCCATCGACCTAACGACGTAAAGACACATTCTCGGCGCAGTTCACAAGGTGCGCTATGAACGCCGTCAAAAAAGCGAGCAAAACCAAGGGTTTTTCCAAATTCGAGAGAGCGGTCGGACGAAGGCCGAACGGGACTTATGGTCAAAAGTGCTGAAACGCTGACCCCGCCTTATGTTCAGCCGAACAGGGCTGGTCTGGAATTGCCAGGTAACAGCAACTCAGGGACCTGAATGGGCCCCTTTATGTGACATAAGCTGGGAATATCAGGCCTGAGCGTTTTCAGCATCATGCTTCAAGCGCATGACGCGTCCGCGGCTTACGTGTAGTAGATCGCTGATCTTCAGGACCAGGGAATCCTCGTATTTGTGGAGCGAGCCGTCCGCGTAAGCGACTTGCCACAGCATTCCGACGATCCGGGCCTTTTCACTTTCGTCTAGATTTTTGTGCAGCAGCTGTGTGAAGTCATGCAGGGAAATCAGGTTTTCGGCCTTTTCGTCAGCCGCATTGACGAGTTCTGCCGCGTCCTCGGGAGCCAGCCCGAAATGGGACTCGACCAGGTCGAGCACGCGTGTGAATTCGCTGTCGTCGAACTCGTGATCGGCCCGCGCGACGTCAAGCATCAGCACCGCGGTCGCGGTACGCAGGGCAGCTTCACGATGCTCGCCACCGGCCTCGGACGACGGTGGTCTCGATATTGCGTCAACCACCTGGTTGACTAGTCGTTTGATCATTGCGAGGGCCTCTTTTCAGGCAAGCAGTTCGTGCCCTTCGGGGAGCTGGTGCGTCATCCACATGGCCAGGCGATGGCGAATTTTAGGCATTGTCTCCTGCCCCTTTGGCAGTGGGCTGATGGCTTTGTCATGAATCAGCAAGCGGTACGCGTACTGAACCTTGAGATCATGTGAATCCGTGGCCTCAAACTCGACGACACCACGTTTCACGGCACCCTCGATAACCTTATCGAGGGCCAGCTTCAGAAGCTCTTTCTCATTTCTTAGTTTCTTGGCCACGTGATTGAGAATACCGCATCGTTGTGGAACATGCTTTTTCGTTTCCCGCTGCTGCGGCAGCCTGTAGAATAGCGCCCCCACACAATGCGCCCGTAGCTCAGCTGGATAGAGTACTGCCCTCCGAAGGCAGGGGTCACAGGTTCGAATCCTGTCGGGCGCGCCAATCTTTTCAAAGAGTTACGTTAGGGAGAACGACTGCGGCATGGAGGCCGAAACTCTCGGGGGTGCACCGGGGGTGCAGCGTAGCGGATCTCACGGGAGGCAGATCGTGGACTGGCAGATCGGTGACTTTGCCATTTGCATCACTCCAGGCAGCAAGCTGGAAAACAGAGTGGTGATGGTGATCTCTCGTCCGCTCGTTGATCCAAGCAAAGCTGATGTTGTGTATTGGGTTCACGCCGGATTCCCTAACGGGGACAGCTGGGGCTGGGGGGCCGAAAGGCGGCACTTGCGTCCTGTGCCAGATTGGATCGATCCGATCGAGTGGGAGGGCGGCGCCCTCAAGCCTGGTGAGCTGGTCCACTAACGAGCAAGAAAAACCGAACCTCGGATTTCAAAAGAGTCTCATCCTTTCCTGTCAGGCGAATCCGAAAATCGAGGGGCCAGATCGATCTGGCGTCCAGTACCTACTCCTCGCTCTGGATATGTTTTTTTTTACGAGGGACACATATAGGACCCTAGCGATTGCTTTACTAGTCTCTTTTTTTGTCCAATCGCGTTTGGCCTCACAAGAGTCGCTATCATTCAATTAATCGTCCGGCTGCTTCAGCATTAGTTTTGTCCGATCGATTGCCGCTTCCAGATCTCGAGTTATCCGAAATGTTGGTCGGTCATCCAGGAAAACAGAGAGTCCCTCGCCAATCCGATTCTTGCATATTTGAAATTCGTTGTAGGCTTCCACCGGGAACCCCGCGTCCAGGTAAACATTGCCTAACACAAGTCGGGCTAGCCAAAGATCGGCAATTTCGATCGCTGTCTTCGAGAATTCAACTGCCTCAACTGACTGATTTTGTAATGACGCGATTCTCGCCCGGATAGCGCCAGCATAGGCCCGGCGTATGCTTGACAAGTCGTTTAAAAGCTCATTCGCAATGGCGCCCGCTTTATCAAATTCTCCCAATTCAGCAAGTAGCATCGCCGCGCGAACTTTAGAGTTGTCACTCGTCCCGATTCGAAGTCCATGCTCGATGGCTTCTAACGCGTCCTGTCGGTGGTTTGACTGCAGGTATACCTCGGCCAACGTGGTCAACTTGACAGCCGCAGTATCGTTCGCGTTTTGACCTAGATCAAAATCTATTCCTTCGACGAGAATCTCTGCAGCCAAATCATAGTCCTGCTCGTACAATGCCAGGTCGGCCAACCCTTCATAAGCACGGGACCTACCTTCCTGACCTATCTCCATCATTCTCCGATAAGTATCCCTGGCATCCGCAAGATGGCCGGCTTTCGACTCGGTCAGCGCTGCCGCCACCCAGCCTAGTGCGTTCTGTGGATCCTGCAGAATGGTCTCCTGTGCCAGGCTGTACGCCTCGTCAGATTCGCCCGCATACATAGCGTAAAGGGCCAGGTTTGCTTTGTACAAACTGTGCCCGGGGTATCTTTCCACAACTTTGCGTCCCGCGGATCGCGCCCGTTCGAAGTCCAGATTGTAGAATGCTGCAACTGCCACATTGTTTTGGCCGGCGCTGTCTGCAGGATAGCGATCCACGAGGCGTTCATAGGTTTCCAGTGCTTGGTGCCAATCCTGGGGCACCGTTGCGTAATAATTGCCGAGTGTTCTCAGTCGATCGCGCTCAGTCAGGTTATCAAGTCGGCTCATAACCAACTCCCAGTCTTTTGCCGCAAGTTCCGACATGCCTAGAGAATGCCGTGATATAGCGCGACCGATGTATGCGTGCGTAAGACCGGGATCAAGTTCAATTGCTCTGGAGAAATGCGTAACTGCTTCGTCGAGATTTCTTGCGGCCCGAAGATCCTCCGCAAACAGGTACTCGGATGCTGCATTCAGATTCGTTATCGCGAAAACCTGGGTGTCATCGGCACTATGATCGACCTTTGTGTCCCCCAACTCTGTGCGCACTTGTTGTGCGAGGCTTGCTATCGCAGCGAGTACTTCATCTTCGCTATCTGCAGACTGCGACAGCTCAAAAAGTAATTTCTGATCGGCTGGATTTAAGCCAACTATCTCAACTGTAATGTTTTTCGCGTTTTTTCGAACAATGCCACTCACAACAATATCGATGCCTTGTCTGATCGCCACCTCCCTTGCTGCCTTCGTTGCAAGCGGTTTCGAGTCATCTGCAGAAGGCCCTATTTCCAAAGCAAGCTGCCGCGCATCTCGGCGCGGATACGCCTCAATAAATCGGGTGACCTCAACGCCAATTCGAAGCGCGTCTTCAAGAACACCGGTATAGATTTCGTTTCCGGTGTCGTTGGTGAAATCAGCAATCAGAATCGAAACGGGGTCCGGTGGTTCTTCCGACTCCGATCGAGTCGACACGTTGGCATATAGAGATAAGCTCAGGGCCGTGATCAAGAAACCGATAACGACATAGTCCAGTTTCCTGCCAGTGAGATGGGTAATGGAGTCTTCGAGTGTTACATCCTCGGTGCGCTTGACACCGCTGGCTGTAATCTCAAACACCCATGCCAACAACAGCGAAATGGGAAAGCCGATCGCCAACAGTGCGACCATAAGACGCGGTACCCATGTCGGCGTATTGAATACCGGCAGGATGATGTCTGCGACCTGCAAAATGAGCCAGGCGAGGAAGACGAAAGCGACTCCCGTCCGAATCACATTTCGGCGACGCAGTTCGTCAACAAACAGTGACAGCCGGCCCATCAGAAGTCTCTCCCAGACGCCCAGCCAAGAATAGCTGTACTCCTGCGCCGGATGTCATGGAATCGGTACCGTCGAAATCACTCGTTGTGGATCATCCGCACCGGGGCCTAAGACTGTACCGAGTGTACCGTTATTGCGAAACGATGATGAATCGATTTCGCTCCTTTCCCTAGCGCTTCTAGAGTCTGCCAGGGGACCATTTGGGGTCAAGATCGCTGTCAGTATTAATGGTCAGGCGGGTCTGGTTGGAGCCGTCGGCGTCCATCACGTATATCTCCCTGTTGCCATCTCTATCAGAGTCAAATGCGATCTTGCGACCGTCAGCGGACCAGTCGGGCCAGCGATCAGTGCCGGCGTTAGCGGTTAAGCGGGTCTGGTTAGAGCCGTCGCGGTCCATCACGTATATCTCCCTGTTGCCATCCCTCTCGGAGTTAAACGCGATTTTGCCGCCGATGGGGGACCAAGCAGCGGCAAAATCTTGGGTGCTGCTGTTGGTGAGGTTAGTCTGGTTGGAGCCGTCGGCGTCCATCACGTATATCTCCCTGTTCCCATCTCTATTAGAGTCAAATGCAATCTTGCGGCCGTTAGGGGACCAAGTGGGTCGCACATCTACGCCTAGAGTCATGGTGAGGTTAGTCTGGTTGGAGCCGTCGGCGTCCATGACGTATACCTCCCAGTCCCCGTCTCTATTGGTGGAGAAGGCTATCTTGTTGCCGTCGGGAGACCAGACAGGTGTTTCATCTCTGAACGGGTTATTCGTAAGTTTGGTCAAGTTGGAACCGTCGGAGTCCACCACATAAATCTCGCTGTTGCCGCCTCCGATGAGAGAGTAGAAGGCGATCTTGCGGCCGTCAGGGGACCAGTCGGGCCAGAATTCATCACCAGTATTTGTGGTCAGGGGGGTCTGGTTAGAGCCGTCGGCGTCCATCACAAATATCTTAAAGTTCCCATCCCTATTGGAACCGAAGGCAATGCGGGCGGGTTCCTTAGAAACCACCACTGTCTGAAATGGGATATCTTTTCTGGTGACAGGAAGAAATGGGTTCCATCCCGGGAAAGGCAGATCGAAGTACGCTCCATCACCGCCCGCATATGGGTCGCCGACCGGCCCTTGAAAGATCGTACAGTCGCCTAATGAGCGGAGTACGATCGCGAATGGCTCCCCGACAACAAACAGCGAGGGACTTGTAAAACTTATCGCCCTGAATGATGGCGGGCTGGGGAAAAATGTCGGTAGTTCGGCACCGTCTACAGTCTCAGTGGCCAGTACAGTGCCATTTGGAAAACCACTGCCTGTTACACCTTGAATTTCAACGATCAGATCATCTACAGAGCAAGCGACCGGTAGCCGCACTTCAGTCAGAAATCCCGCCAATCCTGTCGTGACAATTTGTGCGATTTGGGTCGAACTAGCGCCACCAATTGTGAACCCTCCGATTGATGAGTCGATAATTGGCTGTTGCTGGTCGACGATGCCGGAGGCGGATACCGATGGCGCCAGAATTACCACGGGTGTCGGTTCCATCTCACCGGCGACAATCCCCGCGGTGTCGACCGCCTGCGGCACGACGGACTGCGACAAGTTGAGCGTGTTGAGCGCATTGATGTCTTCCGGGTTGCCCTGTACCGGCGCGTTCGGATCCGGCACGATCCGCACAGATACCACGACGTAGTCTCCCGGCTCGACATAGAAGCTCGTGGAATCGGGACTGCTGAGATTACCATTCAGATTTGGAAGCATGTCAGTAACCAGCTGCTCCTGCACGACTTGCTCGGTCAGCGTGCACCCATCGGCCGATGGGACGAGATACGTCCGGTAAACCATAACCTGGAACAGGAAGCCCTCGGGTGGATCCTCCAAATCCAGGTTCAAGCTGTATGCCGCTGTTGCGTTGCCAGTATTCGTGACGACAACGGACGTCTCCACCATCGAGTTGTTGAAAATGGCCGGGTTGAATATCGCTGGATTGAAAATGGCCGGGTTGAATATGGCCGGATTAAAAATCGCCGGGTTAAATATCGCCGGGTTGAATATCGCTGGATTGAAAATGGCCGGGTTGAATATAGCCGGATTAAATATCGCCGGATTGAATATGGCCGGGTTGAATATAGCCGGATTAAATATCGCCGGATTGAATAGCGCCAGCTGTATTAACGAGGCTGTCACCTGATCCGTCGCATTGAATATTGCTGGATTAAAGATCGCTGGGTTGTATATCCCGACCTCATCGGTTCCGAGCAAGGACGCGTTGAATATTGCTGGATTGAAGATCGCCGGATTGAAGATTGCCGGCGTATATATTTCTTCGGCCAGAAGGCCGCCGTCATCTGACACCGGCGCTGTCGGATCGGGGTTAATGGTCATTACTGCTGCCAGGTCCCCATCCATGTAGACCCCCTCTGACAGTTCTATGATCTCCTGTACCCGGATATCGATCGATGCCGACGGATCGCTGGGTGTCGATGTCACAAAAACGGTACGGGCTATGCTGGAATTTGAGTTGACGACCTCAATCCGCTCCACCTCCGGTGCAAACTGATCAAACGACGCGCTACCACCCACCGGTTGATTCAATATCGTCAGCCGGAACAGCTTCGTCTCGCTGGTCGTGTTTTGCACAAAACCCACAAACGCGCGCTGAATCGTACCGAGCGCGCGGTTATTTCCGGGAACGGACGCTACCAGCCCTTGCGTCAAACGCGAGGTGTAGATGTTCTGGTTACGCATCCGGGTGCGATCAATATCGATCGTCCCAGGCGTACAGGTCGCCACGGTCTGAGTCGGATCGAAAATGCTTTCACGCGGCTCCTCGCTGGGGAGCTCTCCGTCCACCACATAGGTTGGAGGGACATAACTTTGCCAGTTATTATCAAGCGGGGGAACGACGTCGCGGTTATCAGTCCATACTGCGTGGACGACGGGCACGCCCCGCCCTGCAAAGATGTCGAACTCCCAGGAAGACGTCGCATCGTCATAGTAGAAGTCCTGCGAACCAAGATCGACGTAGTCACTGAAAAACGGTACCGATCCATCTTTGGCGACAGGTAGACCGGGCGAGTTGATCTTGAGCTGCTGTCGATACGTCGTACCCGCATTGTCGAGGATCAAGAACGGATAGCGCGACGCCTGAGTCGACGCCCCGTCGAGAATCGAGTAATCAGTAAACACTGGGTTGTCAGCAGGATCGGCGATCGCTGCACGCACGTCCGTCGTGTGGCGCAGAACCGTCGATTCATCAAGCGGCACGTCGACGATGAAACGATCGAAAAGGGCCAATGAGTCCTGCCGGAAATCGTAATAAAGCAGGAACAGTTTCTCCCGCTGGAAATCGAACGCCGGCATGATCTGATGATTGGGCACACCGGGCTCGTCATCGATCGCCTGGAGGGGGGTCCAGGTCGTGCCGTTCATCGATGTCGTCACGGCGATCCTCGCATCGCCACCGACGGGGTCGGGATCGGCGCTGGCGAAACCCCGCGATGAAACGGCGATATATGAACGCCCCTGGTGATCGAATACCATCGTCGGAAAACCGAGTGTACGGAACGAGAATTCCGTGGTGCCCTGCTCGAACGGATGGTAATGTGGCCCCGTGGCCGCTACCGGCTCGGAGAATGTCTCGCCGAAATCAGTCGAGCTCACGACCATGATGGCGTTAGGGTTCAATCCGCTTAGCAGGCCATTAGTGGCGCTACCCATCATGTCTGCACAATTGCCCGGGCCCAACTTGCCCTTGTTGTAGTCGCGCAGAATCTTTCGCAGGTCGTTGCCCCGGCGTTTAATGTCTCCTTTTGGATGCGTCCCGAGTGGATTCTCCACCAGCCAGGCCTCCGCCTCGGCAAGTTCATCGGTGACCGCGCTTACGCCCGCGCCGGCCAGGCTATTCAGCCAAGCCGCAAGTAGCTGCCGCAAGACGCCGGACGGCCTGTCCGCATCGTCTGAAAAATCGAATTCATCGAAAGCCTCTGTATCGAGATCATCATCTGCATCGGCAAGTTCCACCACTACATGGCTGCCGTCTCCTTTGCGCACGATAATGCCGGCCAGTTCGAGTTGATCCACTGGCCATGCCGCGGGTGTCGTGCGCCAGAAACTGGCTTTGCGCGTGCAGTTCAGGGTCGCATTTTCGAACTGCCGCCAGGCCACCTGGATGCGCCCGGAGAGCGGCTCGATTGCCACTGCGGCGCCCTGATTAATGGTGTTGGGCAGTGATAATTGGATCGGATCACTAAAGGTTTGTGCACAATCTTCCGAGCGTGTGAACATGATCTGCGAGCGAATCGCAGCACTTCCGTCACCCTCAATGCGCGCATACGCCGTATAGACGTTACCGCATTCAACCGAGACGTTCGTCAGGTCGGGAATCCCGTCATCGTCCGTGTGGACATCGATGAACCGAGTGACTCCGCCTCGCGGCTTGTCCACCGCAGTCCACGGCTTATCGATAAAACTGATGCCGTCGTCGTTGTGGTCAAATAACACAGTGCCAACGAAGCCGAACGGATTACCAAGCTCGGTATTGTTCAGGTCGATGTAGGTGGAAACAAAGCCCGCACTGGGTGGTTCAAAGGCACGCGTGAATGCAATGCCGCTATAGTGGAATAGCCCAGACGCTCCAGATCGGACCACCGGATCGGCCGAGGCTTCATAACCCTGTCCACCGAGCGCCAGCTTGAGCGGCGACGCGAGTCCCAATGGCGAACTGTCTTGCGGATAACCCGGCATGAGGGTCGAGAACCAACTTCCGGCGCAGTCAGTCGAGACATACGTCGAGACCCACGAATCACCCACGGTCTTACCGTCGGGAAGGCCCGGGAGATCCACTGAGCGATAGTCATTCGAACCGCCCATTAGATGGCAGTCGTTACGCGCACTGACCCCAATAGTCCCTTCGTTCTGTTTGTTCAGAAACGGGTCGCCGCCCGGCCATTGCTTGCCGGAAACCATGTTGATGTTCTGACCCGCAATCAGTTCGCTTTGCGCGAATACGTTGGCGGAAAGTGCCAGTTGAATAAGGCAAACAAACGGGAGAAGTGACGCAAAATTTTTCGCTACATGATGCCGTAGCGCGGACCGCCTTGATTTATTCATCTCCAAGCCCCCCAGGCTGACTGGATTCTTGTTTGAATAGAAGTGGCAGCCCGGCGATCCTGGATCCTTCGGGAAGTTTTCCATGGCTTCTCGGAGGAAGCGAGGACCCGCAGCTTTGCGTCCCTAGTTTTGACTAGGTTTGCCTTTGTCGGAGCTAGCCGCAATTTATGCGCTTATGAGGGAAACGCGTCAATTCGCACAAGTACGTACCGTCACGAGTCTCTATATACAAACGAAGTGCTTGGCATTATTGTCAATTCGACCTCGGTTTCTTTCGCGCCGAGGGAGAGGGCGCACAATTGATCAGCCACGGCAAAATGCTACAAGAATTAAGACGACGCAAAGTGATTCGCGGGGGCATCGCCTACGCCGTTAGCGCATGGCTTATTGTGCAAATCGCCGATATTCTCGTATCGATATACGATACGCCAGATTGGGTAATGCAGGTGCTGGTCATCGCACTAGTAGTTGGACTACCCGTCGCGCTGGTCTTGGCCTGGTTTTTCGACATATCCGCGACAGGCATTACGCGCACAGAAAAAATCCCAGAAAATGAATTGGCTGTTCCGCAGCTCGATCGCCGCGCGGACTTCGTCATTATCGGCCTGCTCGCAGCGGCGCTTCTGTTGTCTTTGTATGGCAACTTTCGCGATCCCGATGCATTGCCTGAGCCCCTATCAATTTTGATTGCCGATTTCGAGAACGAGACCGGCAGCGATCTTTTTTCGGGAGTTCTTGAAGCTACGCTGGGCGTTGGTCTGGAAGTCGCACCGTTCGTTGAGACGTTCTCCCGCAAGACAGCCACATCCATTGCGGCAAACATGCAAGGATCAAAGACTGACTCAACAAAGCTGGACTTGGAAACGGCAGGTCTGATTGCGCTTCGAGAGGGCGTCAATGTTGTAATTGGCGGCGATGTCCGCCGCACCAACGGTAACTTGATGGTATCGGTAACGGGGTTCGCGCCAGGAGATCAACAAGAACTGTTTTCCACTACCGAAACTGCAGCGACGGATAGCGAGATCCTGGATGCTATTGCTGAAATCTCAAGAGATGTGCGGTTTGCATTGGGCGACACTCCGAAACCTGGCGGTGCTGGGGAAAAAGAGTCATTTGCTGTAGCTAATTTGGAAGCCGCTGCCGAATATCTCAAAGCGCAGGATTTGCAGCTTGATCGTAAGCTTAGGGAAGCTGTTGTCCACTACGAGAAGGCGCTGTATTTAGATCCCGAATTCGCCCGCGCCTATGCGGGACTTGCTCTCACTGAGCAATATCTTGGCAATACGGAGGCAGCAACAAAGAACTGGAATGAGACGTTGTCGCGTCTCGACAAGCTTACAGAGCGAGGCCAACTAAGGACGCTTGGTAGTTACTACATGATCAATCAGCGTGACTATGGAAAAGCGTTAGAAACGTACGAACGCCTGGTTGACAAGTATCCAGCAGACAACGTCGCTCAAAACAACCTGGCTGTAACGGCTTTTTACACGTTGGATTTTGGGCGGGCTCTGGAGGTTGGGCGGGAGGTCGCGGACCGATTTCCAGACCATAACGGCTATCGGGCAAATCTAGCACTGTATGCTATGTATGCAAGCCGATTCGATGAGGCATCACGTGAGGCGCAAATAGTGATCGACGATGATCCGAGCAGTGCCTACGCGCATTTCGTTTTGGCGTTGACAAAAGCGGCTGCCGGCGACGTCGCAGCCGCGGAACAGATCTATCAGCGCATGACCGAACTGGATCAGTTTGGCAAATCCATCGCGACCGAGGGTCTCGCCGATCTAGCTTTCTTTCGGGGCGATGCAGAAGCGGCGATAGCCATACTCAATGACGCAATCGAAGAAGAGCTTACTTTGAATGCCAACCATTTAGCGGCCATCAAGCAAGTAAATCGAGCAGAGGCATTGTTGCTGCTCGGTGAACGCGATTTGGCTCAAGTCGACATTGACGGGGCGCTGCTACATGCCGACGGCGACCCGGCTGTACTGGTATCTGCCGCGATTACTTTGACGGAATTGGGTGATTTTAGCCGGGCCCAGGACATCGCTGCAGATATGTCGGGCAGCTTCTCGATGCCGACGCGAGCATATGCCAACGCCATTCAGGCGCAAGTAGCGTTTGCACAAGGTCAGACGTCGACTGCGATCGAGCTTGCAAGCGCTGCCATCGAATTATCTGATCTCTGGCTCATTCGCCTTATGCGTGGAAACTATTATTTGCAGGCCGGACTCAACTCCGAGGCAGAAGCTGACTTCCAGATTTGTCAGCAACGAATCGGCGAAGGTATCGCCGTATTCCTGAATGATCGGCCATCACTGCGCCGGTTACGGGACCTCGAAACGGCATTGTCGATCCTTCCTTCCAAAATATAGTATTTGATCAGCTTTCGCATGCGCCGACACAAGCGTCTACCTGACGAATTATCAAAGCAGCGCGGACATAATTTTTCACCGCTCAGATTTTCCGCGGCGATAACCGCCAGTTAATGTCAATAGTTTCAATTACCTACATACGATATAGCGTACTCCGAAGGCAGGGGTCACAGGTTCGATCCGAGGCCGACGAAGTCGGCCGACAGACGCACGAAGTGCGCCCCACGAAGGGGTGAGGGCCGTAGGCCCGAATCCA
>Ga0255052_10001773_pt1 | contig 15990 bp, 13 predicted proteins | sample JV7_2_21_MG_FD_188632 | JGI IMG/M metagenome (GOLD analysis project Ga0255052, IMG submission 188632) | Seawater microbial communities from Jervis Inlet, British Columbia, Canada - JV7_2_21 | ecosystem: Environmental > Aquatic > Marine > Inlet | place: Canada: British Columbia | collected...
AACTCGCCCTAACTGTTGATCCACAGTAATTGCACTGGGCCTCCAGAGGTCCAGTCCAGTCAATTCCTTCGTGTGATAATCCAGCGCCACATGATGGACATTTTTCAGGTAGTCTCACTGTAGTCATCTCTCTGCCATCTGAATGTCGCTGACCGCGATCTTGTTCGGGAATAACGAAAGAGGGTGCTTCCATTGTGAAACCACGAGCCACACTTTTAGCAACTCCTGAACCGGCTCGGCAAACCGTAAATATGATGATGATAACGACGATAACAAAAATAATTGGAATTATCAAAAACATCATAGTGAATGTTCCAAACATATTTCCAATCATATCAAAGAAATCGAACTGCAACCATTTCTCTCCTTAGAATCTGTGCTTCATTTCCAGACGAATATTGAGGACTTATTACCTTTTGTGACTGAAAATCACTATGGCTCCGACTTCGGAACTTATAAAACGACCCTAAGATTGCTGGCAAAGATAGTAATCGATGGAGGCCAAATGACAAATGCAAATTCCGGTATTCTTGTTAAGGAAGCTCTACATCAAAGGGAGCCTCGAAAATGTTGATGATGGTTTTTCGTTCAAAATAAAAAACTCGTTAGCGCCTGGTACAACCACTGCTGTTGCACCTATCAAGGTAGATGATATTGAATACGCTCTAGATACCACTACCATCAAATCTGCTGATGGTGAGATATTGGGGTCGGAAATTGGAGAAGATAACACATTTCCCATCAAAGTTGGTGTGGAAATCGAGATATTCGTTAAGGGTGAACCATTAGCAGCAGGTGAGCATAAGATAGACCTCTCACTCACGACTAAAGAAGCAGGTTTACTAGCTTTCGATGTCACCGATTCAATCTAAACAATCATTGCAGAGGGCCATTAGCCTTCTGCATTCAATTCTATTTTTTAGCTTGGGTTTTCAAACACTGAAAAACTCCAGAAGAGTTTTCAACAAATACAACACTTTCTGTCTTGGTGACAGGTTGTGTATGTGAAGATACGCCGTGATGGAGCACTTGGAATTGGCCGCGGAACCGAGGGGAAAGAAGAGATCACATTGGGGTATGGAGAAGCCCATATGATATCCGCAGCCTTAGAGAAGCTTGCACAGACAGCACGCAGCTACAAGCAAGAATACCTCAAGACTACCGGTGTAGGTGGAGGTAACAGAATAGATTTCGAGCGCGCAGACGACGGCACTATAACGATTTCAGGTGATAGGCAGACCTACATCTGCACTGAAGCAGAAATCAGGGAGTTAGCTGAAAAACTCAAGACCTTACCTCCCGTTGAAGTCGCACCTCCTTCAGATTATGTGAAGAAGATTCCACCTTCTGGAGGCATGTGTCTGAACATTACGAACGGAGGTAAATCGATCAAAGTTAAACTTCCAGAAGCAGCAATCATCAAGACTGCATTAATAGGCAGTATTGACTCAAGGTACTTCGATGAACAAATAACAGTTGGTCAACGAAAAATAACTGTCAGCAGAAGTAGCGACCTCAAATGGCAACTCGATGATGGGAGTTCCACTGTGCGTTTCACTGCCTATGAGATTGAGGCGTTGGTTGCAGGACTTCACAACGGCATCCTTGATGTTCTCATGGATGTGGTCAAGAGCTTTGGATCTGACGAAGTTTCTGATATCCGAGTGAAGAGTCAACTAAAACGAGTTGAACAGATAACTACTGAACTTTTTGCAGAAGATAAAGGTGCGAAGGGGTTCGTGAAAGACATCACCAAGAGAACGAAGAAGATTGTAGGAATAGAGGAATATGCAGATGAACGCGCAAACAGATTCATCGACATGTGTAACTATGTCTACGGTAAGATAAATACCAGTTATGTCGAACCTCTATTTGACCTATTCACAAAGGTGTTTGTAGTAGAAAGCAGGTAGGAAATGGACTGTAATACTCACGTTCCACCAATGATGTTGTCATCCTTAACGAAAGCTTGATGAGATTTCAAACCATACTGTATTTGAAACAAGATGGCTCGAAGGCGGACAAACAAGAAACCAAAGGTCTCACCTATTGGTAACACAATTCCCGCCAGGTATAGATCACATCCATTCATGCTTACACGGTGGATGACGGACATCGATAACTTTGCTAGAAAGAAGAAACGCAAGAAACCTAGAGCATTAAGACACCCAAGCAACTAGACTCGATAACATTAGCTCAGCTTGTCAGACTGCGTTTCAAGAAGCGTGGTGGACCAGGGATATCGATCTATAATTCGGTCCATAAGTCGCGCTACCTTCAGTTCTTCAGAGGTTCCTGAATATGCAAGGAGTATAACAAGTCCACCTCTTGTACGCTTGAACTTCTGGTACATTGTCTTGCTTGTATTAATCGAATCACAAACTATCATGACTTCAGCCTGTGGAAGATCTAGATCCCGTTCACCGACCGGAGACATCACGAGAACTTGAGTATCTTCATCATCTCGAAAAGCCTTCAGTACTTTACCTTTGTCACGGGTTTCTCCTGTAATTGTTAGCACATTCAGTCCAGACTTTGATAATACTTCCTTCACTTGAGATACCATTTCAAGATAAGAAGTCAAAACTACAGTCTTCTTGTAATTGACTGCGATTTTCAAAACGCGTGTAACTTTGGAGGAAACAGTTGGGAGTGTCTTTCGCAACTCACTCACATTGAAGTAGTGTTTCAGATAATCACTGTGAAACATCCTAAGAAACCGCTTCGGGGTCATAGCGTAAACATATTTTCTGAGCATCAGAAGTCCCGAGTAACGACTCTTCATCTCATCTGTGATAGGAAGTTGTTCAAGCATGAGATGAACTCGACGAGCATCACCATCAACAAGATGGAGGTTATCGTCTTCAGCAAGCTCACTCATAATATCAGCGCGTGTGTTCCGAATTAACTCATCAATGACTTTTGATATCGATCGAATTTGTCTGTCGTTGACTGTACTCACAGTAAGAAAGGTTGGCTCCAAGTATTCTTCGACATCTGTATCGTAGAGGTCTTCCATGGTGAGAACCTCAGCACCGGGGAAGTGGTGTTTGAGTGTATCTAGTTCTTTCCTGATTTCGACTTGCTCCTGTGTAAATACTGCATGGTCGTCACGAAGAGTCCCACTCATACCAATGAGCCATTTACCCTGCAGGTACATGAGCAACGTCGGCCAGGGAAAAACAATGGCCGTCCGTCCACCAGCTCTACGGACAAGCGTATCGACCTCATTGATGAGGACAATCTCAAACGGTTCTAGTAAGGAGGGGTTTTTCTTGAACATACCCTCAAGAACTTGAGGTGTGGAAACAATGACTCTTTTTTCTCGAAGCACGTATGGACGCCTTCCTGAGGGCACTCGTGAGGAAAGCTCACCAAGATCATCATCGAGACCTCCATATTCACCTCGAAGGTAATCCACGGTCTCTGCGAGCGATGATGACGAATGCACGACTATGATGATCTTTGAATCAGGAAATTTCTCGACCACTAATTGATGAGTGATGAATCGTTTCCCAAGTCCACAGTCCAGCTCTAAGAGAAGAGGAATACCAGTTTTCTCACTCACTCTCTCAAGAATGTGAGTCTGGTAACCACGTGGAGTGTACTTGGGTTTCGACATCTCAAATCATAGTTTATCTGAGGTGTTAAGAACTCATCTAAAGACTCAGATTTGTTTGAAGACTTTCGCCAATGATGGTCCCTTTACGTGTAGGTTAAACTCATAGAAAGCTCCGAATGGTACGATGTGAATGTCAAACCCACGGTCACCCAGTCTTGAGGCTACTTCTTCAATGAGCGAGTTGGCAAATTTCGAGTCTGATTTACTATCATCAAGGTGAGCAAACGAATGAAGTGTAATTGCATTGCACTCATTCTTCTGAGCTAACCATCGAATATTCTTCACCATTTTTCTAAGTACACGGGCTCTGTTTGCCTCGTCTTGTTCTTCAGAATGTATCCATACGTGTAGAGATTCTCCAATCTCAGTGCGGTCATCTGAAGGGGACTCGTTAGGTCGATACCAGAAACTCTCAACATGAAGCATCAGGATCCGCATTAGAATCACCTTGAAACTTTACTCTACGGATTTGATCTTGGGGACTTATCTTTGTTCGGAAGTTTCTCGAGATCGATGTCGCCATCCATTCCATCAACAACAATGGGATCTGTTCCAGGTAAATCTTTTCGCGGAATGGCTTTTCCGCGGACCCAAATGGTATTTGGGGGGATGACCCGGTCTTGGGGTACAACAGTATTTGCTCCAATTATCGCATTGTCCCCTATTACTGCCCCTGAAAATATAATTGCGTAGCCGCCAACGGTGACATTATCTCCGATTTTGACTTTCTTTAGATACAATGTTTCATCTTGGTACATATGACCTGTAATTATTGAACCAAACCCAATCATGCAGTTATCGCCAATGGTAATTCTATCTGGAGTCATAATATGAGCTCCACCAAGTACCGTTCCTTTTCCTATCTTGGCTCCAAACCAAGCTTGTCTGAATTTGCTCTCGAAGAAGAAGGATAGAAACCAAATGAAGTGGGGAACGATGAGGTAGTATATCTGATGGAGCTCATAGAGTATCCAATCCTCTGTTTCTTTTTGATAAAACCCATCCTCAAGATAAGGCATCCCTCGTCTTGTGATTCTAAGCATTGTAAGTAGGAATCCAACGAAGAATACGAAACTGATTAGAACTATAGGTACGATCAGTAGAAGAAACCAAAAATGATCGAATACGAACGCAGGGTATATGCCTGAAAATTGAGTTTCAAAGAAATTCTGGAAATCTACAAAAGGCCAACCGAAACTGGTGATCAAAGGATCGAGATTCTGAAAGAACCAGAAGAAGATTGCTATTACGGGAAGCAATGAAATAGTCAGACTTACCAGAATGGAGAAACCCAGGTAAGCACCGTATGCCAAGGTTCGAATTTTCAATCAATACAGCTCCAAAGTGTTCTACGAGCAACTAACAAACTTGGATTTGAAACTTACTCTTCCGCTTGTATCACAGGGAAACAGATATAGAGGATTCGAAAGCACTTTACTATTTAATCCACAGGGTGCCATCAATGACTCATGATGTAATTATCGCTGGTACTGGACCTGCAGGGCTCATGACAGCTGAACAATGCGCGAAATACGGCTTGAAGACGCTTGTCCTAGAGAAACGCAAAGCAGTGACTGATAGCTTAATGGGTGAATTAGTCACAGACAAGGCGCTCAATTTTCTACAGGTAAAACCAGATTCCGAATACATCGGGAACAAGTACACTTCAATCATTGGTGAGAGTCTGGATACAGGTTCAAACGTTGTGGTTGATAGGTCCCTTCTTGGAAATTCATACCTCTTTGATGAGGACAAGTGTCAAGAACTCATGAGGGACAGAGCACTCTCTGGTGGTGCAGAGTTCAGATATGAGTCGCGGGTCAAGTCCGTCATCAAAGAAGACAATTCTGTAGTAGGAGTCAAGTATAATCAAGACGAGGACGTCCGAGCAAATCTTACTGTTGGGGCTGATGGTTCATTCAGCAGGGTCTCGGAAACCGCTGGATTCACTCATCCGAAATGGCTTCTCAGCTACGGTTACAGATTCAAGCTCACTAATTGCAAAGGAATAGATCCCAACGTGGCATATTTTTACGTAGGGAAAGACGTGGGACTCGGATATTTATGGCTCTACCCCCGGTCTGAAACGGAGATAAATCTTGGAATCGGCAGGGTTCCATCATCAAAAGCAAACTGGGACAAACTACCTCCAATGCAAGATGTTCTGAAGAAATATATGAAGACCCATCCTGAAACACAGAACGCCAAGATCGATTCAGTCAACGGTGGTGTTGTGCCGTGTGCCGGAATTATCCCAAAATTCTCTGACGCCGGTGTCGCACTGACTGGGAATGCAGCAGGACAGGTTTCCTCCATAATAGGAGGAGGGGTCACAACTTGCTTCCACGCGGGTCAAGTCCTGGCAAAGCATGCTAAGAGAATGGTAGATGCTGGTGACTTCTCAAAGAAGAGTGTGGAGCTCTATGAGAAGGAATACAGGAAGAGTAAACTCGCATCTAACATCACTAACACCGGTAAAGGGATGTGGGCAGTTTCCAAATTCGCCATGCACAATGATCCTATTGCAGCCGCAGAGGTTGTACTTGGAGGAAAACTAGACGCCCAGATTCTCAATGAGTTAATTCAGGGAAGTGCTGGGGTCAGCACATACATGACACTTATTTCTGAATTTCTCCCGATGGTCATGAAGCTAGGTATTGGTTACCTGAAAAGTATTGCAGTAAGCGGTTTATAGAATGAGTTTGTGATGCTTGACCAACTTTCTTCCATTAGACATGAAAATTGGAATTGGATATCTTCGAGCAATTGCTGTGAGCGGACTTTAAAAAAAGAGGGTGAGAGAGAAGGAGGAGAAACAGAAGGGACACCCCCCGCCCCACTTGTTTCGATCCGATAAGTTCTATCGGTATGCCCTGTAACACGCCTGGAGATTTACCGGAGCAAATTCACCTGGAGTTTGACAACTGAAATCGTTGCCAAGGAAACACATACTTAAGACAATATATAAGTATGATAGGTTGTATACAGTCATCAAGTTAGTAAGTGCACAATTAGTGACTTGCTCACGGGTGAGTAGGAGAAGGTTTGATGGCGACGGATGAAGGAATCAAAGAAGCTCTGAAATTAGTCGGATTCATGACCGGAGATAAGCAAGAATCCAGGTCGATAAACCTGTTAAATATAATCCTCAAAATGCAGACAGACCGACCAATACCCCTGACCTTTGCAAATATCTATGACCATTTTATGAAAAAAAATCCAGAATCCAAACTATCCAAAGCATGGGTCCATAGAGTACTCAAATCTCTAGTAGATTCCCAAATAATTCGTGTTGAAAGTCCTACCGCCCACAGGAAAAAGTACATAGCTGATGTGAACACTGTTATGTCGGGATTAGAGAAGCTAAAAAGTGACCGGATAAAGGAACTTGAAGCTCAAAGTAGCGAGATTGAAAAGACACACACTAAATTAAGCAATCTAGATTGCGGGGATCTTGCTCAACAATTTATCAAGACCACTACAGGCACTCAACAAAAGATTAGATCACGGATTGTTCGAGGGGTTGAGGAACTTCACAGGGTTCTTAGATATAACATGCTGGACGTGGCTAAGAAAGGAGACACAATTCGAGCTACCGTTCTCTGGTTGGGACCTTTCATAGATCAGGATGCTTTGTCACGTACAATGAGGTTCATTGAAGCAGCCCGGAGAGGGGCAGAAGTCAGGTATATGGTATCAACTGACGTCTTCAAACTCCAAGAAGGAACTGACATAACGTTCAAGATAGAAGATGCAAAGGCCGCAATGCAACAGATCAGTGAACTGAGAAAGAGCGGGATTAAGTTTGACGTTCGTTTATATGACGGACCCAAAACATACAACCAAGTGAGCATTAACAAAGACAACATGGCGCTGATAATTACTGAAAATCCTGTGACTGCAACTTGGATCACCAAAGACTTCAATCCAAATTTAATAGACAATGCGGTGAAAACCTTCGACAGAGACTGGAAGAGAGCCAAATCACTCTTAGAATTGACACCGAAAGACTTGCAATCTTTTGGTGTAACTCCCGGAGGACTAATTAGTGACATAATCAAACCTAATGGAGAGGAACAACCCGATTGACGGGGGGGATTACGAGTGGGTACTGAAATACAGCAGGACGAAGTTCTCAAAATAATTGGACTTGATAAGACCAGAAAAGATATGGTCGTTCTTGGGGCACTTCTTAAAGCTCAGAAGGAACCGACTGATTTCATTGATTTTGAAACCCTGCGAGAACAGCTTGCAAAAGATGAAGGATCAAAAAGAGGAAAAGACCCTCTCATATACCGAAGTCTCTCATGGCTCGAAACTCAGGGTTTTTTGGAGATTGATAAGAGCAGTCACAAACATGGGTACAATACTACGATTTCAATAATGGAAAAAGCAGTGGCCAAAATAATCGCAATTAAGATTGATCTGTTAGAGAAAGAGCTTCAACAGCTCGACTCTGAAATTTCAAACCTTTCAAAAATGGAAGAAAGGATTAGTTCCATTACAAATAGATTAGTTGACCTATCTGTTGACAAGAAAGATGGCGAGATGCCAAGCTTTGCTCAAGGGTGGGACAACATTCTACAAATGCTGGATGAAAAAGTGTACAAAAATCTCAGGAAAGGAGATGTTGTAAGAATAACGATAGACTGGTTGTTTCAACAGGATTACATGAATTCAACAAGGCTGAAGCAACTAGAACAATTATACAAGAAAGGCGTTGAAACTCGAACTCTTGATCGTAATGGAAGAGATGAGAAAGTACGTAAGAACTTCAGAGAGATAATATTACAATGGAGGGAAAAGGGATACAGTGTAGGCTATCAGATTTTTCCACGCAAGGATGCGACCTACCAATTCGTAGGACGAAACACCGAAGGCATTGTGCTTATTGTTTCTGAGAGCCCGCTCTCAGCAACGTGGATGCCACGAAATACTAACCCAGAAATAGTTGACAACGCAATTTCGACCTTCGAAAAGGATTATGATGCAGGAACCGACCTGGCTGAGTTCGAGGGGTGACCTCAAGATGAGTGAAAAAGATCAGCACGATCTCGACAGACTCGGTGTGGATCTGAACTCAAATCAAATACAGGTATTTCGAGCAATTCTCACGGCTGCAGGAGGTCCCGATAAAACTGTGAGTTATGGAGATATAGATAGTAATCTTGTATCCTTGTTCGAAAAGAAGTATACAAAGGCGTACATTTACAGGACACTAAATGAATTGGAAAAAGATGGCTTCATCACAATAGACACAATCCGCACTCCCAGAACCTATGCAATTACAGAAACTAATGTCATGACTGCTCTAGAGGTGAAAAGAAAGGAAGAACACTCTTCCAGATTAACAAAACAGGAGGAACTGACAACCAAACTCAATCGTCTTAAAGAGACAAAAAGCCAAGACCTTGCCCTAATGTTGCACAAACAACTGGTAGGAATCTCTTCGATAGAGGGCTCAATAATGATTGAGGGTATTGAAAATGTAAGAAGTACCATAATTCGAGAATTTGCAGATGGTGCGAAGGAAGGAGACCTTGTCAGGGTTCTTGCCCATGCTAGCACTATGGCAGAGGGGCTTGGTCCTGGGGGAGTGACTGAGCTGAGGCTTATTCAAGGGGGTTTCAGAGGTGTCAAAATTCAGGGGCTTCTCACGACCTCCGGGGATGAAAGTCTCAATCTGAATTTAATGGTAAGCCATCTGAGTACGATGGTCGATGTTTTCGAGCAAGCTTCACAAACCGGGAACATCCAGGTCAGGATTTCCCGCGAGCCCATTAATACGTACAGAATTGTCAGCCTTAATGAAGATAAGATGCTCCTCTACCTGACTCATGCAAAGGAATCAGATATGGCAGCTCTCATTCATAGAAAGGACAACCCTGGACTAGTAGATGATGCATTGAGAACCTTTGACGAACTATGGGAAACCAGTATTGATGTGCTTGAACTTCTCAAACAATATTTACGTAAGGAGAAGGAATCCTAAGACTCTGACACCCAAGAATTACTTTTAGAGAGCGTCAGGAAAATATCATCACAGACAGCTTGGAAGTCCTCGTAGAGGCCATACTCTCCTCCTGCAGCGAAGGGATGACCACCACCATTGAACAACTTAGCTGCAGCATTACACAGAACTCCATCTCGGCCCCTACGAATACCTAACATTCCACCTTGACTTAGCATGAAGAACAAATCTGCGACCTTGAGTTCCTCGTCGATCTTCTTCAGATTCTCCGAGTTTGATGCGAAGGTACCCATATCCGTTGAGGTGAGACCACTTGGTATTTCCACAATTCGTACTAACTTGTCATGGATGACTTGATCGCAATGGCCTGAAAGTGATTTACGCATTTTCTTCGATTTCTCTTTCCGATAATGGTCGACTCGTTTGTCCAGAAGTGTGTCTTTGAATCTACGAGTAGAGTCATCCCATACACCCTTTATCCCCTCTTCAGCAAGCTTCGAAAGGATTGGATAGAGTGCATCGGTGACCTCCTCTTTTTTGTCAATCGCTCCAAAACGAACCACACTTACTGCATCTGTAAGAGCTGAAGCAGCTTCAATTTCTCTAAGGTTGAAATCAGTGTCATGAGCAATTTTCGCTAGTTCGGCACACACATCGTCTCGAGGCATGAGCACTTTGTGTGTTATCTCAGATGCTGAGAATTCATGATTGATTTTTAGAACAGGTTTGTTTCCAAGTGAGAGAATTGTCTTGATGGCAAGATCAGACCACTGATGATGGTCCAACCAGACGATGCGACACCCATTTGATATTGCCTGTGTGAGTCCCGCTTTTACCATGTCTAATACTGTGTCGTCCACACCAAGATCAGTCACAATAATCAAAGAATCACGCTGCTTCGCGACGCTAGCAAATATATGCTCGAAGGACCCATAGTCGGTTAATCGCACTTTGAAATCGAGTCCCTTTGCCTTTGCGTATCTCCAAACGATTGCTGCTGAGATGACACCATCACAATCCTTGTCGTGGGATATTGAGAGGAGAGATGTTATCTTTCTTGTTTTTTGCGCTCTTTCTTGTCCTTCGGACATTTTCCAATCATCCGAGATGTAGCTACGCCCCTTTTTTCTCTTACCTTTGGATAGAGGATAAATGGAAATTCGAAAGTGTTTTGTAATGTTGTACAGACTGGTAATCAAAGAGGGATAGAATGGTCGATTCCAAACGCGAAAGTATCATGAGTGGCAATGAAGCCATTGCGAGAGGTGCTTTGGAAGCAGGTATTGGATTCTGTGCTTCCTATCCGGGAACTCCATCGACTGAAATCACAACTAAGCTCTTTGAAGCCGTGAATGAATTTGATATTCATGTCGAGTGGTCAACCAATGAGAAGGTTGCTCTTGAATCAGCAGCAGCAGCGAGTTGGGTTGGAATTCCAGCCCTATGTCCAATGAAGTCCTTAGGTTTGAATGTCGCTTCTGATTTTCTCCTTAACCTCAACCTTTCTGGGACAGGGAAGGGAGGTCTCGTTATAGTGGTCTGTGATGATCCCAAAGGCCATAGTTCTAGTAATGAACAAGATTCAAGGTTCTATGCGAAGGCCGCTCAGATTCCATTGCTAGAGCCATCATCTTTCCAAGAAGCAAAAGATGTCACGCAGTATGCATTCAAACTATCCCAGAAATATGAGGTCCCAGTTCTGCTTCGAAGTACAACTAGACTATCACATTCTAGAGGATTGGTCCGTACTGAGAAAATTACGAGAAGGAAAAAGAAAACACGAGAGATGCCTGAAAGGTTATTCAACGTACCTGCGCCCCATCTCAGACATAAAGACCTCATAGAGAAGATGAGTAAAGTTGAGGAAGAGTTCAACAATTCCCCCTTTAACGTTGGGATAAATACTGAAGACATGAATCTCTTGATCATTTCAAGTGGAATCAGTTCACTGTATACTCATGAGGCGATACATGAACTCGGGTTTGAAGGAATCGGTCGAATGAATCTAGTCACAACTAATCCATTACCCAGGAAACCAGTATCAAATCTGCTTGAAATAGCAAAAGGTATTCTATTAATTGAGGAGAATGATCCATTCCTAGAAGATGCGATCAGGTCATTTTCTGTTGAGATGAAAGAGACCCCTCAGTTCTATGGAAAATTGACTGGGCACATTCCAAGTTATGGTGAAATGAATACGGATATTGTCATTACAGCGCTCAAAGAACTAACGGGTCAACTTCTGAGAGACCCTAGAACAATACAACATCAGTCCATAGATCATGTTGTGAAGAGACCTCTCACGTTCTGTGCGGGATGCACCCATCGGAATTTCTACTGGGCTGTAAGAACTGTGAAGACGCGTCTGGGTGGAAAGCTCGTAGTTGCTGGAGACATAGGTTGTTATTCTCTCGGAGTTTTCTATGACCAAGCAATGGACACAATGCAAGCCATGGGTTCAGGAATCGGTGTTGGGTCTGGATTAGGACAACTGCATAGGTTTGGTTTTGATTCAAAAGTAATCAGTCTTGCTGGGGATTCAACATTCTTCCATGCTTGTTTACCAGGGCTCATCAATGCAAAACACAAGCGTGCTGACTTGACATTTGTAATTCTGGATAATGCGACTACAGCTATGACTGGTTTTCAGGTTCATCCAGGTTCAAGCCACCAGTCTGAAAATCTACAGCGAGTTGATATTGAGAAGTTAGTTAATGCAATTGAACCGGACTTCTTTGCAAAAGGTGATGCAACTGATATTCCATCTCTTATTGATCTCCTTCACTCAACCGTACAGAAAGAAGGTTTGAAGATACTCCTGCTTGATAGTATATGTTGGCTCGAGGAAGTAAAGAGGAAGCCAGGATTTGTTGGCGCAACCCCCGTGAAGATAGACAAGAGTCTCTGTAAGGGAGAGAAATGTAGGATCTGTTATGCAGACTTTGGATGTACAGCTTTTAGTTGGGACAGTGAAACCGGTCTTCCAATTATCTCAGATCAGGTATGTGTACAGTGTGGGGCATGCATTGCTGTGTGTCCGCACAAAGCAATAGTGGAGAGTGAGTGATGTGAGAGACCCATTTTCCATTCTGGTCGCGGGAGTTGGAGGGCAGGGAAACTTAGTCACGGGCAGAATCATTGCAGAGGCTGCTGTCATGCAGGGATTGCGGCCTGTCGTTGGGGACACTTTTGGCGCATCACGTAGAGGCGGTAGCGTGCTGACTCATATCAGGATTGGAAAACAAGACTGGGGGCCATTAATACCTAAGGGAGAGGTTGATGTCCTACTCGGTTTTGAGCCCGTTGAAGCACTGCGTGCAGCCACAAAATATGCTGGATACAGAACAGTTGCGGTGGTGAACATGACACCAGTGCCGCTCATTAGCGTTGCATCTAGAGACCTAACTTATCCGAAAATCGATGAGATAAAGAACGCTCTAGAATCCTCCTGTAAACAAGTTCATCTTATTGACACCGAGCCCGTATTGAATCGTTCAGGTTCAACAAAAGTTCTGAATTCATACATGATTGGAGTACTCTCATCTTTAGAGAGTGGATTTCTCGATCCAAAGAATCTTAGGAAAGCAATCTCAACAATTCTAGATTCTGAGAAGGACATGGCTGTATTCGATGAGGGCACACAAGCGCTATTATGATTTGAAGAAATTCCGTGGGCCTTAAGTATTGGTGGTCAAACAACCCCATTGTTCAGGAATGGGAGGTCCGAAATCCTTTGAGGTCAAGACCAGAACAACCAGTAATATCCGAGCGACATAGTCAAGTGAAAAGATGTCAGAATTGCTACTTTACAACAGATTCACGCAAGGTTGGGGGTTCGTGGTGGTGTCTTTGCTCAAATCTAGGTCGTTCCGTTGAGTGTGAAGTTCAAACTCACTCATGGATTAAAGGTAGACTCAATCTTTCATGCTGGCGTGAAGCGTAAGACGACATCTATATTGAGGGCTTCTTACTTTCCTGAGCCTTCCGAGCCTCTCGCCACATGACCTCAGCAAGAACCGTAAACATGTCGGCAACTCCTTCACCCGTCTTAGCTGATGATTCCATGTAGAGAAAGCCTTTATCCTCAGCCCAGCGTTTTGCTTCATCTGATGGTACTGCTCGGTCAGGGAGATCTGTCTTGTTCCCGACACAGAGTATTGGTACCCTTATACCAATTGACTCATCTGATTCTTCCACCCACTTTACGAGTTCTGAGAATGACCGGCGTCTTGTGACATCAAACACCAGAACGATACCTGCGGCTCCTGAATAGTACATCTTTCGAACCGCTTTGAATCTCGCTTGCCCGGCAACATCCCAAATTTGCATTTTAATCCCAGTGGAATACTCTGAATCAGGGGGAGAAACATGAGTGAGTTTTACGGCGAACTGACTTCCGATAGTGGTCTTGTAGTCTCTCTCGAAGACTCCTGTAACGTATCGATTCACCAACGTGGTCTTTCCAACAGCCCCTTCTCCTACGACCATGGTCTTAAAGAGGAACTGGTACGCGTCTGGAGCAGTTCCCGGCCGGGGAGCTTTTGGTCGTCTTCCGCGAATCTCTATGATGAGGTCACTCTCTGTATCTGAAACAATAGCTGCAACAGTGGTCTCTTCGGGAGTTGGTTCAGCCATTAATGCGGCGATATCATCAATCTCAGCCATTGCAGTACTAGTTTCTTCAGCACCGAATAACTGGTCTAAGAGGTCTTCTGCAGCTTTGAGCGATTCAGCAGCATCATCAGCCACGGTCGTTTGGAGTATTTCAGCTGCTTTGTCGCGGTCCGCCTCATCAGAAAAACCTGTACCCACTACGGATCCGAATGGTGTGGGCTCATCTTCAGAAATATCAACTGGTGTAGGTTCAACTGGTACGGGTGCATCTGCCGCAGGGGCAGCTACTGCAGCTCCTCCTTCTACAAGAATAGCAGTTTCAGGAGTTGTAACTTGTTTTACCTGACCAGCCGCATCAGTCCACATCAATACTATTGGGCGAATAATCACTGTACCTTCCACTCGTGGTGTCAATTGGACCTCTATTGCCTTACTCTCACCAGGAGCTAGGTCAAACCGAAGTTGTTGTGGGTCAACATCCATGTGGTCTTTGGGGAACCAATAGATTTTGCCGGAAACACCTGTTACTGGTTCATCGCTAACATTATAGACGGTGATTTTTCCTTGGAGATCAGTGCCAGCTTTGGCTTCTGAGCTGATTTCAAATGCGGGAATGATCTTGTACAGACCTTCGATGACCTTCAGTGGTCCGTCAGAAACACCTACTTGCACTTCTTTTCGACCGTCGCCTCCAGCATCACCCACATTGATTGATAGGATTTTCTTTCCAATGTCAACTGAAGCAAGCTGGTTCAAATCAGCCATTTGAAGGCTATAGAAGTTGATTTTGAAATCAGAGGTTGCTACCACAATCTCGTCCATGTGGTCAGCATTGAGTTCTTCAATTCGTAAAGAGAGTGCATTCACGTGTTCAAGCTTGGAGAAGAGGTCTAGTTTGCTCTCTTCATTTCGGAATACTCGAATAGAGCCATCGTGTGTGACAACTCCCAGTTCCATCTTTCTATCACCAAGGATGTCACCAGCCGCAACTGAGATTACTGGACTAGGGAGTTCTATGACCTCAATCTGTTCGACTGAATGGTCATGGACCTTGAAAATTCGTAAGGTGCGGTCTCGATTCCCTGTGACAATCTCTTCAATTTCATCTCCAATCACATCACAGGTTCCAATCGTAATAGGCAGGTCATCAAGCTGATGTTTCACAAATTGGGTGATATTATTGTCAGAGCCCATCTGCAATATCCTGAGTGTGGAATCACTACCCCCAACCAGAATCTCGTTCTTCTCATCGCCTGTGACATCAGTGACATAGACGGTTGTGACAAAACGATCGACTGCAAATTCACCAAGCAGCTCAAGTTGCCCGCTCGGAGCATACCTATAGATCTGGACTGTACCAGCCTCACCAGGAGTTTCACCTGACCCGACTGCTCTACCTACGACGAGTTCAATTTGGCCGTCATTATTCGCGTCAGCAAGTTTGATGGAGAGAATACTGCCTCCAACATCGTGTTGTGCTAGAAAAGCGATCTCGCTACGGTTTGCATCATAGAGCCGGAGGACACCATCGCGGCCACCGGTGCAGAGTTCAGAAGCGCCATTACCAGTGACGTCTCCAACAGCAATTGCACTAGTGCTCTTGTCATCTTCAATTTCGAATAGAACTTTAGGTGATTCCAAGTCTGCAACCTTCCTGCATTATGGCGTCTATGGTATTATCTACTTGTTACACGTGTCTAATACAGATATTGAGTGCATAAAGACCCTTTTTCTACTTTGTGCGGTCAGCCTCCTCGGACTCTTTGCATCTGTCTACAGCATA
>Ga0255052_10001774_pt1 | contig 15983 bp, 17 predicted proteins | sample JV7_2_21_MG_FD_188632 | JGI IMG/M metagenome (GOLD analysis project Ga0255052, IMG submission 188632) | Seawater microbial communities from Jervis Inlet, British Columbia, Canada - JV7_2_21 | ecosystem: Environmental > Aquatic > Marine > Inlet | place: Canada: British Columbia | collected...
CCACCACAGAGCCCCGTATTCCCTCCTTGCGGAACGACAGCGGCCCCAGCTGCTGCACATGTCTTAATCACCGCCGCAACTTCGGCCGTTGTCTTGGGTGAAATCATGATCAGGGTGCTGCCGTGAAAATGACCGCGCCTTTCGGTCAGGTGTGGTTCCAACGCTGCTGCATCGACTTTCCAGCCCTTCGGGCCAACGATGGTTTTAAGATCATCAATCAGCATCAAGGTTCTCAAATAAAGCCTGCGACGCAAATGTCTTCCAATCAATGTTACTGCCACAAAAAACCAGGACGACTGTCTTGCCGCGCAAACGCTTGCGCAACGGTCCAATCAGCGCCGCGGTTGAAGCAGCACACGCGGGCTCTACAGCGAACTTCATCTTTTGAAATAATAAGCCCATCGCCCTGCGCAGTTGCAAATCATCGACTAATGCTAATTCGCCTACATTTCGCTGGCACAGATCGAATGAATACGGCATTGCGAACGGGGCCCCTAGGCTGTCGGCAATTGTGCCCACTCGTTCGATAGATCTGGGTTCAGCGGCCGCAAAACTTCGGTGCATTGAATCGGCTCCCTCCGGTTCCACGCCTATTACCTCACACAGCGGTCTGATTTGTTTCACTGCACTCGCAATGCCAGCAATTAAGCCACCGCCACCTACCGGCACAACGACGGTATCAAACTCATCGCACTGTTCGCAGATCTCCAGTCCAATCGTGCCTGTTCCAGTTGCGATGACAGGCCCTTCGTACGGATGTACAAAAAAGCGACCTTCGTCCTTTTGAATGCGCTCTGCCACAGTGAATGCCTGATGGACATCGGTAACCATCACTAACTCCGCACCGTAAGATTGGCTAGCCTCGATACGAACCGGATTTGCACTGCCTATCATTACGATCTTGGCACTGACTCCTGCTACTTGCGCGGCGTAAGCGGTAGCTATTGCATGATTACCCGCGCTAACCGCTGTTACACCTGCCGAGCGTTGCTCGGGACTCATGCTCTTTATAACCGCCAGTGCGCCACGTGCCTTGAAGGTGCCCGTGCGCTGCAGGAACTCAAGTTTGCCGAAAATCCTGGTATCACCGCCGAGCATTTCTTCAATGGCCGCGCAGCGCATAAGTGGAGTGCGCAAGATCTCATCGCCGAGAACGCGCCTAAGTGCATCGATCTCTGCTATTGACGGCGCCCTATTCATTCCTGAACGATCGAACTCCCGGCGAAATAATTATGTAAAATAAGCACATTGATTTCTCATCGTAATTCACGATATTTAAACTAGATACGGGCACTTCTTAATAATACTTGCACCTTACATAAGAGTTGATTACTTTCGACCGACGGTATCGTCACAGTATCGATACCGTCACTGGCTGTGCGGACTGTGGCAGAGAAAGCGGTCGCACGGAAGTCGCTTTGGGCACAAGCATGGAACTTGACGATCTTTCGCAATCAGGAATTCGGGGCATAGCCGACTTCTCTCCCTATCTCGATCAACTGGCCGGGCTCGCACAGAACATGGACCTGCGCCAGCGCAGCAACCTGGTCTACCTTGAAAGCTGCCTGCATCAGCAATGGTCGCTTGGCCAAAACAACATACTGAGCTGGGCACCGCTCGACGACGGGTTGCTGGTACTGGTGGTGCCGCACTATGCAATTGCTGAATACACGTCGACATCTGCCGACCGCGGTACGCCCAAAGTCTCTGCCCGCTTCATCACCGAACTAATTTCCGGCGAGCGTCAGCTGACCCTGACCCAGATGCAAAAGGTGGCCCGGCTTCTTGATGTGGAGCCGGTCTCATTACCGCTGCGGCAGCCACTAACCGGCCATCCGGTGGAGACTCAAATCATCGAGAAGATGATCCGTCGCTATGGCATCAATTACGTTGCCAGCCGTGCCGTGACGCTTTTCGACATCGTTGGCTTTGGTCTGTTGACGCCCTTCGAACAAATGACCCAACTCAATAGCCTGGCGTATTCCCTGAATTCTGCGCACGCGAAAATGCTCGAACAGGATGTCGGCATAAATTTCGCACGCTCCTCGAGCGGCGACGGTTTCTATGTATGGAACCGTGATAACGGCCTTGAAGCCAACGTCAATCTTTACCACTTCATGCACATCGTGCTCGCGGACAATGCGATTGCACGTAGCAAATCATCGTCCAAAGCAGTACCAAGACTTCGTGCCTGTTTTCACGTTGGCGCCTGTTACGAATTTCATCAGGCGGAAGGACTTAATCCAACGATGCACGATTTCATCGTGGGTGATGTGACCATCGAACTTGCACGAATGATTGACGCCGCATTACCCGGACAGATTTTGGTCGGCGATTTTATGGCCGACATTTCAGACGAATATATCGATCCGGTTCAGACTCAGGCAAATCTCGATGCCGTGACATTTTTGCAGCGCGCACAGGGCAATTTGTCAAAATTGAGTGGCATGGAATTTTCAGGTGAACGTGTCAGTGCGATCAAGTGCTACCTGACGGGTGAGAATATGGGCGGCGGTCAGTTCAATATTCGGCGCTTGCACATAAAAGACAAGCATGGTCTGTCGCGCGTCGCCTACAACGCTAAGGTTAATATTTATCGGGAATCGGCCCAGCCAATCCTGCTAGGGATAGAAGACAGGAAGCTGGATGGGGTGGCTGAGCCGGCCTAATTGGTCGGGGCGGGGAGATTCGAACTCCCGACCCCCACAACCCCATTGTGGTGCGCTACCAGGCTGCGCTACGCCCCGACCGAAGAAAGGAATCGCCCGCTGAAGCGGGCTCCAACAGGGAGGCAATCATACCTGCCATGGATGAGCTAAGAAAGGTGATTTATCAGCGCCGCAGTATCTTAAGAACTTGCTCAAGTTCCAAGCGTAACTGCTTGATAATTTGTTGACTCTGCGTGACATCAGACTTGGCTGTATCGCCCATGAGGCGCTGACGAGCTCCGCCGATCGTGAAACCCTCGTCGTACAACAGGCTGCGTATCTGACGAATGATCAGAACGTCCTGGCGTTGGTAATAACGACGGTTGCCGCGCCGTTTCACCGGTTTTAGTTGTGGGAACTCCTGCTCCCAATATCTGAGCACGTGCGGTTTAACAGCACAAAGATCGCTTACTTCACCAATCGTGAAGTAGCGCTTGCCAGGTATTGGAGGTAGTTCGTCGTTATTCCCCGGTTCCAGCATATGCTTCTACTCGGGCCTTTAGTTTTTGTCCCGGCCTGAACGTAACCACGCGTCGTGCGGTAATCGGGATTTCTTCTCCCGTTTTCGGGTTACGTCCTGGTCGCTCTTTTTTATCCCGAAGATCAAAATTTCCGAAGCCGGAAAGTTTGACTTGCTCCCCAACTGCAAGCGACGCTCGCAGCTCCTCAAAATACATGTCGACGAGTTCGCGAGCTTCCCTCTTATTGAGGCCGAGCTCGTTGAACAGCGATTCCGCCATATCTGCTTTTGTCAGTGCCATTGTTATTCTAGTCTCTCAACTCAGCCGCAAATTTCTGCTCCAATTTGCGCACTGCAGCGGTCATTGCGGAGTCCGCGTCATCGTCAGTAAGGGTGCGCGATGTTTCCTGCAAAATCAACCCTAAAGCCACGCTTTTTCGACCAGCTTCTATGCCGGGGCCCTTGTAAACGTCAAAAATCCTGACGTTTGAAATCAAATCCGGAGCACTCGAAGCAACTGCCTTTATCAATTGGTCAGCCGAAATTTTGTCGTCAACAATCACCGCAATATCGCGCCGAATCGAAGGATACCTGGACACCGAAACTACTTTTGGAGCGGCCGACGCGAGCGTGGCAACGGCGTCTAATTCGAATAGATAGACATCACGTTTCAAATCAAATGCTTTGGAATGTCGTGGATGAAGTTTACCGATGACACCGATCAGGTGACCGTCGCGGATGATGTGTGCAGTCTGTCCGGGCTGCAATGCCGGATGCTCAGCCGCTTCAAATGTTACACTTGATACGTCGCCCGCGAGCTGCAGTAGCGCCGCTACATCGGATTTTATGTCAAAGAAATCAACGAATTGGCTCTTGCTTCCCCACTGCTCCGGCAGCGCTGTTCCGGTTGACACTCCGGCTATTCGTACGACCTCACTGTGACTCCCGAGAGAGCCATGAAACGATTTGCCAATTTCAAAAATGCGAATTCTTTCTTGTTGTCTTGACGCGTTGGCTGCTGTTGCATTTAACATGGCGGGCCACAACGACGACCGCATGACTGACATCTCGGTCGAAATTGGATTGCTTAAAATCAGTTCTGATTTGACGCCCGTTAGTCGAGTGTTGGAGTCTGCGTCAACAAAACTGTAGGTAATAACTTCCTGATAATCACGAGCCACGAGGGTCGCGGCAGCAAGGTCAATTTCGATCAAAGACTCGGTAACCGTCTCGAGCGGCGTCGCCGCAATCGCGGTTGACTCGGGTATGGCGTCGTAACCGTAAATGCGGGCAATTTCCTCGATTAAGTCCACTTCGATTTCAATATCAAAGCGATGACTCGGGGCAATTACACTCCATCCATCGTTCTCGGCACCGACTTGAAGGCCTAATCCCTGCAAAATCCTGACCACGGAATCGTCCTCAATCTGCAGGCCAAGAAGTTGCGAAACGCGGTCACGACGTAAACGAATCGACTCACGATTTGGCAAAAATTCATCAGCCGTTTGCAACACGAGAGGGCCCGCTTCGCCACCCGAAATTTCGAGTAGTAAGGCCGTCGCTTTTTCGATCGAACGCGCTTGCCCGGAAGGGTCAACTCCGCGTTCAAATCGTAATGAAGCATCGGTGTGCAAACCGTAAGATCGAGCGCGTCCCGCCATAAATTCCGGCGGCCAGAAAGCGCCCTCAAAGAACACATCGACAGTCTTTTCGCTCACCGCAGTACTCAGTCCGCCCATGATTCCGGCGAGGCCAATTGCACCACTGTCATCGGCAATGACCAGCGTATCGTCGTTGAGCTCAACCTCTTTCTCGTCGAGCAATACCAGTTTTTCGCCTTTTTTGGCCAATCGAGGACAGATCGGGCCCTGCACCAGGCTCAAATCATAGGCGTGCAGCGGCTGACCCAGCTCCAGCATCACGTAATTGGTCACATCCACCACCGGGTGAATAGCTCTCAAGCCAGCCCGCCGCAGTTTTTCGACCATCCACATGGGTGATTTGGCCGATGCGTCGATATTCCTGATGACACGACCTGCGAAACTGGGGCAGCCCTGCGGCAGCCCGATTTCGACCTGATGAACGTCATCTATCGATGCGGCAATTGCGTCCACTGTCGCTGGCTTCATTTCCGCACCGGTTAACGCTGCAACGTCTCTGGCAATACCCAGGACACTGAAGCAATCGCCACGATTAGGTGTGAGATCGAATTCGACAACTGCATCCGGCAGTTGCAGATAGCTGGACAGGCTTTCGCCGACAGGCGCATCTGCAGGCAATGAGATGATGCCGTCCGACTCCTCACCCAAGCCCAACTCGATGGCCGAACACAACATGCCATTCGAAACTACACCGCGTATTTTCGACTTCTTAAGTTTGATGCCATTGGGCAGCGTCACACCAGGGGTCGCCAACGGACTCTTCATGCCGGCGATGACATTGGGTGCTCCACAAACCACTTCAATAGTTTTGCTACCGTCAGCTGTCACTTTGCAAACACTGAGGCGGTCGGCACCCGGGTGGCGAGCTACCTCCAACACTTCGGCAACGACGACACCATCAAGGCCAGCACCTTCGATGCTGATATCGTCGACCTCGTGACCCGCCATTGTCAGGCGTTCACCCAGAGCCTCCGTACCGAGGTCGGGATTCACCCATTCACGCAACCAGGATTCAACGATCTTCATAACGCTTACTGAAACTGCCGCAAGAAGCGCAGGTCATTTTCGAAAAAAGTACGCAGGTCCGTAACGCCATAGCGGAGCATCGCCAGACGTTCTACACCCATGCCAAACGCGTAACCTGTGAATTCTTCGGAATCGACGCCGGCTGCCTCAAGAACGTTTGGATGGACCATGCCGCAGCCCAGAATTTCGAGCCATTTTCCTTTCTCCCAGAGGATGTCGACTTCAGCAGAAGGTTCCGTGAATGGGAAATACGATGCACGGAAACGTAATTCGGCATCGCGCTCGAAAAAACTCTCAACGAATTGGTGTAACACCGCCTTGAGGTTTGCCAGGCTAACACCGCGATCAATAACGAGCCCTTCAACCTGATGAAACATGGGAGTGTGGGTCTGATCCGAGTCGCAGCGATAGACACGGCCGGGTGCGATGATTCGAATCGGCACACCCTCCTCGACCATCGAGCGAATTTGTACCGGTGACGTGTGCGTACGCAACAGATTGCCACCCGGGAAGAAGAACGTGTCGTGCAAGGCTCGGGCCGGATGGTTTTCGGGAAAATTTAACGCCGTGAAATTGTGAAAATCATCTTCGATCTCCGGGCCTGAGCGAATTCCGAATCCGGCATTGCGAAAGATCTTGTCGATTCTTGCCATTGCACGGGACACAGGATGCCGACCACCGATGGATGTGCCACGCCCCGGCAAAGTGACATCCACAGCATCATCCGCCAGTTTGGCTTCAAGTTCTGCGCCATCCAGCGCTTCGCGGCGCGCATTGATTTGACTCTGCAGCGCTTGCTTGGCCTTGTTGATTTCCTGGCCAGCCGCAGGACGCTCGTCGGCAGGCAAATCACTTAGCGACTTCAGTCGCGCCGTTAACTGCCCTTTCTTGCCAAGGTAGGTGACTCTGACTGCATCCAATGCAGCCAGATCAGCGGCCGCATCGATTTCCGCTGCTGCTGTTTGAACCAGCTCGCTCAGTACCTGCATGAGAATTCCCCGAATAGGCGCGACAGTGCCGAGCCCGAATCGGTCGCTTAGCTGCTCTGAGCCAGGCTGGCTTTCGCCTGTTCGGCTATCGCGCCAAATCCCTCAGGATCATGAACGGCAATATCAGCCAAAACCTTACGGTCGACCTCGATGTTGGCAAGGTTCAGACCGTTAATCAGGCGACTGTACGACAGTCCGTGCAAACGGGCTGCCGCATTTATGCGTGTGATCCAAAGAGCGCGAAACTGACGTTTACGCTGGCGACGATCCCGGTAGGCGTATTGGCCGGCTTTGATGACCGCTTGTTTAGCAGTCTTGTACAGCTTGCTACGCGCGCCGTAATAACCTTTCGCTTTACCGAGGACTTTTTTGTGGCGTGCCTTTGCAGTGACACCATTTTTAACTCTGGCCATTTCTCAATCCCCGCCTAGCTGTAAGGGAGCATGCGGCGCACGCTCTTAACGTCGGCATCAGCAACCTGTAGGGTCATACCCAACTGGCGCTTACGCTTCGACTTCTTCTTGGTAAGGATGTGATTGAGGTGCGACTGGGCTCGTTTAAAGCCGCCCTTAGCCGTCCGCCGGAAGCGCTTCGCAGCGCCCCGGTTGGTTTTCATCTTCGACATCGTATTCTCCACTTTAATGGCCTTGCTACGTACCGGACGTTCCGGCCGATGCAGGCGGGATGTGCGTTCTGCAGTTGTCGTTGCCCGCAGAAGGCGCTTAAATCCTGTGTTGCTAGTGCTTCTTCGGCGCCATCACCATGATCATCTGCCGTCCTTCCAATTGCGGCATTTGTTCAACAATGGCGTATGCCTCCAGATCCCCTCGAACCCTCGCCAGCAGATTCGCGCCCAATTCCTGGTGCGCCATCTCCCGGCCTCTGAACCGCAGTGTAACCTTGGTCTTGTCACCGTTTTCAAGAAACTCCACCAGCTTGCGCAGCTTCACCTGGTAATCGCCCTCATCGGTTCCCGGACGAAACTTGATTTCCTTAACATGAACCTGTTTTTGCTTACGCTTGGATGTTTGAGCTTTCTTGTTCTGCCCAAACAAATACTTGCCGAAATCCATTACCCGGCAAACCGGTGGCTCAACATTCGGAGAAACCTCGACCAGATCCAGACCAACGTTCTTGGCCAGCTCGATGGCATCAGTCAGCGGCATCACTCCCGCTTGCTCACCTTCAGCGTCAATAACCCGGACTTCCTGGGCGTCAATTTCCTCGTTCCGTCGTACGCGTTTTGTGGCTGCGATCCTCAAATCCTCCAATACAGAAACAGGTCCCCACAGAAGCTACACCCATCCAAGCGCCGCAGCGACTGCGGGAACGCGATTCTATATAGCTGAATAGCAAGAAACAACCATGGAAACGGCTGTTTTTCCAAAAAAATCAGGCATTTTGTCGTTGCTACACAACAGGGCATGCTGATTGTGGAACTGGTGGGCGATGGTGGTTTCGAACCACCGACCTCCACGATGTCAACGTGGCGCTCTACCCCTGAGCTAATCGCCCTATTCTAACAACCCTGCCCGGCGAGAGGCGGCATACGATACTCAAGCCACCCGCCACGCGCAAGACCCTTTAGCTTGCCTTTTGACCCGTCACGCCAAATGCTTCCTGGCGAACCCGTTGAATCTCGTCACGCAGCCGCGCCGCTTCTTCGAATTCGAGGTCTCGCGCGTGTTGCAGCATCTTCTTCTCGAGCTTGGCAGCACGTTTCAAGAGCTGATCCGGCGTCATCTTGTCGTATTGAGCACCGTCCTCCGCGATGCGGCGGCGACCTCGGCCGGGAATTGGATAAGCCGCTTCCATGATATCCGCGACCCGTTTTACGATTGAGGCCGGCCTGATGCCGTGCTTCTTATTGTGCGCGACCTGGCGCTCGCGGCGGCGGCTGGTTTCGTCGATAGCTCTTCGCATCGATCCCGTTATTTTGTCGGCATACAGTATCGCCGTGCCGTGAATGTGCCGTGCGGCCCGCCCAATTGTTTGAATGAGCGACCGCTCTGATCGCAGGAATCCCTCCTTATCCGCATCCAGAATCGCAACCAGCGAAACTTCGGGCATGTCGAGGCCTTCGCGCAGCAGGTTGATGCCCACCAGTACGTCGAAAGCGCCTAGCCGCAGATCCCGAATTATCTCGGTGCGCTCAACCGTACCAATGTCCGAATGCAGATAACGCACGCGCTTGCCATGGTCCTGCAAATAATCGGTCAGATCCTCCGCCATGCGCTTGGTCAACGTCGTTATCAGCACCCGCTCTTCAAGTGCCACGCGTTTTGTAATCTCGGACAAGACATCGTCGACCTGAGTCGTGGCCGGCCGAATTTCTACGGCCGGGTCGACCAGGCCGGTTGGCCGTACCAATTGTTCCACTTTGTTGTCGCCGTGCTCGAACTCATAGTCCCCGGGCGTTGCTGATACGTAAATTGTCTGCGGCGCGAGATGCTCGAATTCGTCAAATCGCAGTGGCCGGTTATCAAGCGCGGACGGCAGCCGAAAACCGAATTGAACCAGCGTCTCTTTGCGTGAGCGATCTCCTTTGTACATGGCACCGAGTTGCGGCACCGTTACATGGCTCTCATCGATCACCAACAAAGCGTCTTCGGGCAAGTAATCGAACAGACAAGGCGGCGGCTCGCCCTCCTCGCGCCCGGACAAATAGCGGGAGTAATTCTCGATTCCGGCGCAGTAACCCAGTTCCTTTATCATCTCTAAATCAAATAAAGTTCGCTGTTCAAGTCGTTGAGCTTCCAAGAGTTTATCCGTCTTTCTAAGATACTCCAAGCGTTCACGCAGTTCATCTCTGATCAGGTCACATGCAGCGAGCAGCGTTTCTCTGGGAGTCACGTAATGGGTTTTGGGAAAGATGGTGAGCCGCGGAACCCGCGCTGATACTTCACCCGTCAGCGGGTCGAAGTAGGATAAGGCCTCAATCTCGTCGTCAAAAAGCTCAATGCGGACCGCATCGCGCTCGGACTCCGCCGGGAAAATATCGATGACGTCTCCGCGGACCCGGTAGGTACCTTGTGACAGGTCTAACTCGTTGCGCTGATACTGCAATTCCGCGAGCCGCTGCAATATTTTGCGTTGATCGATACGATCACCGCGAACAAGGTGCAGCACCATGCTGAAGTAAGCTTCCGGGTCTCCCAATCCATAGATTGATGACACCGTCGCAACGATAATCGCGTCAGGACGCTCTAGCAGCGCTTTGGTAGCCGACAAACGCATCTGCTCGATGTGCTGGTTGATCGAGGCGTCCTTCTCGATATACGTGTCGGAGCTCGGAACGTAGGCTTCGGGTTGGTAGTAATCGTAGTAGGAAACGAAATATTCAACGGCGTTGTGCGGGAAAAACTCGCGCATCTCCCCATACAGTTGAGCGGCGAGTGTTTTGTTAGGCGCCAGGATAATCGCAGGACGCTGCAGACGTTCAATGACGCTGGCTATTGTGAATGTCTTACCGGAACCAGTGACACCCAGCAGAATCTGCCTGGCCAGACCATCGTTCAGTCCTTCGACAAGACCAGCGATTGCTCCCGCCTGATCCCCAGCGGGCTCGAAACCGGAGACTAATGTTAGGCGATCGCGATCGGAGGTTGCGGTCTTCTTGGGCAGATGTGTTGTTTCACGTACCATTGTTGTCGGCTGCGCGGAGGCAAGCGAGTGAGTTTATCAGTTTCAAAACGAATGGCGCGGGTGAAGCCGTCGCCGACCGGTGCCGTGCTGGCGCTGGCCGCTGAGCTTAAGGCTGCGGGACGCGACATCATAAGCCTCGGTACCGGTGAGCCTGATTTCGACACTCCCCGGGCGATTAAAGATGCAGCCATCGCAGCGATTAGCGCAGGTGCGACGAAGTACACACCAACTGATGGTACGGCAGAGCTTAAAGCAGCGATCCAACGCAAATTCGCACGCGACAATGATCTGCACTTCGAAGCTGCCCAGGTCGTCGTGAGTTCCGGCGCGAAACAATGCCTCTTCAATTTGTGCATGGGTCTGCTCGGACCCGGGGACGAGGCGATCATTCCCGCGCCATACTGGGTGTCTTATCCGGATATGGTGTTGCTCGCCGAGGCCGAACCCGTGATTATTGAGACCGGCATCGATGCGAATTTCAAGATTTCACCGGAGCAACTCGATGCGGCGATCACCAGCAACAGTCGATTGTTCGTTCTCAATAGCCCCTCCAATCCGACCGGTGCCAGTTACAGCGAAGCGGAGTTAAAAGCGCTCGGCGAAGTACTCGCACCACACCCGCAGATCGTTATTGTGTCGGACGATATTTACGAACCAATACACTGGGCTGACGAGCCATTTGTCAGCTTTGCGAGTGCCTGTCCCAACCTCCTGGATCGCACCGTTACTATCAACGGTGTGTCCAAGGCTTACGCAATGACCGGTTGGAGAATTGGTTACGCTGCGGGGCCACTGGAGCTGATCCAGGCGATGAAAACGGTACAAAGCCAGAGTACCTCCAGTTCCTGCAGCGTCTCTCAGGAGGCCGCCAGGGCCGCACTCGATGGTGATCAATCCGTTGTCGCGGAAATGGCTCGCGAGTACCGTGCCCGCCATGATTACCTTGTGGCCGCGCTTAACGATATTCACGGATTTGAGTGCCGGCCGGGGCAAGGCACTTTTTACGCATTTCCCCGCGTATCCGGCGCAATCGAGCGCCTGGGCCTTGCCGATGACACGGCGTTGACAGAACATCTGATCAACGCAGCAAATGTCGTGGTTGTGCCCGGCAGTGCCTTCGGGGCTGAGGCGTATTTGCGACTCTCATTCGCGTGCTCTCAGGAGACTTTGCAACAAGCTGTCGGGCGAATAAAAGAGGTCGTCGCTGCTTGACTTCGGTCGGGTGCTAGACCAAAATCCCGCCCCGCACCTGATGGTGACAATCTATTCCCCGATAGCTCAGTTGGTAGAGCGTCTGACTGTTAATCAGAATGTCCGTGGTTCGAGTCCGCGTCGGGGAGCCAAATTGCTAAAGAAAAACAATATCTTGCAAACCCTGCCTTGCGCGGGGTTTTGCTTATTTGCGCAACGCGCCAAATTGGCCTTCTGGACTGCCGGTAGAAATTCCCGGTTGCGGAGATTCGACTGGTTCTCGCTGATACCAAGGTCGGAAAGTCGGGTAACATCTGGTGACCCCACTTTTTCATGCTATTCATGATATTTCTTCTGCTGGTAATTCTTGCGAAATGACTAGCGCAACCGAAAGGCTTCAACTACTCCAAGAGCTTGGGAAGTCGCATGTGACTGACCAAGAGCGATTGCACGTTGCCATAGATCTACGGCGACCCTTCAACATCAATTATGAGATTCGAAGTTTCATTGAAGACGAGGACGTAATAGACGAAAAAGTGTTCGGGCTAATGATGAAAGATCTTCACGGTATTGAAGGCTTCTTTGAGTACCGCATGTCAGGCAAGATCGTCCAACCACGCGAGCTTGAAGGTCTTTCCAGCACGTTCGAAGTGAAACCTTTACTGCCATCAGGATGCTATGAGTACGGACTAAATGGCCACATCGGTCGTGGCTGGTTCTGGGGTGAGCATGACCAATTGTTCCGCATATATGTCCCCCCTCAGATGGCGAAAGACCTGCTGTTTTACAGCAAGGTAAAAGATCAAATAGCACAATATGATGTCGATGAGGAACACGCCTGGATGCGAATTAGAATCGAAATCTGTAACTATCGCGAGTCGCACGACGGCGAGAAAGTTCTTTTTGATATTGACTCAGTGAGCAATTAGCGTCCGCTCCTGGCGAAGGCCTTCTGATGAAGGCCTTTTTTTGTGCCTGATGCGCTGAATTCTGCAAATCATCACGTATACATCATGTCTTCATCAGGTTCTGCGTTGGTCCGTGAGAGAATATGCGCAGCAACGGTCACAACGCTATCAAGGCTAAAAAATGACAACCCCAGCAATATCGATCGTGTTTTTTCTGACGGCCGCTCTACTGGGTGCTTTGGGTCAGTATTTGTACAAATCCGGGGCAGACCTTGCGGGGCCGACGCTCGCAAGCTACCTCGTAAACGTACGCTTGTTAGGTGGCGTGATCTGCTACCTCGCTGTGATGGTGTTATTCGTTGCCGCTTTCAAGAAAGGCGGCTCACTCACCGTTCTTTACCCGATATACGCGACAACGTTTATCTGGGCAGCCGTACTGGCCCTGCTCGTGTACGGAACGCCGATCAAAGCAATCAATGTCGCCGGCATGGGGCTACTGGTCATCGGCATGTACCTGATGGGGAAATAAGATGATGACGATCGAAACGGCCCTGCACAGTGACATCTATATAACCTACCTGGCCATCGTTCTCGCTATTCTGGTGTTTGCCGGTGTGGTACTCCTGGCCATGTCGGCACTCGGCAAAAACGTCTCGTCGATTTGGAAAACCTATCGCGGCTGGCTGGTGATGATCCCGTTGGTGATGGGTACTATCTTTCTCGGTCGAACTGCCATCATTGTCGGAGTAGCGCTACTCGCGATTGTCGGTTTCAAAGAATTTGCACGAGCGACCGGGGTTTACGAGGACTGGGGACTGACAGGACTTGTATATCTCGGCATCGTTTTGCTGGCTATCTCAACATACATGCCGGATCCACGTCTCGATTATCCCGGCTGGTATGGTCTTTTCATGTCACTTCCAGCCTATGTCGTTGGTGCAGTTTTATTGGTGCCGATTCTGCGCAATCGAGCCAAGGGACAGTTACAGCGGGTGGCTTTGGCGATTGTCGGCTTCATCTATTTTGGCTGGATGTTAAGCCATCTCGGTTTCCTCGCGAATTCACAGTATGCCTATGGATACATGCTGTACTTAATACTCGCTGTCGAGATCAACGACATCGCCGCATTTACGTGCGGTAAGGTTTTCGGCAAACACAAACTCAGAGAGAATATCAGCCCGAACAAGACTATCGAGGGATCGATAGGCGCTATCTGCGTGTCACTTGCGGTCCCGTGGGCGCTGTGGTTTTCCTTTCCCCATTTTGAGCCGATGCACCTGATCATTGTGGGTCTTGTCGTTGGAGTCGGTGGACAGCTGGGCGATCTCGTCATCAGCTACATTAAGCGCGACATTGGCATCAAGGATATGGGGGCCGTAATTCAAGGTCATGGCGGCATCCTCGACCGCGTAGACAGTATGATATTTGTCGCACCCATTTTCTTTCACGTTGTGCGGTGGACCCACGGTATTCGGTGACGAGAGCTGACAATGACTGAATGGGAGTATCACCCGCCACCGGACATCGACGAAACGATGGCCGAGCACCTGCGTAATTTTCCACGTCAGCCTTATATGCTCATCTATGCTATTCGGTCTGTTGTTGCCTTGTTATTACGCGGCTGGATGCGCGTTTATCACCGAATGCGCATCGACGGACGGGAAAACATTCCGGATCGTGGCTCATTCGTTCTCGTGTGCAATCACACAAGTCACCTGGATACTCTGTCCATGCTCTGCTCCGTCCCGCTCAAACGTATCCACCGGACCTTTCCCGCTGCGGCGGCAGACTATTTCTTCTCAAGCTTACCGCGCAGCGCTGTTTCCGCGATTCTGATCAATGCGCTTCCATTTGATCGCAAGTTAAATGGTGCTGAGAGTCTGACTGTTTGTTCCACGCTGCTGAGCAACGAGGGCAATGTTTTGATTATATTCCCAGAAGGCACGCGCACCACGACTGGCGCAATGGGTCGGTTTCGTTCCGGTATCGGTCGCCTGGTCGTTGGTACCGACATAACGGTATTGCCTTGCCATCTGCAAGGAGGCCTGAAAGCACTACCGAAAGGCAAGGTGTTCCCAAGGCCTTATCGCTTACGGCTTAGAATTGGCGCGGGGCGGTCCTATGAGAATCTGGAAAAGTCCTCTGAATCGGTCAAGGAAGTCTGTCAGGATCTGGAGCAGAGCGTCGCCGTATTAGGGACGGCAAAAGAATGACTATTTACGACCTCAAACCTGCTTTTCAAAATTTGTTACGGCCGATTTGCCGCTACCTCGCACGCATCGGAATAAGTGCCAATCAGGTAACCTTTCTGGCGATGTTGCTTTCCATGGCCGTCGGCTTGAATTTTGCTTTTTTTCCCGACTCAAAGTGGGCCGCGATGCTGCTTCCGGTCTGGTTATTTCTCCGCATGGCGTTGAATGCTATCGACGGTATGCTGGCGAGAGAGCACAATATGCAGAGTCCGCTTGGCGGTATTCTGAATGAGCTCAGCGACGTCGTCTCCGACGCGGCTTTGTATCTGCCATTTGCCCTGGTCGCTGGAATCTCACCAGCAATCGTCGTCGCTGTAGTTGTACTTGGGATCGTCGCAGAGATGGCCGGTGTCGTCGCGGTACAGATAGGTGCGAGCCGACGTTACGATGGCCCTATGGGCAAGAGTGACCGGGCCTTCATTTTTGGCCTGCTTGCGTTGCTCCTCGGCCTCGGAGTGGAACTGCAACAGTGGGACGATATTACCCTTACGATCGTCGCAATATTGTTAGTAATCACGGTAATTAATCGCTCTTCAAAAGCGCTGCAGGAATTGACCTCTGACGATTAAATTCACTCGAACCAACGGTGTTGCCGCGCTCTGGGGCATTGCGGAGGCCACCGTCTTTTTCATCGTACCGGACGTAATGCTGAGTTGGGTCGCGCTGCAAAATTACCAACGTGCAGTGCAGGCATGCCTGTGGGTCGTTGGCGGTGCACTTATCGGCGGTTGCGCAATCTGGTTCATCGGTCGCAGTAACCCGGAACCTTTGCGTGCTTTATTCGCATCGCTGCCGGCGGTGAGCGACGCGATGATCGCTGACGTACGACAGCAACTCGAACAAGACGGTTTGCAAGCACTCTTTATTGGCCCATTGATCGGAACGCCCTACAAGCTGTATGCACTTGAGGCTGGGAATATAGGCTTCGGGCTCATCATTTTTCTCTTGATCAGTATTCCAGCTCGCCTGATTCGATTCCTGCTCGTCACCAGCATTGCCGCTGGTGCTAGTTTGTTACTACAGCGACGACTGACTCTGCGTTTCATAAGGGTTCTCCATGTAATATGCTGGGTGTCTTTCTATTCATGGTTTTTCCACGTCATGGTGGAAGTGAGTTAGCTGATCAAACGCAATAGTCTTGGC
>Ga0255052_10001776_pt1 | contig 15976 bp, 12 predicted proteins | sample JV7_2_21_MG_FD_188632 | JGI IMG/M metagenome (GOLD analysis project Ga0255052, IMG submission 188632) | Seawater microbial communities from Jervis Inlet, British Columbia, Canada - JV7_2_21 | ecosystem: Environmental > Aquatic > Marine > Inlet | place: Canada: British Columbia | collected...
CTCTAACCCCAGCACCTTAAAATGTTTCTGCCAGATACGACCCAGGACATGCCGGGTCGGGTATTGCGAAAGCCCTTTCTCGATACCCGGATTCTGCTTAACCCAGCTGGTTCACATCAAATTTAATTTTGCTCTGACCCCAGCACCTCCACATTTGTACGCATTTGTACGTTTGTAAAAATAACATTTTTTCAGGACTTGGTACAAGCCCTCGATCATTCGGCAGGCTCATGACAGGCAAGCTCGGGCCCTGAGCCTGCTTGCCATGAGCTTGTCGTATGGTCGAAGGGGGACTTGCGACATGGGACTGGTAGTTGCGAACCAGTGGGTCGTATCCGGCATTCAAACCTCTTTTAGCGACCCGCTATTAAATGCTTTCTGCCAGATACGACCCAGGACATGCCGGGTCGGGTATTGCGAAAGCCCTTTCTCGATACCCGGATTCTGCTTAACCCAGCTGGTTCACATCAAATTTAATTTTGCTCTGACCCCAGCACCTACTCAGCACCCTACGGGTGCGTTCGAAGTCGAAGTACGAGGTCGAAGTTTACCTGGAACATGGAACTTGGAACCTGGAACACGATCGCCCATGATCAAAGTGCTCTGACCCCATCAGTCCATCAGTCACAGCATTCATCTACCTGGTGAAGGGAAGGACCCAAACGAGCACCAGGAGGATATAACATAGCACCAGCGAGGAAACGACATAGGGTACTGTGTAGGAGAAGAATTCCTTGAGGGAGAACTTCTCCCCATCTTCCTTTTCACCCATGGTCAGGGCCACATAAAGAGCCGGCGCGCCAGCTATGGTCAGGTTGCTGCCCAGCGTACCCGCCCATACAAGAGCCCAGTAATATGGCCATACATTGATACCCTGGCTCTCTCCCAGATCCCTGATCACGTAAAGAATCGTCAGGATGTAGGCATCGTGCTCGACCACTCCGACAATCGGCGATGTTACCCAGTACAGAACAGACGTGCCTACCAGGAGGCCCGATTCAATAAAGGGAATAAACCAGTTCGCCACGATCTCGAGAAGACGCGCATGCTCAAGACCCCCCACCAGGGCAAACAAGGCCGCGTAAAACCCGATAGCGGACCATTCGATCTCTCCCAGCATGTGCTCGAGGTCAGGCACATCGAAGCCCCACGGCTTTTTCAGAATTTCGATAGCCAGGACCAGCAGGAGAGTGCCTGCAAAAGCGATGAATCCCAACTTAACTCCGAAGAACTGCCTCATGGACATCCCGATGATGGTTAATATGAAACCCGCAACAACGACAAAGGCGAACCGCTTGTCCTTGATGTGTTCCATAGTTTCACCCGCTGCCGCATGGGCAGCCTCTTCATCGAGGACGCAGAAGGCAAGGTCGGACTTGCTGAACTTGAAATAGAAGAGCAGGCAGACAATCAGGTACACAATCGTCAGGATAAAAAATGACGATGGCCTTCCTGAATGCCAGATAAAACCGAGGAACTCTACACCGGAGACGCTGTGGAGCATTTGTGGCGGAAGATCTCCGAGAAGCAGAGCGGTTCCCATGAAATTGGAACACAATCCGATAAAGAGTATCGGCCCGGTAGCCTTGAAACCGTAGAGTTTGCGGACATGAAAGATTATGGGCGCCAGCATCAGCACGACAACAACGTTGTCTATGAACATGGAGACAAAACCGGAAAGCATACCTATCAGGGTCACGAAAAGTGCAATGTTTCCCTTGGATATATGGAGAGTGCGGTCTCCAAGATATTCGGGGATCCCCGTCTTGCCAAAGTAGCCGGCAATGAGCCAGACACTTATAAGTATCATGAGGACATTCCAGTCCACGAACTTGAATGCCTGAACTTCATCCATGCTCCCCACAATAATCATGAAAACAACCCCCAGCAGAGCACATACAACGGGGTCTATCTTCCTTATGATGACCATAACTATGGTGACAACAAATATCACAGCTGTGATGATCTGGACTGGTTCCATCGAACTCCCCTCCATTGCTTCATTAAAGGAGCCGGACAGCCGTCCGACTCATGGTGTGAAAAGGTTAACCTCTGATATGGTCGTAAAAAGTCCATCCATGGCTTTTTACTCCGCGGAAAGCGAAAAGTGTCATTTTCACTTTCCTCACAAATCAACAACTTGCGGTGCAAGTTGTTGATTTGGGCGCCCCTCAATGGACGCGTTGATGACTTTTTGCGAACCATCAACTTTTGAAGCCTGTTATTCTGTCTTTTTCATCCCCTCCCAGCGATTGGATATCGCTTTTTTGAGGGCATCTCTGGCCTGTTCGGGATCCATCGGTTTATATCCCAGAAGATCTCTGGCATATGTATCCGACAGCTCCCAGGGATCCGCCAAAAAGGCGCTTCCCTTCCACTCTTCTTTCGGGATCACCCTGACTTGGGCCAGCGACCCCGTAACTTCACTTACCATTTCAGCCACCTCTTCCCAGGTAACGTAGGCTGTTGCAAAATTAAATGTTTTTCCATAAGCCGCTTCATTCATGAGGGCGATATCCATGGCCTGAACCAAGTCGGCCATGTGGATAAAACTGCCCCCCGAGTCACCAGGCACCTCCAGCGGTTCTCCTGCTGCGGCGGTCTTTAACATCTCTCGCAGGTGCCTTCCGGCAATATCCTCCCCGAAGGCCCACCAGAATCGAAATATCGTAGCTGGCACTTTCCCCTCGTTGCTGTACATGAGGCAGAGCTTTTCCGCAGCTGCCTTGGCAATGCCGTACAAGGGCTTCCTTGCCTCTTCCACAACCAGGGGATGATCCTCATCGATGGGAGAATATTTTACATTTCCATAAACAACTGCTGTGCTGGTGTAGATCAGGTGCTGGACCTTACGAGAAGCCATCTCGTCCAAAAGATAGATATGGCCCTTCAGGTCATTCTCAAATATCTCCAGTGTGTCACCGGAAAATGACCACGCCAGGTGGATCACCGCATCCACGTCTTCAAGGGCTTTTTGTAGAGTTTTTCTGTCCTCCAGGACCCCCTCAATGAGAATGAGTCGGCTGTCGTCTACTGACTTGAGAGGATTCACATCCCTGTCCAGGACTGTTACATCGCAGCCCTTTTCCAGAAGCGCGCCGACATAGTCCTTTCCGACAGATCCTGCTCCACCGGTGATAAGTATTTTCCGGGCGGTTTTCATGAGAGGAAACTAAGGAAAAAGGAGAAGCGGCTCATACCTACAATTAATAGTGTATCAACAAGCCGCCTCTCCAGGTTGGTTCTGCCTTGAATGACTGCGGAGTATGCGAATTTCGCTGCATCTGAATCAACCCGGCTGGACGTGCGCACTTGAATACTCTCCTCAACAGTCGGATTTCCTGGTCGTTATCCGATTATGCCGTCGCCTCGCCGCCGCTGCTCTTTCTCTTGTCTTTTATCAGTTTGAATGCAGGCAGGGCAAAGAGTAACAGGGCGATTACCATGAATACCGCCGACAGAGGCCTGTTGAAGAAGATGGCAAACGACCCGTCACCTATGATCAGGGACTGCCGCAGGAACCTCTCGGTCATCTCACCCAGAACAAGGGCCACCGCAAGGGGCGCCAGCGGGTATTTACACTTCTTCATAACGTACCCGATGATCCCGAAGATCAGCGTGCACCAGACGTCGAACATGAGGTTTCTCATTACGTAGCTTCCAATGAAGCAGGCGATAACGATAATGGGCGTGAGCAGCCCCCACGGGACCCTCATGATGGATGCCAGAAGCGGAGTTCCGAAAAGGCAGATTATCAGGCATACGAAACCTGCCAGGAAGAGGCTGGCTATCAGACCCCATACGAATACCGGCTCCTCCATAAACAGCCTTGGACCGGGCCACAGACCCCACATATAGAGGCCCGCCAGGAGCACCGCCGCTGTAGGCGAACCCGGGATACCCAGGGTGATCATGGGCAGAAGAGCGCCCGTACCGGCGGAGTTAGCCGCCGCCTGCGGGGCTACAATACCCTCTATGCAACCTGTGCCGTATTTCTCGGGCTCCTTGGAGTACTGCTTGGCGATCCCGTAACCTAAAAAGGATGCTGGAGTGGCTCCAGTTCCAGGCAGAATGCCCACGAAGAATCCCATGATGGAACTGAAAAAGGTCAGTCCAAAGTGCTTTTTTATCTCCTTCATGCCATCCCAGATGTCCTGCATTCCGACCTTTGCCTGGATGACCTCCTTGATCTGCGTACTGAACCTCTCCTCTCCGTCGATCATGATCTCACCGATACCGAAAAGACCGATGGTCACCGGAACAAAGTGAAAACCGGAGAGGAACGCAAATGTTCCGAAGGCCAGCCTTGGCTGTCCCGTCACGATGTCGAGTCCCGCCATGGTAAGGATCAGTCCGAAGGCAGTGCTCACAAGGGTCTTCATGGCTCCGCCCGTGCCCAGCCCAACGAAGGTACTGAAGGCAAGCAACATTATGGCGAACATCTCCGGAGGACCGAATCTCAGGGCAAACAGAGCCAGCGGCATCGCGAATGCCACGAAAAAGACAGCAGCCACCAGGATACCCACGAAAGAAGCCAGGAACGCGGTCGAAAGCGCAAGGCCCGCCTTTCCCTTTTTTGCCAGGGGGTAGCCATCGAAGATAAGGGCCACGGACCACGGTTCACCCGGGATCGCGAAGAGAATGGAAGTTATGACCCCTCCATAAAGGGCTCCCCAGTAGATGGCGGCCAGGAAGATAATAGCGATCTCCTTGGGGACCAGAACGGTCAGGGGCAGCAACAGAGCCACGCCGGCGGTACCGCCCAATCCAGGGAGAACACCTACCGCCAGACCCAGCAGCAACCCCAGGGTCATCATTAATAGTGAGAAGGGCTGCATCGCAACCCCGAAACCAACCATCAGGTTAGCTAAAGTTTCCATTAATTAATACCTCCTGATCTGATGTCGTTACTCTCGTTAGAAAAAGAACAACCCCTTCTGATAAAAGATGCTTTTGGGAAGTGGAAGCTTCAGCCCCTTCTCCATGCCGACGAAAATGGCAAGAGTAGTTATTAATGAAAACGCAATAACCGCCGGCCAACGGTGTTTACCGAGCCAGCGGGCAAAAAGCGCACAATAGAACAGAGATGAAATATAGACTCCCATATATATGATCCCGATAGTGATCAGAAGAGACGTGAAGGCGATGCGAACCGCCTCCATCATTCCCTGCTTGCTCACGAAAAAATCTTCTTCATCTTTGGATCTTACGGCATTAAACAGGATGCCTGCTGAACAGCACAGCATCAATATTCCCAGCCAGAAGAGAGCGAATCCCGACTTTGGTCCTTCGGGTGTCCAGCCGAAGCCCAGTCGAACCGCTTCTCCAAGGGCAACGAGGGATATGACGATCGATATTACCGCGGTAATTAATTCGCCTTTTTTCAAATCCAGCCTCCCGGGGGTGATTGTTGGGGGTGCAGGGCCTGTTGTCAGGAACTGCACCCCGATTCAGTTTCTGAGGTGAACTTCAACCCTCAGGAGTTACTTGAGCCAACCCTGCGCTTTCATGATGCCGATGTGCTTCTTCTCATAATCCTCGGAGAATTTCATCAGCGCGTCGCCGGTGATAAAGGTGGCCTTGAGCCCTTTGCTGCTGGCAAACTCCAGCCAATCCTTATCCTTGGAGATATTTCTGAAGAGACCTACCAGACCATCCCTGTCCCTCTTGGAGATGCCCGGAGGCGCGAAGATAGCCCTCATCATGTTGTAGCTAAAGTCGATGCCCGCCTCTTTACCGGTGCGAACACCCTCAAGACCCTTAACCGTCAGTCTGTCGTCCTGGAAAACTACCAGGGGCCTTACAAATTCAGGATAGAAACCACCAGCTTCGCTGACCTGGTTTACGCTGGCCTCAATGTGCTTGCCAACCAGGGCCTTGGCTACAGCGCCGCCACCCTTGAAAGGCACGTACTTGAATTTCTTCGTACCGGCGATCTTCTCGATGGCCCTGAATACGATCTCATCTTCCTGCTTGGATCCGGTTCCACCAACTAAAATATTGCGCTTTTTGGCCTCAGCAATGAACTCTTCGATCGAACCAAAAGCGCTGTCCTTGTGGACCCAAAGCGGGAAGTTGTCCAGTGCCAACAGCGCAACGGGTGTGAAGTTGCGGAATGAAAATGGCAGGCCCTGGAACAGAGGTGTCGTGATGAAGCTGTTCAGCGTGATCAGCATCATGTGACCATTACCCCTCTGGGAGATAACATGGTTCATGGCTACTGCGCCGGCTCCACCCGGCTTGTTTACCGGGATTATGGCCTCATCAATGTACTTGTTCTTGACATTGATACCGGTCAGGAACCGGGCATACTTGTCGGCTCCTCCGCCCACTCCGGCAGAGATAATAAACTCAACTGACCTGTCCGGCCATTCGGCGGCTTCGGCTATTTCTCCCAAGAGAAATGAGCTGGCCATCACTACTACCAGGATAAGTAAAAATGGAAAACGTCTGCTAATTCTTTTCATAGCCTATTTCCTCCTTGCAATATATCTCTATAATTGTTTTCCCCCTCTTTAATTGACTTGATCCCTTCCTTTCTCACCTCCTTTTCGTTGTTGGCTTGTTGGCTTATTAAAATAAAATTCAACCCCCCAGGGCTGTTACATAACTGTAACACAAGGATGTAAAATGGTGTTTTATTTTTTCCTATCGCGTTGCTCCCTGAGGAAACTCGTTTCGATCCCTGCTCGAGTTTATTTCAACCTTCACTCAAACAGGGTGTGCAGGCCTGCGCACCTGATGCGCAGACCCACACTTTGGCAGAAGTCACCATGTTGTTTTTCAAATTAGAGCTATCCAGATATATCTGGATGTTTACACGCTCTCCCTTGGTGAGGTCACAGGCAGCGGCACCGGCTTACCGGGTGCCTTCAGCTTCGCGTCTATGAATGCCTGCATCTTGGCGATATGCTCATCAGTGAGGTGTGAAAATCGCTCCTGCGTTTTCATGTACTCCTTGACAGGCGTGTACTCTTTTGGTGTGTGCTGGTAAGTGTACTCGCCTTCCTCCCACTCGTAGTTGACCCACATTCCCGTTTCGATAGCCAGCTTTGCTACTTCGATGGTCTTGTTGGCATCGAAGAGCCAGCCCTTCGGGCAGGGGCAGTGAATGTGTATGAAGGTCGGGCCTACAACATTCAGGCCTTTCCTCACCTTGTTGATGAGGTCAACAGGGTAAGCCAGCGAAGCGGTAGCAACATACTTGACCGCTGGGTGGCCGCCGATCACCATCTGCGGACCATCCTTGGGGAAGAGTACTTTCCCTTCCGGGATAGCCTTACCTGGGGGTGTAAATGTCGTGTTGGCCCCGTATGGAGTCATTGGTGAAGTCTGGACGCCCGTATTCGCGTAGGACTCGTTGTCGTACATGATGAAGAGAGCATCGTGACCCCGGTACATCATACCGGACATGGCCTGGAGGCCGATGTCGATGGAGCCGCCATCACCACCCATTACTACGATATTGGGGAGCTTGCCCTTGTACTTTCCCTTTCGGATGAGGACCTGGTACGCGGCCTCAACACCGGAAGCGACGGCCCCGGCATTTGTGATCTGGGTGTGCATCCAGGGATACGCAAAGGGGCTGCACAGGTAACTGGTGTTTGCAACATACATGCAGCCTGTGGGACCAAGGTAGATGGAGTTCGGTCCTGTTGCTTTTGATACAAGCTTGTAGCACAGTGCAGGGCCGCAACCCTGGCATGTGCGGTGGCCAGGAACATAGTACTCTTCCTGGGGCACCCTGCGGATCGATTTGACCCGCTCAAGATTCTGAGTTTCAACTGCTTTCGCCATTATATATTCTCCTTTTTCACTTATCAGTCTCTTTATCCAGACCGACAGGCTAAAGAGTTAACTAGCGGGTTATACTCCATGATCGAAGTTCACCCAGTAGACATACTGGTCGACCTTGCCTGTCTTGGCGGCTTCAGCCAGGACCTTTGCCATGCTGTAGAACTCATCCAGGCTCACAACTTCTCCTCCAAGACCTGCCATGAAGGAAGTTACCGCCGGGGGATTGTCCACATCGTACAGGGCAGACCTTACCTCGTGGATAAGATTTCCGCCCTTCATGGCGCCGCCGTAGGATGTGCTATTCTCGACGCAGCCGACAGCCTTGAACTTGGAAAGGGTCTCTGCAACCGCCTCTGTGGGGAAGGGCCTCACGAACCTGAGCTTCACCATACCGGCTTTAACGCCCTTTTCCCGCAGGTGGTTGACTGCATAGCGGGCAGTCCTTGCGTGGCCGCCCTGAATGAAGAAGACGAAATCGGCGTCGTCAGTCCTGTACTCTTCCAGGAAGGGGCTGTAGTCCCGTCCGAAGATCCTGTTATAGTCGTCAATGACTTCTTCTATAACGGCTGGTGTGTCCAGGAATGCCTGCGCTCTCTGGAGGTTGATGGCCGGGCCCTGGTCCGGATAGATCTGCGGACCATGGGAGATCGGCTTCGTGGGATCCAGGGCGTGAGGGTGCTTGTAAGGCGGCAGGAACTCATCCACCTGGGACTGCTCCGGCATTACAACCTTGCCGGGGATATGTGATACGAAATATCCATCCTGGCAGGAGAACTGCGGGAGCAGAACCCTTGGGTCCTCGCCTATCCTGTAGTAAATGATCGTGTTGTCTAGAATCTCCTGGGGCGTTTCCGCCCATCCCATTATCCATCCCTGGTCACGGCAACTCATAACATCCGTGTGCTCGGACCCGAAGTCTCCGGGTGGATCAAGTGCACGGTCGGCAATGGCCATCTGGCAGGGCAGCCTTCCGCCCGAGGCTGGGGAGTAACACTCCATCGCATAAGTTACTCCGACACCTGAACTGCCTGTGTACGCTCTCGCTCCGGCGGCCGCGGCTCCGTACGCAATTGCTACCTGAGCATGCTCACCCTCACCATGGACGAACTCTGCGTCGAGCTCACCGTTGGCAACCAGTTTGGAAAGCTCCATCATGATGCCTGTGTAAGGGCGAATCGGAAAAGAAGAGATAACTTCAACTCTCGCCAGCGCAGCGCCATAAGCAGCGGCGGAACAGCCGGCTAAAAACATTTCTTTCGCCATTTTAGATACCTCCTACTAATATGGTTTGTCCAGGCGAACAACACCGCCCTTGAAGTTAAGTTCATTTTCTACGCTGAGGCAATCCACGTCGCACTCCGCGACACACAAGAGACAGCCTTTGCAGAAATCAGCGTTCCAGACCATTCTCTCTTCCTCCTCATCCAGGTGCCAGGAAGAGTCCGGGCAAAAGATGAAACAGTTCAGGCAGAGATTACACTTCTCATGGTCAATAACCGGGCGCTCGGTTCGCCAGTTACCGGTTATCATTGCTCTTTGTTCCTTGACGGGCGCCGGAATGCACGCTCCCAGAGGCACCTGAAGGTGCTCCGGAACACTAAACTTTTCGCAATACTTCTTTTTGCTCATGATCATCTCCTTCTTGTTTTAGAGGGATTTCACGACAGCTTTCTCATAGCCCTCTTTAACACCATCTTTATTGGCGGTAACCGCTACGAGACTATCCAGGGTAACCTTATCGGTAGCTTTGGCAGCGGCTCCTACCAGCGGCGCGGACATGCCTTTTCCGACCTCTGTGGCTTCTACGCCACCTTCAGATCCCATGAAATCAAGATCTTCCATGGAGCCGGCACCGGCTATCCCGGTGGCATCCACACAGACGATCGTGCTGAGAAGATCGCTGTTGGGGATGAACTTGAGGATCTCATCCGGCGACCTTGCGGTATTGACTACCAGGGCTCCGCCTTTTTCCATGCCCGCCAGGATGTCTATCCCTTTAACAATTGTGTCGTCCATTACTATGGACAGGCTGGGATTATCGTTCTCATACTCATATCGCATCTCGATCTCCTCATCGCTGATGCGTGCATACTTTCGAAGAGGAACCCCAACTCTGTCGGGCAGATCTGCGTAGTTGTCCCACGCCTGAACGAACTTGCCGTCCTTGTCCGCTGAGTTAGCCAGGAGGAGAGACAGGTGCCGTCCTTCCATATCCTGGGTCACTCCACGGGCCCAAATAGTTACTTCATATACATCGGCCATAATTTATTACCTCCTTTGTTGCACAAGAGTACCAATCTTGTTTGGGTCGTAAAAAGTCCATCCGTGGCTTTTTACTCCGCGGAAAGCGAAAAATGTCATTTTCACTTTCCTCTCAAATCAGTAACTTAACTATCTCCCCCCTTTCTGGTCTAGTCTGCCCGATCCCTCCTTTCTTCAACTGTAAAAAGACCAGTCTCTATATCTTCCAGGTGCTCGCGCATCAATGTTTCTGCGAGCTCCTTATCCCCTGCTTTGATCGCTTCCAGGATCTCCCTGTGCCGCACCAGGGATTTTTCCGGCCGTCCCTCTATCTGGAGGGACTTTTCCCTGCTCTCGGTGAGGGAATCCATAACGGTATCCATGATACGGATAAGTATGGCGTTCTTTGTTGCCGCGGCGAGTTTGTCGTGAAATGTCTTGTCCACATCCGTACCCATCTCACCGCTGTTTATCTTCTCCTCCTGTGAATCAAGGATCTTCTCCAGTTCGTCTATCTCTTCAGGTGTCGCCCGCTCCGCGGCCAGGCTTGCAAGCTGGGGTTCAACCAGGCGCCTCATCTCGAAAAGTTCCATCTGGCCGTCTTTTTCGGTGAAGATCACGGAGACTAAGGGATCCACCAGGTCCTCGATGGGCTGACGGGCTATGTAGGTCCCGTCTCCATGCCGGCTCTCAATGAGCCCCTGGCTCTCGAGGGAGCGCACTGCTTCCCGAACCGAAGACCTGCTCACCTTGAAAACCTCTGAAAGCTCCCTTTCCGAGGGAAGCTGATCCCCTGATTTAAGCCTGCCCTGTTCCACCATATCTTTAACCTTGGCGACTATCTCCTCGTATACCCTCGTTTTCTTGACTGGTTTGAACATCATTCCCTACTTCACCTGTCTCATTATTCAGGAGCTAGTGCTTAACCTGAGTGGGATCAGTTGATGAGATCGTGTGCTGCGCTGTGGCATCCTCAAAGTGTCTTGAGGTGACCACGCAGCCGGAAATATCGCTATCCTTTCCATCGCCAAGAAACTCCTCTAAAGCCAGCATAACGGCCCTTTTGCACAGGGCCTCTATATCTGCTCCTGTCCATCCCTCACTTATAACCGCCAGATTCCCCAGATCCACACTGGCTTCGAAGGGAAGTGACTGTATATATGTCTGAAGGATCTCCTCCCTCTCGTCCCGCTGAGGAAGAGGAAATTCAATTATATAATCGAAGCGGCCCGCCCTGAGCAGGGCCGGCTCCACCAGGTCTATGCGATTGGTAGCGGCCACAACTATTACTCCCAAGGAGCCGTGGAGCTCATCCAGTTCCCTGAAGAGCTGGCTGACAATGCGCTGGGAGACATCGCTGGAGTATTCCGCCGATCGGGCGGTGGCGATGGTCTCTATCTCGTCGAAGAACAGAATGCACGGTGACGCCTGTTTGACCTTCTTGAACACCTCTCTTAGTCCCTTCTCAGACTCCCCTACCCACTTTGACAGCAGGGTGGGCGGGTCCACTGTAAAGAGGGTCAAGCCCATCTACCCTGCCAGGGCCTTTGCAAGCAGAGTCTTTCCCGTCCCCGAGGGTCCCGAGAACATGATGCCCTTCGGGGGTCCCAGTCGGGAATTAGAAAAAATGTTCATGCCCCTGAGGGGCAGCTCCACGATGGACCTTAAATTGCGCTTTATCTCATCCAGCCCACCTACATCGCTGAAATTGACGCGAGGCCTCTCGCTGAGAAACTCCCGCGTTGAGGTGGGCACGACCACCTTGAAGGCGTCCAGGAAATCATCCCACGTAACCACGATCTCAGCTCCTTCAGGCAGCTTGGGTTTTTCGTCAAGCTCGAATCTGATCTCCGGAAGTATCCTGCGCAGGGTAACCATACCGGCTTCCTTGCACAGGGCCGCTATGTCGGCTCCAACGTACCCATGGGTTATCTCGGCAAGGCGGTCAAGATCAACATCTGCCGCCAGGGGCATCTTGCGTGAGTGGATCTTGAGTATCTGGAGGCGACCGGCCCGGTTCGGCACTCCTATTGTGATCTCACGGTCAAAACGCCCGGGCCTTCTAAGGGCCGGGTCCACCAGTTCGGGCATGTTCGTGGCACCGATGATCACAACCTCTCCCCTGGAGACCAGGCCGTCCATGAGGGCAAGCAGCTGGGCGACCACTCTTTTTTCCACATCTCCCAGAACCTGGGCCCTCCTGGGAGCAAGGGCGTCGATCTCATCCAGAAAGATAATGCTCGGCGCGTTCCTGCGGGCCTCCTCGAAAACCTCTCTGAGCTTGGCCTCGCTTTCTCCGTAGAACTTGTGGATCACCTCAGGGCCGTCGACGTGTATGAAATGGGCCCGGACCTCGTTGGAGATGGTCCTTGCAAGGAGGGTTTTGCCAGTTCCAGGTGGTCCGGACAGAAGAACGCCCTGGGGAGGATCTATGCCCAGGGCGGTAAAAAGATCGGGGAATTTCAGGGGAAGCTCAATCATCTCTCTTACAAGGCTGAGCTCGGCCTCCAGGCCCCCGATATCCTCATAAGAGACACGTGTTGTCTTCTCATGGGTGATATCGGCCGCCTTGAACCGGATCGTAGTGTTGGGTGTTATACGGAGCACGCCCCTGGGACTGGCGCCGTCCACGAAGTAGAACTGGGGCCGGGTGCCATAAAGGACGAGTTGTATCTTGTCCCCTATTACAACGTGAAGACCTGCCAGCAGCTTTGTGATGTGAAGGATCTCGGAATCTTTCGGGATGAGGGAAGAACCCTCCAGCGGTGTCAGGAGTACGCTGTCGGCCTGCTGGAAGGGAACTTTCTGAACCGTGCACATTTCGTCTACGGAGACCTTTGCATTATCCCTTGTAATGCCATCCATCTGGATCAAGTCCTGGCCGGAATAATCGGGTGTATTCTGCCCGGCACGGGCAACCGTTGAGCCCCGTCCTGTAACAAGAAGAACATCTCCGGGAACCGCTCTTAAACTTTCCAGATGATCGGCATCCAGTCGAACAATGCCTTTGCCCTCATCCTCTATGAAAGCCTTGGCGACTTTAAGAGAAATCTCTTCCTTTTTCTCCGCTCTCTGTCTGATTTTAGCCATTCGACCGTATAAACCTGCCAGTGCGGTGGTCGGACCATCGTATTATAATATCCAGGTATGATGGTCAGACCAATTTATTATCATCAGATATTCAACGCGACAATACAAACTTAACAATAGTTACAGTTTGAGATGGTGATGGCCTGATGGTCAGACCACTTATCTAAATTAAAACGACGTTCTTGTCAATAAAATTCTGAAACTGCCGGGATCTGCGCCCCGACGGAGGTATCTTAAGAAGTGATCATGCCTCGGTAGTGAGGTTACCGGGACACGGGAGCCGCACTCTTTAGCTCCTTTAAGGTTTGCTATGGTGACCTTGGAGATCTACCCTCTCTTGGAGTTTACCTCTCATTTGAGTAGTTTGCAACAATTTATACACAATTTTATGGGGAATATTAAAACAAAAAAAAGAGGGCTCTTCCTTTATGAGAAGAGCCCTTCTCTACTTTATCTTATCCTAGATCCACAGTGAAGCAATACTACTCAGGGGATCCAAGATTATTTTTTTGTAGCTCATTATAGTTGATGACCTCGCAAAGGGTCATCAACGCGCCCATTGAGGGGCGCCCGAATCAATGACTTGCACCGCAAGTTATTGATTCGTGAGGAAAGTGAAAATGACATTTTTCGCTTTCCGCGGAGTAAGAAGCCACGGATGGACTTTTTACGACCCAATCAACAATTATTCAGTCTCTCCTTTAGACCCTCAAGCTGGGCTCTGAGGCGTTCGGGAAAGTATTTTCCGAACTGTTCGAAGTATTCTTCGATATCCGGCAGCTCAGCCAGCCACGTCTGCGGATCCACAGCGAGGAGCTCTTCCATGTCCTCGGCCGGTACCGAAAGACCTGACATATCCAGCCCGCCGTCTTCAGGCATAAGACCAATGGGAGTCTCCTTCGCGCTGACTTTTCCGTCCACCCTGTCGCACATCCACTTGAGAACACGGACGTTGTCCCCGAAGCCGGGCCAGAGCCACCTGCCGTTGTCGCTCTTGCGGAACCAGTTAACGTAGAAGATCCTGGGAGCTTTGTCCCCCATCTTGTCTCCCATCTCGAACCAGTGCTGGAAGTAGTCGCCCATGTTGTAGCCACAGAAGGGCTTCATGGCAAAGGGGTCTCTTCTGACATTTCCAAGTCCGCTCTCGACTATTATGGCGGCGGTTATCTCGGAAGATGCCGATGCTCCCATGAACACACCGTGGTCCCAGTCTAAAGCCTCGTGGACAAGGGGCACCGTCGTGGCCCTGCGTCCGCCGAAGATGAAGATATCTATGGGGACTCCCTCCGGATCTTCCCAATCGGGGCTAATACTGGGACACTCGTCGGCGGGGGCAGTGAAGCGGGCATTAGGGTGAGCCGCCGGCTCGTCGCTGTCAGGGGTCCAGTCCCTTCCCTTCCAGTCAATTGCGTGGGCCGGGGGAGCTCCGTCCATATCCTCCCACCACACATCCCCGTTATCAGTGAGGGCGCAGTTCGTGAAGATGACGTTCTCCTTTAGCATGTTCATAGCCACCGGGTTCGATCCGTTGGAGGTTCCCGGGGCGACGCCGAAGAACCCCGCCTCGGGGTTGATGGCGTGAAGACGGCCGTTGGGCCGTATTTGCATCCAGGCGATATCGTCGCCTATGGTCTCGGTCTTCCAGCCGGGGATAGTCGGCTGGATCATGGCAAGGTTCGTCTTTCCGCAGGCTGAAGGGAAAGCCCCCGCGATATGATACTGCCTGCCCTCCGGGTTCGTCAGCCGGAGGATGAGCATGTGCTCGGCGAGCCAGCCCTCACGCCTGGCTATGGGAGAAGCGAGGCGAAGGCTGAGGCATTTTTTGCCCAGCAGGGCGTTCCCGCCGTAGCCGGACCCGTAGGACCAGATCAGGTTCTCCTCCGGAAAATGGCTGATGTATTTTTCCTCCATGGGAGCGCAGGGCCAGTCGCTGTCTTCCTGGCCGGGCTCCAGTGGAGCTCCTATGGAGTGAAGACAGGGGATGAACTCACCGTCCGTACCAAGATTTTCCAGCACCTTTTCCCCTACCCGGGTCATTATGTGCATATTGCAGGCCGCATAGGCACTGTCGGTGACCTGTACGCCGATCTTTGCCAGAGGCGATCCAACAGGCCCCATGGAAAAGGGGATGACGTACATGGTGCGCCCCTTCATGCAACCGTCGTAGAGCTTACTCATGGTACCTTTAAGCTCATCCGGGGCCATCCAGTTGTTAATGGGCCCGGCGTCCTCCCGGGAGGTCGTGCTGATATAGGTGCGATCCTCAACCCTGGCAACGTCGCTGGGGTCGGACCGGAATAGGAAGCTGTGGGGCCTCTCCTTTAACGGTATCGCGACACCGGCATCGACCATCTGGGCCATGAGCCTGTCGTACTCTTCCCTGGTTCCGTCACACAAATAGGTCTCATCCGGCCGGCACATCCCGGCCACTTCCTCGACCCAGCTTTTTAATCCTTCGTGTTTGATCTTCGCGGTCATGAAGCTATCTCCTCTGACAATTTGAATGATCCTGGTTTCAGAAAAATTCGGCTTTTTTCAATATATCAGTCGCACCTGTGTACGAGAACAGGGATCCTGGAGTGGGCCAGGACCTTCGATGTAACCGTTCCAAGGAGGGCTCCTGCGATCCCGCTCCTGCTGTGGGAAGCTATATAGATGAGGTCACAGCCTTTTTCCTTGGCCGTCTTCATAATACCGTCAAGGGGTGACTCTCCAGTTAAATAGACAACCTCACAATCCACGCCTGCAGCCTCCGCCCTGGTCTGGATCGTCGTCAGGTACTTGTCCGCTGAAGCCTTGTGCAGCTCCTCGAGGTGGGCCATTGCCTCCTGGGCTTTTTCGGCCTCCT
>Ga0255052_10001777_pt1 | contig 15968 bp, 13 predicted proteins | sample JV7_2_21_MG_FD_188632 | JGI IMG/M metagenome (GOLD analysis project Ga0255052, IMG submission 188632) | Seawater microbial communities from Jervis Inlet, British Columbia, Canada - JV7_2_21 | ecosystem: Environmental > Aquatic > Marine > Inlet | place: Canada: British Columbia | collected...
CTCGAGCAGTGGGCCGATCTAACGGTTCTCGCCGCCTGCCGCACTGCCCTCGACGCGCAGGAGACCGGCGCACTGTCTACCCTTACCGGATCGTTTCTAGCCGCGGGCTCCTCCGCTGTGGTCGCAACCCTGTGGGATGTCGGTGACCGAACTACGGCCGCCTTTATGGAGCAGTTCTACTACCAGCTGGGCCGCGGTTTGACACCTGCCACAGCCCTTCGCGCGGCCAAGCAACGCCTGCGCGATGATCCTCAATGGAGCCGGCCCTGGCTGTGGGCCGCGTACGTTTTGGTCGGCGAGGCGCCGCCGATCGTCGATCGCCGCGCCCTGACTCCTTCCCGGATCGCAGCTGCCGGCCTCATCATTCTGGTGCTCATCGTCCTGTGGAGGCGTCGCTCAGCCCCCAGTGCGACGGAATGAGCTCTTGACTGCCAAGGGAGCCTCCTTTAGCAGCGAAGATACTCGCGGCACAGCCCGAGAGGGCTCTAGGTCCCACCCCGACTAGTCGTCGCTCCCGCCTCCCGACTTACCCTTTCTGAAACGGATCGCGCCCCCTTCGAACCTGAAGGGCAGCATGTCTCCGGACGGATCCATGAAGAACGTTAGCGACGGATCGATGCCGACTTTGGAGCGAGTGCCCACTGCCACGCGCCTCGAGGTTGGAAGCTTCACCGAAAGGATCTCCCCAGGAACCATGTTCCAGGAGTTGTTCGGTGAGGTAAAGGTCACGAAGACCAGGCCCGGTGTGCTTCGGTCGACGGTGATCTTGCGCCTGCCGTGCTTGCGCTTCATCTTGACCTTCGGCCTGGCGCTCGCGATGGCGGGATCGTAGGTGAAACCGATCTGACCACTCGCCATTGCGACCGGCTCGAAGGTCTCGACGCCTAGTTCCGCTCTCTCCCCGGGAGCGATCTTGTCGTCCTCCGCTTCCGCTTCATGCGGATCCACTGGATGCCTGATCCGTAGTCGACCAGCCCGCGGTGCTAGCCGGATTGCCGCCCCCGCGCTGTCGAAGACTAGCGTATTAGCCAGGTCGATTTCGATCCGATACTCGTCACCGGGCGATACGTCCGGACTGACTCTGAAGTAGAGGACCGCCAGCGGACCATCCGACTTGTTGATCGAGGTCGAGGCGGACGAGAACTCGAGCACGATCGTCTGGCCGCCCGCTGCGGTCTCCAGAGAGGCGATACTCAAGGCATCCTTCTTCTTGGCGAAGACTTTCACTCCCTCGAGTCCGGAAAAGACGTGGTCGGCAGCACCAGAGACAGTCATCGGTGCTGCCTGGATTCCCCCCAGGCCTTCCGGACGGGCACGAAAGCACACCTGCCCCTGACTGATCGGCTTGGTGGCATAGGTCCGGATCACCACCGCCGCCAGTCCGCCGGGCTCGGCGAACGCATCGTTGACTCGAAGGGTCAAGGCCTCGCGGCCCCTTGCCATCGGTGCGCCGGCTACAACCACGACCAACGCAATCAATAAGGCTCTTTGCTTGATGAATAGCCTGCGTCTTGATGTTCTCATCTCGCCTCCAGCCCAGCCGGGTTCATCACCGTGAAGCTGATCGACTCTGACCAGGATACACGCGATCCCGAATCGTCGAATGCCTCGACGACCCAGAAGTATGCGACCGCAATGTGGAGCTCCGAGCGCACTTCGGTCGGCAGCATTGCCGGCGGTGTTACCAGCGTCGTCGTCCACAGAATCGTCTCGTCAACTGCCGTCACGGTTACCCGATACTCTCTGGCTCCCTCGGCCTCGTGCCAAAGAAGCTCCGAAGGGATGTCTTCAATCTCACCGACCGGTGCCACAACTTCGACCCTGCCCCCACGAGTCGCATCCGCGATCGGTACTCCAGGAAGGGACGGCGGCCCCGCAATCATCGAGCGCAAGACGACGCCGACGGCGAGTACAACCATCGCTGCGGCGGCAAGCCCGACAGTCGGCTGGGTGAATAACCGGGCAATGGAAGGGAATCGCAAGACTCGCCGTGATGGGTCGGCGCCGCGGCGTGTGCCTCCGCTCGCCGCTCCTTGGTCGTGGCCCGGCAGTCCCTTCAGCAGCCCCTCGAGATTCGCCTCCAGGGACGTCGACATCTCTTCCGGGGCCGAGTCGAAGGCGGTGGCTAAATCCCGCTCGGCCGAACACGCCGGACAATGCTCGACATGGTCGTTTACTGCCGCCTGCTCCTCGGTTCCCAGTGCCTGCCACTCGGCCGCCAGGTGCACCTCCGGCGGAGGGCAATCACCGGGTTCGCTATAGGCACGGGCCAGCCACTCGCCCATGGTTTCTCGTTCAGTCATTTCACACCTTCTCCAAACCATCGCCAGTTGTCGATTGCCTCTTCAGCCAGCGACCGAACTTGCGATCGAGCTTCCGCCGACCATTCACTATGTAGGCCTTCGCGCCGGACTTGTTGTCGAGACCCAGAAGGTCGGTGATCGCCGGCAGGGTCATGCCATTGACGTGGTGGAGACAAAGGACCTTCGCCTCGAGAGGCTCGAGATCTCGCTCCATGGCTCGCCTGAGCTCGCGTGCAAGTTCTCCGGCCGCCGCGAGTCGCTCGGCATCCGGAGAGTCATCGACAGGTTCCGGGAACTCTTCGCCATCAAGCGAGAGTGTCGGCCGACGCCTTGCAGCGACGGTGCGATTGATCGCAAGCCGCCGCGTGATCGTGTAAAGCCACGTCGAGAAACGGCTCTTCTCGCGAAACGTGTGCAAGCGCTCGTGAACCCTGAGAAAGACCTCTTGTGTCAGGTCCGAGGCCTCGTGTTCGTTGCTACTGAACCGCCGACACCAGACATGGACCTTCGAATAGAAACGCCGAAAGAGAATCTCGCGACAGAGTGAGGCCTCAGGGTCTCGCCCCTCACGAATCGCTGAAATCAGCCCTTCGTCGCTCTCCTGTTCGAAATCCATGTTCAGCAGTGCCCAACGGCGCTGCAACCTGACATCTGTGGCTCGTCCTGTCACGGAGTCGAGCCACCCAGTCGGGAGAAGAAAGGGCAGCGCCTCGGCCTTGAGCCTATACGATGGGAGAAGTGAAACAGCCGTTGTCATCGCGGATCCCTTAGATCGGACACCAACTAGAGGACCGGATCGAGGGACAGTGTCTTCTCCCGATCCGGCCCGCCCCAGCTCATTTCAGTTGCAGGCTTCCGGTGAGTGGACCAACCTGCACGACCTCGCCACCATCGAGTTCGGGGAAGTTGCGCGGAAAACGCTGGTCGGCGTCATTTCCGTTGGCCGTATCGTCGTAGTCCAACTCACCGATGCCAAGGTTGTTGACCATGACCGTTCCAACCACAACACCAGAGACCATCACATCGAACATCTCACCAGACTTGCCACGCTCTATCTCCACCGAGAACTTGCGACGAGCCCGATCGAGCCGGTTCGAGAACTTCGCTTTGCCTACCATCGGCCCGGCCGCCGCTCGCGAGCCCTTGAGACGCGTCTCGAGCCGGAGCTCGCTTCCCGCCCAGGTAAGCCCACTTGCCAGAAGGGCCACCATGGCGGCCAGGATCAGTGCCTTCGAGTTCGCTTTCCTGTTCATCTTTCGTACCTCCGTCGCTTTGGTTCACCGTTTGGTCGGTCGCGGGCCTTCTCTAGTCGCTGACCGCCTCTGAATGTTGAGACAACCGCGATGCGCGATTCGGAACAGGTTTCTCCAAACACACCTCTACGGCCGGGTCCCATGACCCGGCCGTAGGTTCCTGGCGCGACTGTCGCGTGGCCGTCACCACCGTCTGTCAGTCATCGATCTGGAAGGTTCCTGAGAGCGCGCCTACCTGAATCAGCTCGCCACCGTTGAGAACCGGAAAGTTGGAGGGGAACGGTTGCTTTACGCTCCTGCTGCCTGATCTGTCGCTTGAATCGCCTCCGGAGTCATCACCTGAGCTGTCATCACCCGAGTCATCATTGGAGTCATCGTCATCACTATCATCGCCATCGTCGCCGTCATCTCCGCTTCCGGAACCGCCCTTCCCCGAGTCATCGCTTCCCGACCCGCTGTCGCCAGAGCTCCCGCTTCCGGAGCCCCCGGCAGCGACAAACGTACTGGACGAGCTCCGTTTGTCATCGAGCTCCAGCTCGCCGAAGCCAAATTCATTGACCGTAATCGTGCCGACGACCTCACCGGCCACCAAAATGTCGAGCAGATCGCCCGCCGTGCCGTTCTCGATCTCGACCTTGAACTTGCGCCTCGAGCGTGCCTCCCTGAGCCGATAGTCCGCATGCCCTTTGAGCTGGTTGCTGCCAACCCTTGGCCCGACCAGCCGAGTTCGCAAACGCAGATCATCCTTAGCGTGAGCCGCTGCTCCATACAGGATCAGGACCGCCAGAGTCATGGTCCAGATTCCCTTCGTTTTGAGCCCCGTCTTCATTCTCGCCCTCCATTTCGTTCTTGTTCGCCACTGTGTGGCCGGAAGTTTGGTCGGCCACATCGACCGTCCCTGTACACGAGATGAGACAGCCCCGCACTGGAGACCGGAACAAGATATTCGCGGACTCGGGCACTCACCGACCCGAACTCTTGTTCCCGCAGGCCTGGTCACACTGTCTCAACAGGAGAAGGATTCATCAAAACGAAGGAGAACCAAGCATGCGACAACTACGCCAGAGCACTCTGCTCGGAACAAACTTCACACTGCTCTTTCTGGCCGTCGGATCACTGGCGGTACACGCTGCCGTATTTCCCGTCACTCCTGGAGCAACGGATGACACGCCGGACCAGGTTCCCGGCAACGGCGTCTGCCTCACAGCTGCCGGAGAATGCACCCTCCGCGCAGCTGTCCAGGAAGCCAACGCCTTCGCCGGCAGTGACCGGATCGAGGTGCCCACTGGAACCTACCTGCTGACAATCCCAGGAACCGATGAGGACTTCGCTCTCACCGGGGATCTCGATATCACCGAGACGGTGGATCTTATTGGTGTCGGTCCGGGAGAGAAGATCGTTGATGGCAATAAGCTGGACCGGATCTTCGATATTCACTCGGGTGTTTCTACCAGGATCGAAAGCCTCACAATTCGAAGTGGCAACGCCGGCTCGGCGACCTTCCCCGGCCACATCGGCGGCGGTGTCCTGGTTCGAGGGACTTCCAACCTGGACCTCGCCGACTGCGAGGTCTCCGGCAACCAGGCCAATGCCGGTGGTGGCCTCTACGCTCAGTCTGGCTCGACTGCGACGATCACAGATTGCAGCTTTCTCAACAACGTCGCCGCCGACCTGGGCTTTATGACAGCGGCCGGTCCAGCCGTGCTCAGCGAAGGCGATACCGACCTCGACAGATGCGAGGTTTCCGCCAACGTCTCAGCCCTTGCCGGCGGTGCTGTCCTCAGCCGCGGCGCGGTTGCTCTTGGAGTGAGAAACACTACGATAAGCGGCAACAGTGACATCGGCCTGGGTAGTGACAACGCTGAGCTCGATGTCGAGAACACGACCATCGTCGGCAATAGCGCTGCCGGCCTCTCGGTGTTCACCACCGCAGGACATGCTCTTTCAGTTCGCAACTCGATCATCCATGGAAACAGCGGCGGCGACTGTAGCGTCGTCGGCGTTCCGGCTGGGAACCTCGACTTCGCAGGTGAGCACAACCTTTCAGGTGATGGGTCCTGCCCCAACGACGGTGGAGTAGTCGACCTGCCGAGCACAGATCCTCTCCTCGGATCTCTCCTTGCCGCCGGCGGGACGACACGCGCCCACGTTCCCCTGGTCGGAAGCTCAGTGATAGATGCCGGCAATGACGCTCGCTGTGAGGCGGACGACCAGCGAGGCGCCTCCCGCCCTCTGGATGGAGACGGAATCGGTGGAGCGATCTGTGACATCGGCGCGATCGAGACGCTCCCTTGTATCGGGACGGCGGACCTCGTGGTAACCAATGAGACGATCATCGCCCCAAGCGAGTTCACAGGCTGCTACTCCGTGACCGTCGGACCGACCGTCGAAGTCATGACCGGCGGCGATCTTGGGCTGCGAGCTCGTAACGCCGTGGTCTTCCGCGACGGTGTCTCGGTCTCTGGGGGTTCTCTGACAGTAACCCTCGATCCCGCCGCCGCCTCGGGGATCACCCTGCCGTGAGAACCCGGCTAATGAAGGCGGTACTCGATCAGCAAGAGCGCGTCGGGGAGCATCACGTCCAAATTCCAGCGTCGGTTTGGCTCACTCCGTCTCACTGCGTATCGCTGGCCACGGCAGCGATGTTCCGGCTGAGGAGCTGCCGGAATGCCAACGTTCCCATGACGCTGGCAAAGTAGATCGCGAGCAAGACGTTGAGAAGTGTGTAGGCCGAATGCCAGTCGGCGCCGCCATTCACGGCAAGCGCGTAAAGCAGGAAGGCTGCTACCTGGCCCCCAGCCAGCAGATGTCGGCGGAGGCCTCCGCCGACGCTCATGAGCGGCGTCAGCGCCAAGACTCCGTAGTAGTAGCGCGACAGGACAAGCAACGCGAAGATGGCGAGAAGACCGAGAATCTGTGCGTCCCAGGTCCGCCGCCAGGTCGATGCCGCGAGGAGGAGGACGAGCAAAAGGGCCTTCGTCACGTTGACGAGAGGCTGGCGCTCTTGCAGTGACTGAGACCGCTCGAGCGTGCTGACCTCAGCCGGGAAGTGACGGAAGTCGCCAGTGAATGCGTGTTCTAGACCGATTCGGCGTTCCCCCAGGACGTGCTGATCGCGGTGCAAGTTGATGGCTTCCACGAACTCCAGCCAGGCACCAGCCCCTCTTCCGTTCGCCATGCTCACTGCCAGTCCGAGAACGCAAAACACCGCAAAAGACGACATGTAGCGAGCAAAGCGTCTGGGGATGCGCCGGCGCTGGATTGTCTGTCGGATGGCAGGGATACATGCGACGACGACGAAAAGCAGCGGAAAAATGCGCGTCATCGCCGCGAAGGCCATAAGGGCCCCCGCTAGCCCGGGCCATCGTCGCCGGTAGAAGCAGAAACTGCAGACAATGGCACACAGCCAATCAGTCTGGAGAAAGCCACCCGTAAGTCGTGCGACGTTGGTAGGGCTGGCAACGAAGAGCAGCAAGACGAGAATCGATCGCGTCCTGCCGAACGTGCTGGCAAGTAGGGCTGCTGTGAGCCCAAGCAGGACCAGGTCGAGAACTGCAAGAAGCGGCAGAAACGGTGACGTGGCCGGCACCAAAGAGCCGAAAGCGCGCCCGAGAGACGTCCAGAGGGGGGTTCCGTTGTAGCCGCGGTCTCGAAAGATGCTTCGCCAACGCTCCGTCCTTCGGTGCTGACTGAGGGCCTCGACATCTCCTTTGAACGACTGCCAGCGCTCCGGGGAGAACATCACCTCTGGCCGGTAGCGTGCTTCGACGTCCTCACGGGGCACGATCGCATAGCTGGACAGATCGCGGACTTCATCGATTGCCCCGTTCCAGTAGCCCTGACTCTCACGGTCTGCGGCAAGAGTGGCCGCGTAGAGGTCCGTGTATCCCAGCTCCGGGGAGTACTTGGCGCCCAGATAGTAGTGATAGACATTCGAAACGCGTACCCGGCCGTCAACCAGCAGGTGCACCAGGTCGTCCCTGACCCCGAGAACCAGCATCGCGACGGCCACCGCCAGCAGCGCTGTGTCACGCAGGCCGGAGTCGAGCCCGCGCGACCGAAGTCCCGTGCTCGGCCACAAGAGCATCGTCAGACCGAATGTCAGGAGTGCCAGCTGCACACTGTGCGACGGATCCACGAAGCAGGCGAGGACGGCCGAGAGCACTACCGAAGGAAACGCCAGCTTGCCACGCCGCGACACTTCGATCAGCGTTCTACCAGGGGTTGGCACCTCTACCATCTCAGTAGCGATAGCGAATCTGTGCCTTCGCCAGCGTTGCATTCTCGGCCTCCGGGAAGGCGCTGCCTGGCTCGAATCGAGCTCCTACAAGCTCGATGTCCCATTTCTGGAACCGTCTGACTCCGACTACGAGATCGATCTCCCTGCCGAGACTGGGATCGATGCCGTCGGGCCTTTGATCGAGGTTGGTTCGGGAGAGTTGAGGCGAAGCGACATCCTGGCGATAAGTATGACCGATCAACTCCAGGGAAATGCCCTTCGAGATTCTCCCGCCTATGCCAATCGTCGAGATCGTCAAATTCGACAATTCGGGGGCCATCAGTTCCCCGTAGTACTGCACTGCCGTCACGCCTCCAAGCCGTGCGTTGTTGTCCTGCAGCCCAGTCTGCCGAAACCGTTTATCGCTGGCGCTACCATCATCGCCCGATCCGTGGGCTATACCGAGGGTCAGGGTCAGCCTCGAAGGTGCCCTGGAAACCCAGCTCAGCCCCAGATCCCCTCCCCAAGCAGCCACCTCACGCTCACCCCGATTGCCGGTGAGCGCCGACAGCTCGGCCCAACCCTTCAAACCATCTGTCCATCGACCAATAGCCCTGACTCCAACGTGAGACTGTGTCTCGTCCCGCTCGGACCCGAAATCCCGGTGGACAACATAGGCAGCGAGATGTCTTCTTTGCCCACGATTCGACACATAGAAGATCGTGTTCGTCGCATCTTGATCACGTATGGAACCGTCGCCGAGAGTCGTGCTCATCGACAGCTCGAAATGAAGCCGACCCGCATCTCGGAAGAGGCGCAGCCCGTCCAGATTCTGGTCGTAAAGCCACTCGCGCGAATCGTCGAAGTCCTGGCGCCCCAACTGAACATCGAGCCCGAAGCCGATGTCACGAAACAGCACGTAGGCCTCACCAAGCTGTACATGATTATCGGTCTCGTGGAGTCCGCCTCCGAGCTCCCGCCGCCGAGCTCGATGTCGAAGATCAACTAACGTGGCTAGTCGAGGCGTCGGAGCCCACACGAGCCGAGCCCGAAGAGTCGTCCCAGCATCATCTCGATCGTCTTGTTCGTCAATGTCGATGTCGTCCCGGTCGTCCAGCTCCAAGTTGCGGCGAGAGTTGAAAGTGATCTCATGCTGCAAGCCAACCCGAGTCTTCTCCGCCACTACAAAACCGTCGCCAAAGAAATCGTCCAGGTCCGCAGCCACCGAAGAGTGGGGCCTGGCGGCGGCAGCCAGCCTCAGGCTGGTCAACGGCACCGCCGATCGCTGCTTGACGTTGGATGGCACCAAGACCGAGAAGCCGAGGACTTCGAGTCGCAGACTGCCGTCGGAGAGCTGTTCGGACTTATCGATACGGCCGGCAATCCTGGCGACTCCGGGGTCGCGAATCTCGATGCTCCGGGCCACGATGCGTCCGCCTTTGTCCTGCACCCCGCGAACGCGCACTCGCTGTCCGATCGAGGATCCGAGAGTGCCACCTTCCCAGTGAGTACTCGAACTGGTTTCTATCTCCCGGCCGAGAACACGCACCAGATCGGGGCGCGATCCGCGCTCGGCGTAACCCCAGAGAGAGTCTTCGCCTCTCGGTCTCGTCAGCTCGATGCGCTGAACGGCAAATACGCCGCTGTCGACCAGCGAACCGCGGACCTCGACCCAGTGTCCGACGTTGAGCCTGTCGAGGATTTCTACGTCTCGCGGATCAGGTTCCTGCCATACCCCTTCGGTCGCACCGAGAGCTACACCAACGGCCAAGCCAAATGTGAGCAGTATTGCCCAGCAGACGACGGATATCGATCGAGTCATGTTCCCTTACCTCTTGGTTAGATCCAACTGTGACTCCACGGTGTTCATGGAGGGCGGTGGCAGCAGTTGCAGCTGATCAGCGGCTTCCGGCACAAGAAAGTCCACTACCTTCCTGGCCAGATCTCCCCGTCCGGCACTCTCCACGAACGAGTGGCCACGGCCGTGAAGGACCTCCAGCGAGCACTCCGGCATGAGCCCGCGAGCCGCCGCCAACGCGCGCACCGCGACCACGAATCGCTGGGCGCGTTCGACGCGATTTCGGCCCTGCTGGCGATCCAGTGCGCGACGGGTGCGAAGCTGTGGGTCGCGCTGTACGTCCAGATCGCCGACGAAAACCTTCGTGGGAATCGTCAGCCCCTCGGCGTCGAGCACGCCGAGGCAGGCGCCTTCATCCAGTCCATATGGGAAAGGTTCGGCGGCGTCCGGCATCGTGTAGAAGCCGGACGCTGCTAGTGCCTGGCGCTTGACGAGGTTCGGGTGCAGGAGTGAAAAGCGATGGGCAAACTGTGCCCCGCCGGAATAGCCAAACAGCCGGAGCTCCTCCATCCCGTCAGTACCGAACTGTTCGGCAACGTCATCCAGAACCTTCAAAAGAGCGCCGTCGGCGGCGAGATTCTTCCGACCAACTTCCAATCGCTGATAGCCGCGATACCCAGAGCGCGAAAAACGAGGGATCACGAGAGCCGTGTTCGCTGCGATGCACCGGCTCACGAAATGCCTGGAAAACTCTCGCCACTCTCGCGAGACCCCGTGGACCGCGACAATCACGCGCTGAATAGCGTCCTCCCCGGGAGAGGCAAACATGTAACGCATCCCTATCGCGCGCAGTCGTCGCTGCTCCATCCGCAGGTGGGTAGCGCCGGTCGCTCGAGAGGCTGGCTCGCTCATGGTTGACGCTCGGTGGTGAATGCCTCGGAGCCCCAGGGAGCGTCTCGGCTCATCTTTGCCTTCTCAATCGGGCCGGCGCCGGGCTCGATAGTGACCTTGCCGTTGCTCAGGCGCCAGCTGGCTGTTGCCGGCGGCGCACCGGAGCCATTCCAGACGAACACTACGGTGCCACGGAACGAGTCAATGACGCGGCGAATCGCACGTCTCCCGCGCTCATCCAGAAAACAGTCGGCCTCGTCGAGCAGCAGCACCCGAGGCTGCATCAGCAGCGCTCGGGCCAGCTGAATGCGGTGTCGTTGTCCGGCCGAAAGGCTCAAGCCACCGTCCGCGATGCGGGTTCGAAGACCCTCAGGCAGCGACTGGATGAAGTCATCGAGATCGCAGATCTCCAGTACTTCGCTGATCTCGGACTCGGTCGCGTTGGGTCTGCCGTAGGTGAGATTGCGACGCAGCGAACCCCTCATCAAGGGGAGATCGGGACCGACGAGCGCGACGGCTGACCTGATCGTCTCCAAGCTGCAGCGACTGAGATCTCGGCCGTCTAGCCCGACCTTCCCGGTCTGTGGGCGTTCCAGTCCCGCCAGAAGCCTCAGGAACGTAGACTTGCCCGAGCCGTTTGCGCCCACCATACGAATCCGGTCTCCCGGCCCAGCCCGACCCGAGACACGGACAAGAACTGGCCCACAAGCCACATCCTTAAGCCGGATCGCACCGCCGCCCTTCTTCAGAGAAACAGCTTTCGCGGGCTCCGCGATTGGATCCAGCGCCAGGAACTGCTCGAGCTTCCGCCGAGCTACACCGGCACGCACCCACTGTTCCTGGGTTCTGCTCAGGCGACGGACCGGGCGACCGAGATGCCTGGCCAGCAGCAGGCTCGCGACCATGGCGCCGGGAGTCAGAACACCAGACTCCACCTCCACGGCACCGATCACGAGCGCGGTCCCCATCAATGCGACCGAGGCGAACTCGCTACTTCCAAGGAGAATCCCCGAGGCGGAGGCGGCTTGCACCGAGGCTCGAACCAGATCTTCGCTTTTCCTTCGCAACCTCCGTCTCTCCCTCTTCCCCTGGTTGGTGGCTTGGACGACAGATAGGCAAGAGATCCTCTCGACGACATCTGTTGCCAGCCGCGAGCGTTTCCGCCTCAGCTCTCTCACTCGCCACCCGACGACTCGGCTCCATCTGGCCTGTAGCGACAGGGCGAGAACCAGAACCACAAGGATGCCGGTAGCGAGCTTCCAGCTGAGCAAGGCCATGGCCGTGACGCCGCCGAGAAGGGTGAGGCCAGCAATGGCAGAACTCACTAGCCCTCGGCTGACCCACACCTTGAGCGTCGTCAGATCGCCCAAGAAGCGGAGCACTGTGGCCCCTCGCCTCTGACCCGTAATCAAGGCTGCCGGGAGTCGCTGGAGATGGTCCCACAGTGTGAGCCGTACCCGATGGATATGATGCTGCCCCAAACGTTCGGACAGAGCTCGCTCGCCGTAGCGAACGACACCGCTGACCGAGCCGAAAAGAATGAACCCAAGCCCGACAGCCGCGATGATGGGGGCGTGGGCAGCTGTCGCATCCATGACCAGGTCGAAGCCCCGTGCCATTCCCAGAGTGAGAGTGATACTCAACGCGGCCTGAGCGAGCCCGATCGCTGCGACCCCGGCAAGGAGGGCGGCGTTCGCTTTTCGCCAGATCGTGGGCAAGCGAGCCACCGGATCATCCACGAACCGCAACCTTGCGAGCACTACGATCCATGTCCGTGTGATTGGCGGCAAGCAGATTGGTCGCAACGTCGGGACTGCTGAGCTCCGCCAGAGTAAGCACAGGCATCCCTGTCGTGGCCACCGCTTCCCGACTCGCAAGCGGAGATCGCGAGATGGTTCCGCACAAGGACAGCAGAGGCAGCCCGCGGCTTACCATCCAGTCGACCCCGGCCGCTGCCGACAGTGAATCCGTGACGGCCAGGAAGTAGCCGTCAACGAGGTTACGCAGTAAGGATGACTGGACAAGACCTGCCGTTTCCTCTTGAAACACGCCGTCTGCAATCTCTAGAACGACCACATCGGCCCCGCCACTCTTCAGCTGCGAGGTCAACCGCTTGGCGATCGAGCAGAGCTCTGCGATCGGAACCAGATAGGTCGAAACGTACCCGGCATCAGTGAAATCGAGAACTGTGTGTGCGCCAGCGTCCGTCAGTTTCCAATAGTCGCCGCCTGAGCCAGTTCCGGTGATCTTGGCGGCTCCGACCGTATGGCCGGCCTCTCGAAAAGCTCGCGCAAGGCTGGCCGCAGACGTCGTCTTGCCGGCATTCATCGCACTGCCGATGACGGCAAGACAGAGCGGCCTGCTCGCAGGCTCGGGCACTGGAGAAAGAGCGAAGTCACGCAAGTTCAGTGGCCTACCTTCGTCGTCACCAACAAGGCCAATTGGATCAATCTCTGTAGCCGGCTTGATCCCCCGATGGCGTGCGACCATCATGCTCGCTACACCTCCTGACGCCACCAGGTGGCACGGACGAAGATCTTCCGGCACCAGAGACTCGAACTGATCGCTCGCATAGCGATTGCCGTAGCTGACGATGATCTCGTCGCCGACAAACAGGGTGGCTTTTCGACCTGTCGGAAGCTCGATGCGGGTGTGCTGCCGCTTGCGAGTGATTCGAGCCAGAACCAGGTCACCGGCTCCGGGTCGAGCGTCGGAGACAATGCTCCGCATACCGGACTTCGGGACGCGTCGGCAGGTGAAGGCGATCTTTGCGGCTTCGACTCGCTCCTCGACGAGCGGGAAGGAGTGAGCCGCTGCCCTGCTGGGCTCGCTTGCTATTACGCGTGAATTGGCCGGCCATGTATCTCTTTCCAAATTCGCTCCCCTTTTCTCAATCGAGCTCGGGCGTGAAGCCCGGGTCTTCCTACTTAGACCGTCTCGCAGGGGCGAGCGGAACATCTTTTTGCGGAGGCCAGCTCCCAGTTGAGGTTTCGTGAGGTCTGTGGACAAGCATCACCACGCCCCTCTCAGCCCGAGGACCAATCTCTGAGCGACCTCCGCAACAAGAAAACGGCCGGGCGCGATGCCCAGCCGTTCGATTACCACTGAGATGCGCGTTCAGATTTTCTGATGGCCGTCGACCAACGCCTCGACAACCGACGGGTCGGCCAAGGTCGTTACGTCGCCGAGCTCCTCGTACTCACCCGCTGCAATCTTGCGCAGAATGCGCCGCATGATCTTGCCCGAACGAGTCTTCGGAAGGCCCGGAACGATCTGAATTCCGTCAGGCGTCGCGATCGGTCCGATCTGCTGCCGTACCTGCTGCTTCAAGGCACCGGCCAGCTCTTCGCGGTCGTCGTTCTCGAATTCAGGAGTGATCAGCACGTAGGCGTAGATTCCGACGCCCTTGATGTCGTGCGGGCAGCCCACGACGGCCGCTTCGGCGACCGCATCGTGCGCAACCAAGGCACTCTCGATTTCGGCGGTGCCGAGGCGATGGCCCGAAACGTTGAGCACGTCGTCGACCCTGCCAGTGATCCAGTAGTAGCCGTCCTCGTCGCGCTTGCACCCGTCACCGGTGAAGTAGAGGCCCGGGTACTGCGAGAAGTACGTCTGCTTGTAGCGGTCGTGATCACCCCAGATGGTACGTGCAATTCCCGGCCAACTCCGCGCCATGCACAAGTTGCCGGACACTCCATTGCCTTCGAGAATCACGCCATCTTCGTCGACCAGAACCGGCTCAACGCCGAACAGCGGGAAGGTCGCCGAGCCCGGCTTGGGTACCGTCGCTCCCGGCAACGGCGAAATCAAAATGCCACCGGTTTCGGTCTGCCACCAGGTATCGACGACGGCGCATTTCCCGTTGCCAACCAGGTCGTGGTACCACTGCCAGACTTCCGGATTGATTGGTTCACCGACCGTGCCGAGAATGCGCAGGGACTCCCGCGAGTACTTGGTCACCCACTCGTCGCCCTCGCGAGCGATGGCGCGGATCGCAGTCGGCGCAGTGTAGAAAGTCGTGATCTTGAGATCATCGACCATCTGCCAGTAGCGTCCCGGGTCCGGGTAGGTCGGAACCGACTCGAACATCACGGTGGTCGCGCCGTTGGCCAACGGCCCGTAGATGATGTAGCTGTGGCCGGTCACCCAGCCGATATCGGCAACGCAGGCGTAGATGTCGTCTTCCTGCAGATCGAAGACGTACTTATGGGTCATCGCGGCATAGACCATGTAGCCCCCGGTGGTGTGAAGGACGCCCTTCGGCTGGCCGGTCGAACCCGATGTGTAAAGGATGAAGAGCGGATCTTCCGAATCCATCCACTCGACCGGGCAGGTTGAGCGCTGAGTCTTGACCTCGTCCTCCATCCAGAAGTCGCGACCGCTCACCATCTGCACTTCTGCTTCGGTGCGCTTGACCACTAGCACTGTGTTGACGATGTCCACGCCTTCGAGCGCCTGGTCGACTGTCTTCTTGAGCGGAATTCGCTTGCTGCCTCTGAGGCCCTCGTTCGCCGTGATGACAATCTTGGCGCCGGCATCGAGGACTCGGTCACGCAGGGACTCGGCTGAAAAGCCGGCAAAAACGATCGAGTGGACCGCGCCGATGCGGGCGCAGGCGAGCATTGTCGCGGCGAGCTCGGGAATCATCGGCAGGTAGATTGCGACCCGATCTCCTTTGCCGACGCCCTTGCTGATGAGCACGTTGGCGATCTGACACACCATGTGCTTGAGCTCTCGATAGCTGATATGCCGATACTCGCCCGGCTCGTCGGCGGCCCAGATGATGGCCGTCTTGTCGCCCTTCGTTTCGAGGTGGCGATCAATACAGTTGTAGGCAGCGTTGAGCTTTCCCTCGCCGAACCACGAGAAGTCAACTTCCTTCATGTCGGCGTCGAAGATCGTCTTTGGCTGCTGAAACCAGTCCAGCGTCTCGCTCTGGCGACGCCAGAACTCCTCCGGATTATCCAGCGACTCCCGGTAGAGGCGCTCATACTCTTCCATCGAGCCGATATGGGCTCGCTCGGCAAGCTCAGGTTTGACCGGAATCATACGTACTGCTCCTTAAGAACAAATTGATCGGGAATTCGACCTCGCGCAGGAGCCCGCCTCGCGGCGACCCACCGGCGGGTCGATTCTAGCTGGGTCTTGTGCCGACGGCACCGCCTATCGAGCGGGATCGATAACCCACCCCGCGGCACGGTTCGGTTCCCACCCCTGGCAGCCGGCTACAGCCTCACGCCCAGTGCTTCGAGTTGGGTCTCGGCCTGTTCTGCCCATCCTCTATTGGCCGCCGGGCTCGCCGGACTGGGATGGAGGACCATCCCGACCGGGGTGCTGCTATCTGCCAATGCCGCCTTCGCACGCGCGGCCGCGAAGCGACCGAATCCGACCACCAACCGCGGCTCCAGCGCTTTGATCGTCTCCGCCAGGGCAGCATCACACAGCGTCAGGAGCGGCTGGCGCTAGTCGAGTGGTAGCCGGTCCGGGGTTCGATTCCGTCCGCT
>Ga0255052_10001778_pt1 | contig 15965 bp, 19 predicted proteins | sample JV7_2_21_MG_FD_188632 | JGI IMG/M metagenome (GOLD analysis project Ga0255052, IMG submission 188632) | Seawater microbial communities from Jervis Inlet, British Columbia, Canada - JV7_2_21 | ecosystem: Environmental > Aquatic > Marine > Inlet | place: Canada: British Columbia | collected...
ATCTGTTTTGCTATCAATATTGATATCAACCCTGAAGTAATTTCTAATTATCTTCCCGCTAATATTTGCAAGATGATTTATGAACTCTCTATATTCCGATTGATTTGTCATTTGCTGTCACTTTTTTAATTATCCTGATTTTTAATGAGCAAATTTAGAGAAATTTCCTTTTCCAGAATAATAACAATGCATATATTTGTATCCTCAAATTTTAAATACAGAAAGTTTATCCCGAGAAGCTGGAAAAACAGTTAAGATTAGTTAAATAAAAATATTCGGAGAGTTGGTCCCGCCCTTGGCGAGAAATGCGGCGGTCTTTTTGAGCGAAGCGAAATCCCGCAGTGCGGAAAAACCGTTGAGGATTAATAAATATATTATATGGAGAGTTGGCAGAGTGGTTGAATGCGGCGGTCTTGAAAACCGTTAAGGATGCAAGTCCTTCCGGGGTTCGAATCCCTGACTCTCCGCACATTCCTTATAATTCCTTGTAAGTAAATAAGTTAACAAGTATGGCAAAATACAAAGTGCCATTTTAGTGCCATTTTATTATTTTACAACAAGGAAAAGGAAGGATTTTTATGGCTATACCAAAAGTTAAGCTTCGTGAACGAAAGGATAAAAAAGGACATTCCTATTTTATCGACTATACTGTAAATGGGAGAAGACATAGACGAAATGTGGGGACCAATAAAAAAACTGCTTTAGAGATTTGCCAAAACGTTCAAGCTAAATTTTTGCTTGGACAATTCGATATTTACACTCAACCAGAAAATACTATTTCGCTTAAAGATTTAAGTAAGAACTTTCTCTCCTCCAAAAGAAATCATATAAGAGCTTCATCACTTAAACGGTATCAGAACTATCTCGATAAGTTTGTTGAATATATGGAGCAATACTTCCCTGCTCCTTCGCTGAATATCAGGGAAATAAAAACAAATTATATCGAAGAGTGTTTTAATTTTTTTCTAGAGAATGAGATAACAAACAAAAAGAATTGGGAACCAAAAACTGTTAATGGTTTAAGAACAATTTTAATCCAGCTTTTCAATTATGGAATTAAACAAGATTATCTTTCAGCTAATCCAGCAAAAGACACTAAGAAATTTCGTGAAAATGGAAAAAATATTGTAGAGTTTTTCACTGATGAAGAATTAGATAAAATCTGGGGAGAACTGGATGAGCACTGGGTTGAACCATTAAAGTTCATTCTTCATACCGGAATACGCAAAGGAGAATGGATAAATCTTAAATGGGATAATGTAAATTTAACAGATGAGAGTCCGAGCATAACCATTACCTCTTCAGATTCCTGGGAAACAAAGACTGGGAATTCAAGAGTTATTCCCTTAAATAAAATAGCATTAGAAATTATCAAAAAGCAAACCGGTAGAAACTCAGAATATGTTTTTACTTCAAAGAATGGTTCAAAAATTCATCCTGATAAACCTTATAGCAAATTAAAAACTGCCTTAAAAAATCTTGGATTAAAAGGTGATATCAAAAAACTTAGACATACTTTCGCCAGCAATCTTGTTATGGAAGGAGATAGTCTCTATACTGTTTCTAAATTAATGGGACATAAAGATCCTAAAACAACCCAAATTTATGCGCATCTTGCGCCCGGCTACCTAAAATCATCGGTTGATAAATTGGTTAAAGTTAAAAAATAGTATTGACTTACAATCAGAGGGTCTTTTAGATGCAGTTAATTTAATTAGATACTAAAAGATATAATGACAATTAAAAATCCCTCTCAACATTCCTGAAAGTCAGACTAATCCTCACTCCCCTTTCCACGCCATTATCTTTTAATCGGGCTGGTATGCTATGTCTCCAAATTGATCTTGCTTCACCATATAGCATTGTTAAAGATCGAGGAACTAAAAGAGCTTCTTTTTTTACCTCCCCGGTTTGAGTAAACTCCATTACCACCTGACTTCCTAAAGAGATAATAAAAATTCTAGGGCCAAAACATTTTTCACAATCAATGTGAGGAGAGATTCCCTGACCGGGTTGATATTCATTAATTATAACTTGGTCTGGTACTGATTCACATAATCCATCTTCATTCAATTGGATTGCAATTTTATTTATCCAATTTGGCAATTTTCCTATATACATATCCGGTGTTACATTTCGAGCCTTATAATCATAGCTGTATCCATAGTGTTGTACTCTACGTTTTAAGGAGTTATCCCACTTTTGTTTATTTATTGTTTTGATTAGCTGTGTCTCTTTGGTAGCTGTTATATAATCTGGGATATAAAGGAGGCCTTTTATTCCGAACATTTTATTTCTCCACATTCATAGTTTTAATATTGTAAAAATAAGTAAATACTTAAGAATTATCAGAAGCCGCTTCTGTTTCAAAAAGAGTTTTTGGGTCGAGCACTCATTTTTGCGGAAGGATTTGCTGGATGGTTACTTTTGAAAAGTGGTCGCTTTGAGTTGCGGGTTATACAAAAATTATTTTTTTCTTCCGTAATTGTTGTGTCCTTTTTTAAAAGTGAATCAGAAATGATTATTTGATTGTGAATATTGATTTCCTTGGATTGAATTATCTCTTTTAATTCTCTTAATTCTTGAATCATTTTTTCAGGATGTTCTGTATTTGAGTGCTTCCAATTAAAATAGCTAAACATAGTTGTCATGCAAAAACTTATACACATTATCGTTAAGATGCTAAACTCAATTGGATTACGATGCCATCCAGTCTCCTCCATTATTACTTTTAATTTGAATCGTTTCCAAATATTAAGTTTAGCAAATATTTTTGTTTTTGATAGTTTTGGCTCTTCTCCAGTTTTATGTACAAAATACCTAAAATGAGTATTTACGAGTCCTTTTGAAATTGGTTTATATGTCTCATTGTGCAGGTAATTGAAATTTAAAATAATATTTTCTGTTTCTGGTAATTTATTAGCTTCATTTATCCAGATGTTCTTACCAAATATTTCACCTTCACAATGAACATTATGTTCATATTCACCATTATTAAGATATTTTCTGGTGTAAAAAATAGTTTTAATTTTCCAGCTCATCTTTATTCCTAATCTTTATCAAAATATTGTAGAATTAAAGTTATAACGGCGTTGCTGCTAACCAGCAGCCAAAAAATAAAATACCGAAATAATCCATCTCTAATTAATGATTTGAGTTTAGTTAGAGAAAGAGAATATCCTGCTTCGCAACACACTGCATTAAGAAGTTACAATACACAAAGCCAAATAAGGTGCAAGGTTGAATGCAAATATTAATACTTTAAAGTACACCCCTCCCTTGTAATGAACTAAATTAAATTCTTCTTCTGTGATTTTAGCAAATTTGCTGTGCATTTTATAAGCCCAGCTGCGCGCAAATGTTAAAATCAAAAACCAAAACAAAAGCATTCCCCAATTAATTAATGTGCACCATAAAAAAGTATCACGTATAATTTCAATTGTCATTTTATATCTCCTTTTTAATTCGTTTTAACATATATCTTAGGTTTTGCTTGTTATCTTTAATAATACTTAACATTCTTAAACTTTTTGAAATTCATCTCCAGCTCATCCTTACCACCAAATCAGGACATTCCCCAGCCAGTATTGCAGTCACTCAGAAAGGGGTTCCATCTATACATATGAAACTTACCGCAAACCGGTTTTAAGTTCAATCAACTCTTAAAAATATTTATAAAAAAGGTATAAGATATGTATAGCAATAATTATTAACGGAGGAATTATGCCATACAGTCCTAAAGTTAAAGAAGAATTGATCAAGAAGCTTTACAAGCTAAAACACTCTACCCCAGGTAAACCACCTATGACAAAAATGGTTAACGAGGCAGTTGAAGAATATCTAAATAAGAAAGGGGTGAACATTGACAACAAGAAATAAACTAATCTATACTGAAATATTTTCTACAACCTTTGTATTTCTAGACATCTACAACGAATCAAGTGACGAGTTCAAAAAGTTTATTGATTCACTTTCAGATACAGAATTTGCCGAGTTCATTGATGAGAATTTACACCAATGGAAAAAATGTTTTGAATCTGGCATAATGAATGACTGGGATGCAGTTGCTCGCACAGTTGCCAGTGATACTATCCTTTCTAAAGTTAACTAACCACAAATTATTCTACCTGATTATTTGGTATAAGAATGCTGAATAAGCTTATTCCTTTCACTCATAGGAGAATTATACAAATGATCAATCTCAATAAAAACAAAATTCTAAGGATAGTTGTAAGTCTTATATCCAGCATTATGAATATCATTAGAAAGGAATTCATCAGAGAAAAACATAAAAAACCAAAAAGAAGGAGAAATGATTATGATCAATTTTACCCGCCTGGTCCGCCCGGACAATATTAAACGGGCTCTCATCTGGGCTACTCAAATAGCAATATCATTAGCACACAAATGGTGGAGGAAGAAAAAATGAAGAATGAAGGTGCAAGTTTTATTGACCAAATCGTTGAGGAAGCAGAGGAGAAAGAACAGAAACTAAACTGTGAGATGGCTGACCTGATGCTTCTAGAAATCCGCAATCTACAGGAAGAGATTGAACGTGTGTTTGAGCAGGCAGAAAGAGAAAGAACAATAATTAAGAATTGGGCAATCACAAAGAACAGCAAGCTCGCAAACAGAATCGAATGGATAAGTAAAAAGTTAGAGCTGTTCTTAAAAGAAGAGGATGTTAAAACGTTAGAGTTAGCATTCGGAACAATCAGGTTCAGAAAACAGCCTGATAAAATAGAAATCGTTGATGACGAAGTGTTCCTAAACAATGCCACTTCAAATATGCTGGCAATAATACCGGAAACTGCTAAAGCTGATCTGAGTAAGATCAAGGCATTCATTAAACAAACAGGAAGAATACCACAAGGTTGTGAAATGATCCCCGGAGAAATAAAGTTCAGCTATAAAATAAATAATCATAAGGAGGTAACATTAAATGGAACGAAAGAAACTGGAACTGGAAGTAAACAAGTCAATCCGCTTAGCGTTGTTATTTGACAGCCCCATTACTGGTGAAAGCCAGTACGGTAAGTACTATATGTACGGTGTAAAAAATGGAGATGCTGAGTACTCATTCTTTGCGCCGCTTAAAGTCCACGAAGCACTGAAGGGTAAGCCGAGAGGAACAAGATTCGAGCTTACAAAGACTGCAACACAGAAAGGTAAGAAGCTTGTGCAGGATTTTGAGATTAAGTTCTTAAATGGCGGTGAACAATCTACCCCTAAAACTGTTCAAACAGATTCTGAACTATTTATTGCAATGCTAAAGAGCTATGATGAAGCGACAAAGATCCAGAGCAAATACTCAGCAGTTAATCTCAACCAGTGTGCAGTTACACTATTCATCGCCAGAACAAGAACAAACGGATTTAACAATTTTTATAAGGAATAGATAATTATGAATAAAACAATTGAAAAGAAACTATCACAGTTTATGTTTCCCGTTGAAGAAAGAGCTGTCTATGTGCAGGATAATCCGCATCCCAGCCTTAACATTGCAGATAATTATAAAGCAATCGTTCGCCAGGATAGCAGTAAACTGATAAGTATAATGAAAAACACTTATCAGCTTGTTCCTAACAGAGAAGTTATTCTCCCATTACTGCAGGAACTTCATAAACTCAATAATAAGTGGGTCATAGATTCTTCACATTCCTTTGTCGATAATAGTAGAATGAGAATCCAGATTAAATTTCCTGAGCTTACACTGAATGACGGCACAAGCGAAATTGCTCTATCACTTTTTCTTCATAACAGCTACGACGGCTCAGAGGGTGTAAGATTATTCTGGGGTGCAATCAGAGAGATCTGTTCAAATGGGATGGTGTTCGGTACTTTGTTATCTAAATACTACCGTAGACATACAGCGGGACTTGATATAAGTAACCTGAAGCAAAAACTTCAAGCCACTTATGATAAAATACCTGTGATCGGACATAGAATTGAGCAGCTTCAGAACACCGATGTTACTCCTAAGTTCAAACGTGATTTGGAAGATCAGATGGGAAAGCACGTTATCAAATATGTTGACCAGCACGAGCAGCAGAATAAACGTGCCTCTAACCTTTGGATGCTATTCAATATAGTTACTTACTATATCTCTCATCTAATCGAACAGAGGAAGAGAGCGCAGTATCAGCTTTCTGCAAGCAAGTTATTTAAGCTGTAATAAGTTATAGCCAGGTTAACACCCTGGCTTTTTTTATAAACATTTAAGGAAATGTAGGCTATGATTATAAAAAATATTGTTGATTTCGTGTATAACTGTGTTAAAGATGTTGAAGAAATACTCTCTGCTGATAGCGTTGTGTTAAAGATGAAAAGATCTGTCCAGCTTGATAATAATTCCTGTGGCGCTCAGTCTGTTTATATGATCCTGAGTTACTATAATAGAGATAAAACTCTAAATGAAATTAAAGAATCCCTGAACACAACTGAAACAGATGGTACTGACACAAAACAGATACTTAATTATTTAATTAGTAACGGACTTGAAGTTCATATAAATGATAAAGGAGCAATATCATCTATACAGGCTGCAATCGGGGATGGATTTCCTGTACTAATCACTGTTGATGACGGCGATCACTGGGCAGTTGTTTACGGATATAGTAACGATGGAATCTTTGTTCTGGACTCATCACGAAGCAGGTTCTTAAATCAGTGGGGCTATGGGGAATTTATAAAGCGATGGGACGAAAACTGGATAGCAATAATGAAGGAGAAATAATATGAGTGGAGATAATGTAGTTATTGTAATTGAAGGTGGGATGGTAACAGAAGTCTATTCTGATAATGCGAATGAAAAGATTGTTGTTATCGACATTGACAACAGGAAGATCGGTGAGGATTCAATTACAGAATTTACCTGGCCTGATACACAGTTCGATGATGAAAGAGTTGAAGAACTACTCAACGATAAGCCAGAATAATCTTCTGGCTTTTTCTTAATTATTAAATCAAATCATTAAAATTAACGTGGAGTGACTATGCAAAAATTTATTTCAATACTATTCATTTTAATTTTTCTTTCTGCTTGTAGTTCTGGAAATGAAATGCAATGGCGAGCTAATGGTGATAGGGTTATCATTCAGCTTTATGATCCGGACCAGCTTGCAGAAGAGTATTATGCAGAGATAACAAATGAGGAAGGTAGAAGATTCGCTGTGAATTTGGGATTGCCGGATAAGGAAGGAAAATTCAGGTTCTGTAATTATTTCGGGAAGATTGTTAAAGTTGAGATAACAAGTAACCTGGACTTTGAATGAACAGAGAGCCGATGGCTCTCTTTAGGTTGAGAATTCTCATCTATTATAAAATTTCAGCTCATTAGTTTTATCAGTTATCGCAATTTTATGGTTTGATCCATTTGGATCATATGCCCGAAAAATGTCTTCAGCTGGTATTGATAAGAGAAAGGCTGCACTGCCATCTAGATATATCTTGTGCAAAACGCCATTGCTTTTCTTGTAGGCATTTACCCCATCTGAACATATACCCGAAATCGAGCCAACGTTGCTTGGAAAAGTAATATCGCGATGCAATGTACCCACTTCATCATATTGCTGCATTATCAAACTAGTGCTAAATTGCTGATTTACTTCTTGTGCTATAATCCACAATCTGTTTGATGCATAGGTTAAATAAGACTTCAATACGCCTGCTATATTATTATGCTGGACCTCTTTGTACCATAGACTATCACTCAGGCTTGAATTCCATTTTGATAGAAATGCAGCACTATTGTTTGTTCCAGCTCCGGAAACATAGAGGTAACCATCATGGTACAAAATACCATATGCTCTAAAATAGCTAATTTCCGCCTGCAATCCGCCGGTCGTGTATCTTTGGATATAATTCTTGTTGGTTTGAATATCAATAAAGTTAACAAATATCTCATTTGCCGAACTAGTAATCGATGTTCCATATCCGCCATGAGTTAATTTCCACGTATCTAATAATTCACCGTTTAATGAATGTCGAGATAACCAAATTTCATACGTGACTGGATTACTAGGATTAACCACAGCAAGAGAGTAAATTCCAGTACTATTGACTGTAACTTTGGTAACACTAGTGTATAACCCATTAACCCTAAATTCTTTAAACCAGACACTGTCACCTTCCCAATTAAAGCAGCTAATAAAGCTTTGCTCGTCTGGCCCATAACCACCAATATAATACTTGCCTTCATATAGAATACCGGCAGTTTGCAAAAATCCCTCTGGAGTAGTGAATGGTTGCTGCACATATATAGCTTCCGTAGTAAACATAAATGAATATGTTGTATTTGGTTTCTCACCGTTAGTTCCACGGATAATATCTGGATCGAACTCAGCTGTATAAGCACTGCTATGTTCCAACAAGCCATCAACATTCACGTAAATATCATTACCACTTACATCAATAGTAGGACTTAACTGTGTGCTAGTCGTTGTATTAGTCAGAGTAAATGATGGTTCTACCGTAGCAGGATCCAGATCATAATCAGCACGATAATGCAACGTTGAAGTCGTGTCAGGAATTTCCGAATTGTTTGGAGGAAATATCACAGATAAGGTAAGTGATGGTAAGATAACTTCTTGAGTAGTGAAGCTGGTAACAATTGGTAATGGCTCTGATAGTATTTCTCCATTCTTACCTTTTGCGTTGTGCAGATACATATCATAAGTAGTTAACTCATCTAGTAGGTTTGTAAACTCAATCCTGTAAACAGTTGAACTAACCTTTACTAAAGTGAGATCAACTTCTTCTCCGCTTCCTTGCTTTGAAACGGTAATATTAGGTATTTCATTATTTAACTCGTGGGAAAAAGTGAATGTAGGCTTGACGTCTCTTGCTACATTCGTTGCACCATCTTCAGGCCAGACTGTTACTGTCATCTCCACTGGATCAGGTGGATCTGCTACATTGGGTTCATTTGAACAACCAAACCAGATGCTGCTGGAAAAAGCAAGCAGAAATACTATGCTTAATATTTTAATCGCTTTTTGCATTACTTTATTTTTTCAGGGTTTGAAGATATTCTCAAAAGAAAATTAAACTTAACCGCACTAACAATCAAAGATTGATCACCAAATAGCAAGTAAATAAAAATTACAAAAAAATATTTGAGAATCCGTTTTCTCTATAGAAAATCAATAAAATTAAGAATGGATCGCAGGAGATCTCAGAAATTGGTGGGGGTGCGGATCCGTAGCTAAAATCCTTAAGAAATTCCAATACATCTTAAAACATTTTTCTTTATTTTTATAACCAAGATGAAGCTCTTACTTTACATCTTTCTATTTATTCCAACATCCTCCTTTTCATTAAATAAATAACTGCCTAGTCAGATTCAGAAATAAAAGAATTAAATTGTCACTATTCTAAGTCTTGCTGTAAACTATTAATTATCACTTTGAAGACACACCAAAGAGAGCCGCAGCATCTTGAGCCGAGAGTGTGGTATCAACAAATCTAATAAATTCCCACTTATCATTCTCTTTGTAATATGCCCCGCCTTTTTTAACATCATCTATATAATCTGGGGGCACATCCTTAAAAATCCATACAGTGGGCTCCACCAACGATAATGATCCCCCTCCTTGTATAGTGAGTACAGATTTCATTTCACCAATCTCACGAGCTAGGTAGTCCTGATTATCAGTTTTAAATATAAATCTTACAGATTTTGCGACGACTTCATTCGATTTATTTTGCATTTCTATTCCGAGCAATGATAATGTCTTATTATCCAGCTTTCCGGATACCTTTAGATCATTATCTTTCTGGAATTCTTTTAGTGCAGAAATGGTTTTATTTCCTATCACTCCGTCAGGAGGACCTGGATTATATCCTTTACTCTGCAAGGCTTTTTGTACATTATAAATGTTACCCTCTTGAGACAGGTTAACATTATTAGAAATGCTTAATTGTTCAACCTCACCTTCCTTTAGTAAATTGACAATTTCAATGTGTCCTTCCATTTTTGCAATAGTTAGGGCAGTATTACCATCTTTGTCCGCAACTTTTTCGTCAGCACCATTTTCAATTAGTAATTTGACTATTTCTGTATGACCTTTCTCCGATGCTTTATAAAGTGGGGTTTCACCCTTTACATTAATAGAATTTACATCTGCACTTGCAGCTAGCAGTAGTTTGACAACCTTTTTAGAACCAGACCACGACGCTTGCAAAAGTGGAGTAGCACCGTCGTCGTCAGAGACTGCATCCACATTAGCCCCGGCCGTAAGTAGCAACTTTACAATCTCAGCATGTCCATTCTGTGATGCGAAGAATAGGGGAGTTACGCCGAATGTTTTCGATCCCTCGACATCGGCTTTTGAATCCAGGAGCAGTTTGACTATTTCGTTACGACCATGATATGCCGCTATCGATAACGGAGTCTCGCCATTTGTTTTAGTCGCATTCACATCAGCTTTAGCTCCCAGTAATAACTTAATGATTCCGATATTGTTCTTTTTTGCAGCTATATACAGAGGAGTAGTGCCATCTATGTCTGTTTCATTAACATTGGCACCATTAGAAAGCAACTCCTTTACAATTTCAATATTGCTTTTTTCAGAAGCAAGCAACAGAGCGGTGTAACCATTTTCAGCTTCTGCATTTACGTCGGCATCTTCAGCAATAAGTTGTTTTACAACCTCTAGGTAACCTTCACCAGTAGCCATAATAAGAGCTGTCACACCCTGATAATCTTTAGCATTAACATCTGTACCACGTTCTATAAGTACTTTTAAAATCTCATTCGAACCACTCATTGAAGCAGCAATGAGTGCTGTGAAACCTAATTTTGTTTTTATATTTACATCAGCATCCCGGTCAATCAATTCTTTAGCAATATCTGAATAACCTCTGGCCGATGCAAATATTAAAGCAGTATATCCCTCGTTGCTCTTTGCATCAATATCTGCACCATCGTATAAATATTCTTTCACCTTCTCAAAATTTCCATTTTCTGCTGCTACCAATAGAGATTTATTCAACTCTTCCTGTGTTTGGGCAGTAGTTTCAACAATGAGGGGAATCATGAATATTGTGATAACCAATAATAGATAGAACCATACAAATTTCTTGACTTTACAGTGAAGGTTCATATTTTCCTCCTGATAAAATATTTTTACGAAGCAGCAAGATGTTGATATATCACCAAGATAGTATTCACTGGTGAAAATAACGATGTCAGTATTCTTTTGTCAATCATTATATTTTGATATATCTAAAATCTTTGATAATTCTTTGGGAAGATAATTATAGATAGATGTAATATTCTGCTTTAGAAGAGATTTCAACTTAAACCCTTATATGTTGATAGATTAAGATAAGTTTTATCTGTTAAACAATCAATGATTGATCGCCAATTAGCTAGCAATATAAAAATCCAAAAAAATTTTCAGAAACCCGTTTCTCTATAGGAGATCAGAAAAAACTGTGAATGAGTTTGCCGTAGATCTGAGAATTGACAGGGGGCTGGTTCTAGGTACCCAAGTTGTGAAGATTTAGTTTGGATCCAATTCCCAGCTTAACAACTAGGCAGGTATTATTATTTGCCAATTAGAACAGTTGCTAACTATTAATTTATTTTTCTTGTATCTATCAGACAATATTAGCAATTGAGATTTACAAATGTTCTCTATACTTTAAGGAATGGTTGTGGTTCGGATTAATTCCTTTACAGTATTTTCTTACTCATTGATTCTTCCTGAGGTTTTGGGTAAAATATAAAATGGAAATCCCAAAGGGATAATTATGAAAATTTCTTTAGTAGTGTGCCTTTCGTAGGTTTCATTATAACGCTTCATTTTGATTACTTGGCTTTGTGCTAAAGTTTCCGTTTTTCTTTAATATCAGTTCGTATTGAAGAATATTGTTACTTAAAGACTGCGGTGTGTCTTTCCCAAACTGTTCATCATCTATAAATCCACCTTTTATTTCACCACACGTTGTCTTCTTCATAAATTTTTCAGGATTCCAACCTTTACCATAATAAAAGAAGGGTTGGTAGGTGCCATTTGGTATTTCAAAAGTATAAGAGCTACCTGCTTTAATGTATGCGTGTCTCACCACAACACCACTTTTCTTTATTGTAACAAGTACATCACTATTATAAGGTGTTTTGACTTTTATTTCGGAGCAACCATAATTAGAACATCTTTTATTACCACCATAGCAGTATGAATAGGGAGTTGAACCATTTCGCAAGGAGTTATTTATATACTTATCATATATTGCTTTTTCTTGCCGCTCCTTTTCAAGTTGCGCCTCACGTTTAATCCGATCTTGCTCTTCTTGCTTAGCCCTTCTTAGATCATCTTCTTTTTGTTCAATAACTAATTCGATACGTTCTTGTTCTTCTTTTTGAAGTCGATCTTTTTTTTCTTGCTCTGACTCGCAAGAAGAAATCATAAAAGAAGTTATTAGAAGAAAATAAAGTATTATTTTTTTCATTATTAAAATTTATCCTAGAGTTTCTTTGGGTTTTTCATCATCGGGCATTAAATCCGCTAGTTCATATATAATCGGTCTGATTGCATTGGTAGTTCCATCTGTTACCAATTGTAATCCTTGATTTATTAACTGTCTTGCTTTATTTCTGTCTTTCCAGTGATATGAATTATATTCACTGTTAAGTTGATTTAAATACTGGACATCCATTGCATTATCGGTGACTGCATTTCTATGTTCAAAATCCGTTTGTATTATTCCTATTGTTAAATATTTTGCTTCTTTTGAATTCTTATTACTTATAATGTGCTCAATTGTTTTCTTGTATTCCTTAATATGCGTTTCTATTTTGTTCATATCAACATTTTCTTATCCGCCATTGGCTTTTATTTTTGAACAATGAATGCCTAACTTATACGCACATTATTTTTTTAATTGATGCTGTTTATATATTTAATTAGAAATTGTATAAAAACTTTATTGTTAATTCTTCTATTAACGCAGTTATTTTATGCACAGGAAGATGAGGAATTACCTGATACAGTTGGCGTAGGTGGTATTAACTGGTTTGCTTATCCTTTTATCTTCTATACCCCGGAAACTGACCTAGCATTTGGTGCTGGCGGAGTTATTTCTTTTAAGTTTTCTGATGAACCGCAATTAAAACCTTCAAATGTAACAGCTTCAGGATTTTATACTCTCAACAATCAATACGAATTTACTCTTAAGCCCGAAATTTATTTAAATAAAGATAAATTTAAGGTATGGTTCAAATTCAATTATGGTAAAGTCTTCGACAGGTTTTACGGTGTGGGTAACAATACTCCGGAAATTGAAAATGATAAATATTTCCAAGAGAATTTTATTTTTAATCTTAAACTTCTAACCGAAGCATTTCAGGATGAATTGAAAATAGGTGCAATATACGAATACAGGTATATGGATGTTTCGGATACAAGGGGTAACCCGTTCCTGGAATCCGGTTTACTTCCCGGCAGCAAGGGAGGCATTACTTCCGGCTTAGGTTTAGTTGCAACATGGGATTCGCGGGATAATATTTATTATCCGCATTCCGGTGGTTACTATGAATTTAGTGTTACTTCTTTCCTAAAGAAATTAGGTAGTGATTTTAACTACAATAAATATATTTTTGATTTCAGAAGATTTTTTGAACTATCCAGCCGGCATATATTAGCCGTACAAACTTACTTAATGATAGAAACTGCTTTCCCACCATTTTACGACTTAGCATTACTCGGTGGAGACAGATTGATGCGCGGCTACATAATGGGCAGATACAGGGATAGAACATACTATGTTCTTCAAGCTGAATACAGAACTCCCCTTTGGTGGAAATTCAGATTGGTGTTTTTTGGTGGAGTAGGTGATGTTGCTCCCGGTGTTTCTAAATTTACGATTTCAACAATAAAACCATCTTACGGTGTAGGTATAAGATTTCGGCTTGATGAACTTGAAAAACTGGATCTTAGATTGGATGTTGGGTTTGGAAGGGGAACAGATGGAACATATTTTAGCGTGAACCAGGCATTTTAATTATAAATCAAAAAAGGGATTGAATTCTTTACACACTCTTAATCTTGAAATAATGTCATTCAAAGTAAATTGGTTTTCAGCAGAGATCCTTAGATTATCATATATTGCATTAAATTAAATCTGAATAATTTATTAATTATAGATATTAGAGTTATACAATTAACCATCGGAGCAGCAATGATAAAGATCGTTATTTTATCAACCATTATTCTGTTTTCATCAAACACAATGGCTCAGGGAATTTTTAGCACTGTTGGTGGCAAGATATATCTTGGAATATCTGCCGGACCTAGTTTTCCTCTAGGCAGTTTTGGAGACGATAGTCCGCAGAATGAGAGATCCGGTTATGCAAAGACCGGATATATGATTGAATTAAACGGAGGTTTAAGGTTACTTAACTTGCTTGAAATATCTATTATGGGATTCAGGAATTCAAATAGTACTGATATGAGTAATCTTATTAGCTCCCTGAACAATGCTAATCCAGGAGCCAACTTGTCTGGTGAATCTGATGCCTGGGCTATCTATGGAGCATTGGCAGGTCTTGGAATTTCTTATCCCCTTCCGGCAAATTTTATAGCGGAAGTTCGAGTTCTGGGAGGTTATCTGAATACCTCATCCCCTGAAATTTCTTTGACTGGAGATGACCAAGGTACATTTGTGAAAGTTGAGGAGAAAACAGTTTCGAGCCCGGTTTACTTTGGTTCTGCGTCAGTACGGTTTCCAATTAGTAATATGTTATATCTTAATTTTGGATTTCAATACATTGCGTCTTCTGCCAAATTTAAGAATGTTCAAACCATTACTAGCATTGAAGGGGAAGTAACTGAATCAACTACATCATTTAATCGGACGATGGATACTTGGGGAATAAATGTGGGATTGAAGTATTTTATTTTGTAACATAAATAATTTAAAGGATATTACTACAATCCAAAACCCACTACTTTTCCATGTGGAACTGCTGTAAATTATAATCCTTTGGATAAAAAAGAGGTAGTAAATAAATTTATGTATTCAGCCATAAACCTCTGTGTTGTCCCCTCCTTCATAATTAAAGGGTAAATCCCAGCAACAACTTAATTCTGGTAAAACTAAGTTCTGAATTTCTGATTGTTGGTTCCTCACCAGCAGTAGGTGGAGTTAGATCAATATTATTTTTGATGATATCAGATCCGAATGAATAACCTAATCCAACAGTTATTTCTGATTTTGCTATCCAAAATGTTGATCCCGCAGAAATATGATAAATGTTCCATGAAGAAGCTGGGGAAAGATTTGTTGTTGTGTTTTTAACTTCTGCTGTGAAATCAGTTACGAAACTTCCTGATATAATGAATTTTTCATTGGCGAAATAATCTAATCCGATTCCGTAATTTATTACACTGGCAGCTTCATGAGTTAAATCATTCGTTTTAATTTCACCCGAGCCCTGTGCCCTGTATGGATCAGTATCAAGAACAAAATATTTGTCAACTGCATCATACCACTCTGCACTAACATGTATTTTAACTTTTTTAATTTGATATGCCCCTCCAATTCCAAATGACCAGGGAGTATTGTACTCCGATTTAACTTCATCCTGAAAATTACTGGCGAAGGTTTCCGTTTCTACTCCTGAAATAAACAAATGCGTACTCGCAAAACCCGATCCAAATATATTTACACTAGGTGTTGTAAATGTAAGTCCTAATGTTAATGGATTCAGATTTATTCCCATACCTGCTTTTAACAAAGAGCGCAAATTGTTATATCTATAGTTCACTATATTAGTCCCAGATGCAATATCACCGGAAGATTTCAAAACCTGAATAATGGTTCCCTCTCTCAGACTATGATATCGGTAAGCAACATACAAGGTTGCTCCCAATCCTACTCTCTCACTTAACTTTGTTGAATAAGTAAATCCAGTCCAAACATCATCCATTATTTTTTCAATATCAACACCAACGGTCAGT
>Ga0255052_10001779_pt1 | contig 15958 bp, 10 predicted proteins | sample JV7_2_21_MG_FD_188632 | JGI IMG/M metagenome (GOLD analysis project Ga0255052, IMG submission 188632) | Seawater microbial communities from Jervis Inlet, British Columbia, Canada - JV7_2_21 | ecosystem: Environmental > Aquatic > Marine > Inlet | place: Canada: British Columbia | collected...
TAAAAGGTTCAGTAAAATAGCATTCAGCTAGGTATAAAAAACTTTTAAAGACTTTCATTAGGAAGTCGAAAATCCATAAAGGAGGAAGCCTTAAATGAAGAAAAAAATTGTATTAATAGCAACATTAGCAATTGCTCTGATACTCCCTTTAACCATAAGCGTTGAAAAGGCAGATGCAGATGCTATACTGTTTCCCTGGCTGGCACTGGATTCGGATATCTCTACCATTATCTCGATAGTTAATACCGCTGAAGCACTCGATGGCCAGGATCCGGAGCTTCACTACGAATACTATCACAAGCCGGACATTACCAACGATCAGGGTGACACATGTCAAAACTCCAGTTTTAAAAGACCAACTTCCAAAGACGATTTAGTAACTTTTGATGCTGCTGGTAACATCAACAGTGGCAAGCCTATGTTCAATGACCCCGGAGCAGGAATTGGAGTTACTTACGGGACCAACACATTTAAACTGAATGTAGACCTTCCCAGAAGGGCATACCTTCTTGTGGATAACAACACCCCTTCACATATACTTGGTACCCCGAGTACAAATGTAGACGGCACGATGTACGGTGAGGCTATGGTTATCGATTTGGATAACGGCGCTGCATGGGGCTATATTGCCTATAACGCCAGCGGCGGAGCGGGAACAAGCCAGAGTGGTGATGTTGACTTCGGTGACGGAATGGACGTGTTAGGCGAGGTAATAGGAGAATTAGAAACCACGCAGACAGTTTTAATGAATCCTACTACTATCGGGACAAGGTTCTTCTTGACACCGGCTGATTCTGATAACCAGAGAAAGGGCAATACAGAGTCAAATATTGATTTCTGCATTACTCCTGACGGTAATGGTGAATGTTTAAATGACAACAGGGGTATTTGGCTGAATGACGAAGATTCATTAGACTTTAAGAAAACTAAAAACATCGACTGCACCTCTGGTGACGACGTGAGATTACTCCTTTCAGAAGCAGCGTGGAACACCTTGATTGACGAAGGCAGGCATGGATGGGTGAATATAGTTATCAATGCCAATCAAACTCCTGACGACCCTGATGGTATGATCATTGGTAAACTTGAATGGACAGCTACCGGAATCACCTTTGAGGATGTTACAGTTAGTGATCCTATCAACAACTTCGTGTGGCTAAGGGACAGTGGTACAGTTGCCGGTGTAGTTGGTATAAACGCTATACACAACTGTCAGAAAACTCCTGGCACTTGTGACCTTCCGACTAATTAACATTAGCTCGGGAAGAAGAAGCACTTACAAAGAGGGGGCAATATTCCGCCCCCTCTTTTTTCGTCTTTAATTCACAAAATAAGATTTGTAACCATACGTATTCGTTTTTGCACGCTTGATAAAATATTCTAAAAATGCTTTAATTATAAACTATCTTTTTTTAAGCTCTTACATTATTTTTCCATGGAAAGGAAACATAAGAATATGACAGAGATGTTGTTGCGGATATTTCTTTTGATTCTCATAATTACTTCTTCTTCGGCCTGGGCAGGGGAGAAAAAACTTACTCCGGATGCTTTTAACCGCTATAACAAAAGCTTTATAAAGGCTGACAGCAGAGGGAACATCTGGACAGCGTACTATGACCTGAAGGGCGGCATTCATATCAGGAATATTACTGAGAACAGAGACCTTATCGTGAATGAAGGCAGGGAGGGTCTTGCCAGCGGTCTTGCCTTTGACATTCAGGGGGAACATGCCTATGTTGTCTGGAGAGAGAAGACCGGGTCAAAAAAACTCTTTTTCAGGGTAACCCATGATGGGGGCATGACACTCTCTGAACCCGTACTTCTGGATGATAACAGCACTGAGGCACTCAGCAGGATGAAGATTGGGTCCAACTCAAAGGGGGATGTCTATGTTACCTGGTACGGGGAAAAACAGGTGGGCAATGCCACACACCACCTCTATATTACAGGCTCTAATGATTTTGGCAGGAGCTTCTCAGATATTAAAAATCTTACCAAAGGATATGTGCGTTCTATTTATCCCATAATATTGGTAGATGAGGAGGCTGCGTATGTCTTCGCTTATTCCAGCAAGGAAGGGGGCAGACGCTACATGGTGTTCAGAAGGACCGATGACAGGGGCAAGTCATGGAGTGAACCCCTGGAGATAAAGGAGATAGGGTCAGTGACGCGCTTTATTGAACCGGTCCGGATAGGAAAGAGGCTTCATGTCTTCTGGTTTAATGGCTATGATGATTTTCAAATCGTTGAAGGGGCATATTCAGACGATGGCGGGAAGACATGGATTACGAAAACCTTTGAAGATACAAAGGGATTTGATTTAGGTACACTGAGGGTGGCTCATGACCAGAGCGGGCATATCTATCTGGCGGTATACGGCCACTGGAAAGATAATGAAAAGAACAATGTCTATATTATCAGGTCAGAAGACAATGGCACTACGTGGCAGGATATGACTCCTCTGAGGCGCTATCCCTCTCAGCTTACCCAGGCCAAAAAACCCGATATTATGGCAACTGAGGGGGGAGAGGTTGTGGCAGTATGGGTTGACTTCAGGAATATCCGCAGAAATCTCTACATGCAGTACTCAAAAGACTTTGGCAGGACGTGGCAGGAAAAAGATATACCGCTTGAGGAGCCGGGGAGATTCAATACAGGTCATTATGTTTACACAGACAGCCTGACAAAGGTTAAAGATAAGTATTATGTATTAGCGTACAGATTTAGAGGCGACCTTGTTATGGTTGGAGAGGCAGACCTCCTGTTGCTTGATTTTAAATTAGACGCTGAAGGTGCAAGATGAAGAATAGAATCTTTTTGTTGTTTTTGATAGTTTCCCTGGCAGCATGTGCCGGTATGAAATCTACAGGCAAAAATATGGCAGTGGGAGAGGGTTTAAGTTCTCCTGAGAGGGTTGAACTTCTCAGGCAGAGGGTGAGTGATTTCAGGACAGCCTTTATTGAAGAGGATTACGAGAAGGTTTATTACATCTATGACCCTTTCTATCGCGCCGTAACTAATAAATATGCGTTCATGGGTTCAGCCGGGAGGATTAAATACCAAGAGTTTGAGATTAAGGATATCAAGGTGGAAGGTAATGTGGCTAAGGTGAAGGTAAGACTTGTGTACTCAATGCCAACGACGAAATTCAAGCGCAGTGAATTTACTGTGCCGGAGACTCAGGCAGAAATTGAAGAGACATGGCTTTACATATACGATAACTGGTATAAGGAATATTTTAATAAAGTGATGGATAAAGCGGTTGTTGAGTATTAACGGTTCTCCCGGGGAGTTGATAAACAGGGATTGCTTTAAATATACTGACGATACATTATGTGAAAAGACAATCAGGTTTTTTTAGTGTATGAAGAAAGAATTGAGACAAAACCCGCAGCCCTTAGCCCGCGTCTCATAACCCATATTCTGGGGGTTGCCCTCCTGATCATAGCTGTATCCCTTGCCTACTCAAATTCACTTAACGGAATCTGGGCATTGGATGATGTTCTTGTTAACCAGCCCCTTGATAAAGAGGCACTGGTTGAGAAGGTGGGTGGCAGGAAGGTCCCGTTTCTCTCTTTCTCGGTTAACCAGAAGATTGACCCGCATGATCCTTTAAACTTCAGGCTTTTTAATATCCTGATTCATATCTTCAACTCCATACTTGTCTATGTTTTAGCCCTGATTACCCTGAAACTTCCATATAACATGGAAAGATTTGAACGCAACGGTTTTTCGGTTGCCCTGCTCAGTGCCGTGATATTTGCACTGCATCCTCTGAATATAAATGCCGTGTCTTATATCATACAGAGGATGGCATCGCTTGCTACATTCTTTGTACTGCTGTCCCTGATTTCGTATATTTATGCATGCAGGTCCCGTGGCTTGTTAAATAAAACTGTCCTGTATATCATAAGCATTTTATTTTTTATCCTTGGCATATTTTCAAAGGAAAACGCTGTAATGGCTATTCCCCTTATCCTGCTTTACGACTATGCATTTCTCTCACCTTACGATGAAAAAGGGTTTAAAAAAAGAATTATCGTTGTAGCCCTTGCAGGCATATGTGTATTTCTAATCGCTGACTTTTACCTGTCTCTACATAATCGTGTTTTAGAGTTGGCAAGAGTATTTGCTGATATAAATAAACCCCTTACCTTCAAATCCTGGATGGCCTCTAATGTGTACTGGAGCCCTTATGAGCATATCCTGACGGAATTCAGGGTCATAGGCAGGTATCTGTTCCTGTTTGTGCTGCCCCTTCCGGAGTTTCTTGTTTTTGACTGGTGGGGGTATCCTCTGTCAAAGGGAATTTTTGAGCCTGCAACCACTCTTATCTCCATGGTGCTGATAATATCGGCTTTGGTTTTTTCTGTCCTCAAGTTGAGAAGATTTCCCTTTATATCATTCGGAATCCTCTGGTATTTTATTGCAATATCACTTGAGAGTTTCATAGCTGTTGGTTCTGACCTGTACTTTGAGCACAGGAACTACCTTCCCCTTACAGGGCTTTCATTTGGTCTTGTGGCCCAGACTGCCTCTGCTTTAAGCGGAAGGGTTTCTTTCGGTAAATATAATACCTGGATAATCTTTATTGTCCTGTCCGCCCTGCTTGGCTTCTTCACCTTCCAGAGAAATGTTATATGGAAGGACCCGGTAACTTTCTGGAATGATACTGTTCAGAAGGCCCCTGAAAATATAAGGGCAAAGCTTGCCCTTGCTAATAGTTACTTATCAATGTCTGATTTCAAAAATGCTAAAAGATATTATTTAGATTCAATAAGAATTGCCAAAGAAGAAAGGAAGACGTTTTTTTTATCAAAGGCATTATACCAACTTGGGTTTATGTACCTGATGCTGGAGCAGAAGGCTGAGGCCAAAAAGGTGATTGAGGCCTTCGAAAGACTGTCACCTGAATCCGCCATGCTTAAAATCCTGAAGGGGTACCAGAGTTATCTCAACCAGGACCTGAAGACTGCTGTAAGCATATATCAAAGTGTTCATAAGGACAATCCATCTTTTAACCAGACTTTCAAAAGAATGGACAGCGTAACGGTTCTTACTCTTATGGGAGATGCTTACCGTGAAATGGGGCTGCTCGATAAGGCATCTGAAAGCTATAAAAATGCTTTAAAGATGAACCATTCCTTTCCCGCTGCCTATCACGGGCTGGCAAAGATTCATTCGAAACAGGGTGATTATGACGGGGCTTTGGAATATCTTGGCAAGGTCCTGTCAATGGACCCCTATAATTTTCAGGCTTCTTCAGATATGGCTTATCTGTTGCTTATAAAGGGTGAGGGTGCAGTTAAAGCACTGCCCTTTGCAGAAAAGGCGGTTTCTTTACACCCCCCTTTTTACAAACCATACCTTATTATGGGAACTGTCCTGACTGCTTTAGGTAAGGATAAAAACGCTGAAAGGTTTTATATAAAGGCAAAAGAACTCAATGCGCCTGATTATAAAATCTTTTTTAACATGGCGTGGGCATTTTCTTTAAAAGGAGAAAGGGAAAGACAAAAATATTACTTAAAAGAACTTTTAAAACAGGAAGGTGTTCCTCAGAATATCAGGGACACGGCAGGGGAAATCCTCTCCGGATTAAAAGATTAAATCCCCTCTGTTATTTTACCCCGTTAGAAGGGCTAATGCTTTCTAACGGGGTTTGCATCCCTGGCACAGCGGAAACCGTTTGAAGTGTATTTGGTATCCGGCAGTTTTGACCATCTGAATGTAGTTCGTGCTCCGAGCCAGTGGTGGTCCCAGTATCCCCCCCTGCGAGTACGAATTATGCCTTTATCCGGCCCTTTTGGATTTTTCTTCGGGCTAATCCTGTAATAGTCATCACTGTGCCAGTCAGCAGTCCACTCTGCCAGGTTTCCACTCATGTCATAGAGCCCGTACCCATTGGGTTTTTTCACTCCAACCGGGTGTGTCCTTCCGCCTGATACATCTCCTACGTCCACGTCATTAAGCCATGCATATTTCCAGAGTTCTTTAAGGTCACTGGTTCCTGCCCATCTATCATCCCTTCCCCCTTTTGCTGCTTTTTCCCATTCGGCCTCGGTCGGGAGCCTTTTTCCCGCTTTTTCGCAGAATTCCTTGGCATCAAACCAGCTTACAGTGTCCACCGGCAGATCACTTCCCATCCAAAAGGAGGGATTTTTACCCATAACCGTTTTATACTGGTTCTGGGTAACCTCGTGTCTATCTATATAAAAGGCATCTAAATACACCATGTGCCCGTGGTATAAAGGAGGGTTTTTTTCCGAAGATATAACACCCATCAGGAATTCGCCTTCAGGAATTAAAACCATATCATCTGGACTGATTACCTTCGGGATGTGTACCTTGAAGTTTTTGACCATATCAGATAACTGATTCATAGCCTCTTTTTTATTCATTATTGGAAAAATAAATGATCCATACCCTGCCTGTGAAACGCCCAGGAGACGATTCAGGTCATCATTTTTAGTCCTTAAATCGATGACATGGATTATTACCCTGTAATCGTATTTTTGTTTTATCTCCCTGACTGTTTTAAGCAGATCCCCCTGGCAGTTTTCCTTCCCGTCAGAAAGCAGGATAATATTCATATAGTTATTATTGCCCTTAAGTCTTTCAACTGCCTTTTTCATCGCCAGGGCAATAGATGCCCTGCCCAGGGGTTTTGTATCGTTGAGTTTTTTCGTCATCTCCTGGCGGTTCAGTCCCTCTACCCGTTCAATGTCATCACATGTATCCTTATCCCTGTGCCCATACAGGGTTAAACCGACATTAACAGACCCGGGGATTTCGTCAAGAACCCTGGAAACTATTTCACGCGCTGTCTGTATCTTGCTTTTATCTCCCATAATTTCGTTCATACTGTCTGAGAAGTCCACTATGAATTCCACAGATGAGTGTACGGTTGCTGTTTCAAGGGCAAAAGAAAAAGTGCTTAATGCGAAAAAAACTATCAGAAACAGTATTAATTTCAGAGTAAACTTCAATATTTTTTCCTCCTTTTTTGTATAGACAGTATACTATTATTGAGTTAAGTTTGTTAACGGTATATAATTATAGCAAAAAAATAAAAATTTTTTTAAGGCAGAACGTCAAACGGATTTTATGAAATATTTTAAGATGAACAGGATTAATGTAATCATAGTACTATTTTTTTACTTATTTGTTTTTTTTATCATTGCCGGTTGCGGAGAAAAGCAATCAAAAAAAATATCCTTTTCTCAGACAGATGCTGATGGTTACTGGGAAATGATTGGCTTCGGCGATACGTTTCATCAAAGAGTCTTCAATCAACAAGGGTTTTTAATTCTTAATAATTCCGGAGATGTAATCACAGGCGAAATAACCGATTTTGGTGTAGACTCTAAAATTTTTACCGGCGGAGCAGTTTCCATTACTTCCCGGGGTTCTGCAACAGGCAGTATAGAGAGTTTTTTAGATGATACTAATGAATATTTGAATTATACCGTACATGACGGCCAAATGACTTTTAACAAAGATGTTATTGTCTATGCAGGTGATTTCCCCGTTTCGAATAAGGGTGTCGGCATCCTCGTAAAAAGGAGTGGAACCTTTACCGGTTTTGATTTAGAAGGAGACTGGGTGTTCCCATTGGAGGGGGTTTTTACTGTCTCTGTTGACCATTCAGGGGCAGTAACAGGGTGCAGTATCCTGTCTGATAAGGGAACTTCCGGAATCTGTAGCGGAACATTGTCAATTACCAGTGAAGGAGTTGTTTCCGGGCAAATAAAGGCTGTAAATGGCAGGGCTTATCAAATAAAATTCAATGGTCGAATGGATTCGGGAAAGAATATTATGTCTTTTGCCGGTGGCCTTCAGGGTAGATTTGAAGGGCTGGCCACTTTTGCTGTTAAAAGAGACGGGACCTTCTCATTATCTGACGGACGAGGGAACTGGAAAATTTTTGTTACTGATACACAGGATACCGTGTATGGAACAATTATGTTAGAGGATTCAGGAAAAATATCCGGTGGTAACTGGAGCACAGTCAGAAAGGGATCCGGAACTTTTACAGGGGGAACACTCTTGATTTCTCAACAAGGTGATGTTTCAGGACTTATAAATACTTCAGCAGGAAATACCTATACTATAATCGGTGGTCAAGCAAGTTCAGCCGGGGATTTTATAGGGGGGCTGCTGAAAGACAGTTCCGGCATTTACCGGGTGATGGTCTTAGTGAAGTTTCCTGGTTAAACGTCAGGACTTCTGAATTTTCCTTTTTAGTAAATTTTTGTTGATAGAACTGCTTTAGTTCTGACCTCATTTCAATTTGAGAATATATCAGGGAGACCATAAAACAGCAGGAAAGATAAAAACGACGGGTTGGGGTTGTTTATGACATGGGAGACAAAAAGATAAATAATTCTTTACGCTCAGGCGGCAGGCTCTGGATAGCGGCCCTTCTGGTTGCGGTGCTGACCTTTATTATCTATCTGCCCGCACTTCAGAACGATTTTGTAAACTGGGATGACCATAGATTTATTTATGAGAACAGGCATATCACAAAGCTGGATTCTGAATTTATCAGGTGGGCATTTACCGACCGGGAGATGCAGTGGTCACCGCTTAGATGGCTTTCCCATGCAGTAGACTATAAAATCTGGAAACTGAACCCCATGGGGCATCACCTGAGCAATGTGCTTCTTCACGGTCTGAATACTTTTCTTGTGGTGGTGCTCGTTATTGGGATTTTCAGGGCAGTAGAAGCCCAGAGACTACCTTCTCCTGCACAGGGTGAAGACAAGGGGTTCTGGAGAAGGGCGTTTATATCGGGTATCATAACAGGGCTTTTTTTTGGCCTTCATCCGCTCAGGGTAGAATCTGTGGCATGGGTTTCTGCAAGAAAAGATGTGCTTTATGCGTTTTTTTTCCTTTTGAGCCTTATTTTATATCTTAGATATGTTTCATTCTCAGGCGGTAAGAGGAGCAAATATTATTATATTCTGTGTCTTTTATGTTTTATTATGGCGTTGATAAGCAAGGCTATGGCTGTAACACTGCCGTTTGTATTGATTTTGTTGGACGTCTATCCTCTTAAGAGATTGAACACTAAGTCTGGTGGCAGTGTGTTGTTGGAGAAGGTTCCATTTTTCGGGTTAAGCCTGGTGCTTATAACAGTGATGGTGCATGAGAAGATAGGGGCTGTAACGCCTTTAAAGGCAGCTACGTACTCAGAGAGAATTCTGGTAGCTTTTAAATCTCTTTCCTTTTATCTGCTTAAGACTATCTGGCCGGGCGGCCTTTCACCGTTTTATCCTTATCCAAAAAGCATATCGTATTTATCATTTGAGTATCTGTTTTCAATAGTGCTGGTGGCTGTAATAAGTATTTTCTGTATCATGGCATGGAAAAAGGGGTGGAAGGTTTTTCTGGCGGTGTGGAGTTTTTATGTAATAACCTTGCTGCCGATATTAGGGATTATCCATGTAGGTTCCCAGGTAGTGGCAGACAGGTATGCCTATATAGCGAGCATGGGGCCGTTTCTGTTAATCGGGCTGGGCATGTCGGTGATGTGGGAGAGGACATATGACAGGGGGCGCAGCTTATTACTGAACAGGAAACTGATTATCATTGTGTCGGTTTTGATTGTAGCGCTTTTAAGCATACTGACAATAAGGCAGATAAGGGTCTGGAGCAATTCAATAACATTATGGACTCATGAACTGGAGAAATATCCTGACGAAGAGATTGCATATATCAATCGATCTGCTGGATATGTGGATTCAGGTGATTATATGAAGGCATTAAAGGATTTAGACAGGTCGATTGCATTAAATCCTGACTTTAAAGAGGCATACATTCATCGGGGAATAGTTTATTATGCATTGGAAAAAAATCAGGATGCCATCAAAGACTTTAGTAGGGCAATAGAGCTGAACCCCGCAGAAGCGAGGACTTACAGCAACCGGGGAACTGTTTATGTAAAGCTGGGCAGCCTTCAACAGGCTATCGGGGATTTTGACAGGGCAATAGAGCTGAACCCTGAAGATGCAGAGGCTTATAATAACCGCGGCAATACATATGCTGACTCAGGAGACAATCAGCAGGCTATCAGGGATTTTAGCAGGGCAATAGAGCTGGATCCTGAGTTTGCTATGGCTTATAGCAACCGGGGAGTTTCTTACGGCGCGCTTGGTAACTATCAGCAGGCTATCAAGGACTTTGACAGGGCAATAGAGCTGAATCCCGGGGGTTCAAAGGCTTATAACAATCGTGGAATCTCCTACGGAGTGTTAGGAAACTATCAGCAGGCTATCAGGGATTTTGACAGGGCAATAGAGCTGGACCCTGAAGTACCAGAGACCTATAACAACAGGGGGCTGGCTTTTAAAGCCTCAGGTGAATTTAAAAATGCGATTACAGACTATTCAAAAGCTATTTTACTCAATCCCGGGCATTCTATGTATTACTATAACCGCGGGGCTGTTTATCTCAGTACCGGCAAAAATGATAAGGCAATCAGAGACTTTCAAAAGTCAGCAAGACTGGGTGATAAAAGAATTCAGGAACTTTTAAATGCCAAAGGTATAAAGTGGTAAAAAAACGTAAGTCTTTGGCAAAAAAGAAAAAGACCCAACTAAAATCCTCCCCTGTGATAGAAGGCGGGGGAATGAAGACGTTATCCTTTCTCCATGGCAGGCTCTGGACAGCAGCCCTTCTGGTTGCGGTGCTGACCTTTATTATCTATCTGCCCGCACTTCAGAACGATTTTGTAAACTGGGATGACGGGAAATATATTACTGAAAATAAAAATATCCAATTCTTTGATTTAAAGTTATTGAAATGGAGTTTCACTTCTTTTTATGCATCAAACTGGCACCCACTAACATGGCTGTCACATGCAGTTGACTATGCTATATGGGGACTGAATCCATTGGGTCATCACTTAAGCAGTATCGTGCTTCACAGTTTGAACACTTTTCTTCTAAGTATATTTTTGGTGTATTTAATTCTAAATGCAAAGTCATCTGAATCTTTGGTTTCTAAGAATGACGAAAACCGATTTAAGAGGGCAATGATTGCCGGGGGGGTGACGGCACTGTTATTTGGTATACATCCTGTGCATGTGGAGTCAGTTGCCTGGGTGGCAGAGAGGAAGGATGTTCTCTCTGTATTTTTTGTATTTTTAAGTCTTATTTTTTATGTTAAATATGTTGTAATGCAGAGACTTAAGAAAGAGACCTTTTATTACATTTCAAGTCTTGTTTTTTTTGTTCTGGCATTAATGAGCAAGCCCATGGCAGTGACGCTGCCGGTTATGCTGGTAATACTTGATATTTATCCGTTTCAGAGGTTCAGTTTCAGTAAGGGTATTGAAGGACAGAAAAAGATACTTATGGAGAAGATACCCTTTTTCTTTTTAAGTCTGGTTTCATCAATCATTACGATAATAGCCCAGCATGCAGGGGGAGCAGTAAAATCACTAGAGGACTTTTCATTACTGATGCGTGTAGGGATAGCAATCAGGGGGATATGTTTCTATCTATTGAAGATGGTCTTTCCAGTAGGGCTGTATCCACTTTATCCTATTTCATGGGATATGTATTCTTTAGTCCCTGAATGCATAGTTTCGTCAATGCTGGTAATAGGCATTACTTTATTTTGTATCAGGGCATGGCGTAAAAATCAGAAGATTTTCCTGGCAGTCTGGGTTTTTTATGTTGTTACCTTGCTGCCTGTATTAGGGATTATTCAGGTGGGTTCTCAGGCAGCAGCGGACAGGTATACCTACATTCCAAGTATAGGGCCATTTCTCTTAATCGGGCTTGGAATATCTCTGGTATGGGAGAAGAGTTATGTTAAAGACCGTGCTTTTATTCTGAACAGAAAACTTATTATTCTTACATCGATTTTGATTTTATTCCTATTAAGTGTACTAACAGTAAAACAGATAAAAATATGGAAAGACTCCATAACATTATGGACTCATGAGCTGGAGAAATATCCTGATGAAGAGGTTGCATTTATCAGTCGTGCCAATGCTTATATAGGGGCTGGAGACTATCAAAAGGCGATAAGTCATTTGGACAAAGTTATTGAAAAAGACTCCAGATATGCAGAGGCTTATTACAATCGCGCCAAGGTCTATGAATATTTAGGCGACAGTCAGAAAGTAATAAATGATTTAAACAAGGCAATAAAAATTAATCCTGAATACACAGGTGCCTATATTAATCGTTCCCATGCTTTTGTAATTTCAGGTGAATATATTCAGGCATTAAAGGATCTGGACAGGGCTATTAAATCGAATCCTGACTCTGCAGAGGCATACAATAACCGGGGTTTGATTTACAAAAAGATAGGTGATCATCAATCAGCAGTTAAAGATTTTACAAGGGCAGTTGAATTATATCCTAAGTATGCAGAGGCTTATAACAACCGTGCAACAGTTTATATTAAACTGGGAGACTATCAAATGGTATTGAAAGATTTAAACAGGGCTATTGAGTTAAAACCCGGGCTTGCAGGGCTGTATGTCAACAGGTGTGAAACATATAACATTATGGCTGATTATGAGCAGGCAATCAGAGACTGCTCTAGGGCTATCGAGATTGACCCTGAAAACTTAGTGGCTTACAAAGACCGTGCATCATCCTATAATGCCCTTGAAAGATATCAGGAAGCTGTCAGGGACTATCAAAATGCTGCAAGACTTGGAGACAGGAAAATCCAGGAAATTCTTAAAGAAAAGGGGATAGGGTGGTAAAGATTCTTGAACCTCTACTTACAGGAAGGAGTAAATAATTATATAAGGATAAGTAGCGGGGCAAAAATCTTCTTGATATTTTTATTTATATTGACCTTTCTTCTTATTTATGAATATAATTTTATTTACGGGTGACATATACGGGATTTTCCCATATAGTAAATTAAGGAGGTGTTCAAAATGAAAGGCAGGAAGATTTTAGGCATTATTTTGTTATGTTTTTTTATAATTTTCGGTTCCTTTACGGGCGCAAAGGCAGATACTATTCTCTTTCCTGTCATAGCAATAGGTCTGCCGAATGTTACAACTGTGATTTCAGTAATGAATTTGCCTAATAACACCTCAACTCATCTGAAATACATATACCGGTCTAAAGACAACATGACCGGCACCCCTGCCACTGCAAATCATACCGGGGATTGTACAACAACAACCTTTACAAGGCCCACTTTTGCCGCAGACCTCGTGAGCTTTGATGCATCAGGAATATTCAACAGCGGTAACGCCATGTTTAATGATTCGAACTCATACGGCGGCAGTTTTGAATTAGGGCTTAGTGGTACGAAAAGAGGGTACCTGTTAGTGACAAACTCTGATGCCGCTGGAAACCGTGTAGATGTGTCAAGTAATAATGCAATTTTTGGTGAGTTCGGACTGCTTGAGATAGGATTTGGTGCAATGTGGGGAGGGAGGGCGATTAATGATTCAGCAAGGGAGGATTATGATTTTACATCAGCAGGAACATCGAATTGGATAGCCTCGTTAATTCTTAAATTTGTGCAGTTTTTTCCTACCAATGAATGGACTACGAAATTTTTTGTGACGCCTATAGGAAACAGCATGGATACGGCTAATCTCCAGGGAAGGTTTGCCCTGTATCATTTTCCTGGTGGGACTACTACCCCCGGGATTTATACAAGAGGAGGTACGGCGCAGGCATCTAATGTAAAAAATGATGTAACATGTACTTCGGCTTTTAATTTAACAGAGATGATAGACAGCACGGTCCTTTCCGCAATAGAAAACACAGGAGGATACGCGGCCTTTGCCGGTTTTTACGATACAACGCTTGATGCTACTCAAAATGTTTTAGTTGTTTACAAACTTGAATATGTTCTTGAAGATGCCACCTATGGGGGTACTAATAATAACGGTTTTATTCTGAGTGATAATATTAGTACTTGGTAGCAATAAACAGGAAAGAGTTTTTTTCTAAGTCCGAATAAATTTAAAGAGGCATAGGTGTGATATGACAGTGGGTGCCCTAAATAAAGGCATCCACTTTTTTTTAAATGAAGGGAATATTTAACAGGCCGTTATTATATTGACCTTTTGCTTATTTAAGAATATAATTTTATATACTTAAGAGATAAATGGGATTTCCCCATAATCATAATATTAATTTAAGGAGGTGTTAAAAATGAAAGGCAGTAAGATTACAGGTATAGTTGCTTTATGTTTTTTGATAATTTTAGGGTTCTTTACGGGCGCAAAGGCAGATACAATTCTTTTTCCTGTCATAGCAATGGGCTCACCGAATGTTACCACGGTTGTATCGGTTATAGTCAGACCGGGGGCCACATCTTCCCATCTTCATTATATCTACAGCGCTAAGGACGCCTTGGATGTGAGTAGTGATCCAAACATTACGGGTTCATGCACTAAGGTTTCATTTACTAGAACAAATTTTGCGGGTGATGTGATTAGTTTTGATGCCACGGGTATTTTTGGTAGTGGGAACGCACTATTCGGTGATACTGATTCATATGGTGGCAGTTTCAGCCTGATTGGTACAGGGAATAGAAGGGCGTACCTCTTAGTTACAAATGCATCAGATTCAGGAGGAACCCGCGCGGATATTGCAAATAATATACAACTTGGAGGTGAAGCCATTTTAATGGAAATTGGCTTTGGTGCTGCTTGGGGCTATAGAGGGATAAACGATAGTACACAGGAAGACTATGATTTTACCAATGTTGATGACGGAGGTGGAGTATGGGGTGCACTACCGAGCAATGGCTTTAACAACAGGAGATTTACTTTTTTCCCGCCTGATGAGTGGTCAACGAGGTTTTTTGTAACCCCTATAGGTGCTAACATGAACTCCTCTGATAATACAGCTACTATTAATTTATTTAGCACAGGAGGAACAGAGGGTGTTTATGATAGAAATGGTAATAGGTTTACTTTTACTTCTATAGATCATGCAGTAACATGTACTGCTGCTATTGACCTTGAAGATTTGATGGACAGCACAACATGGGCAGCTGTTCAAACAACAGGTGGATTTTCATGGATACGGGTTCCTTCTGGTGACGCAATTATTTACAAGCTCGAATGGGTGTTAGAAGATTCAACCTATGGCGGAACCAATAACAACGGTTACCTTCTTAGCACTTTTGCCCAGCCATAAATCAGTTTTTTATTAAAAAATCAGAGGCGGGACTAATCCAGTTCCGTCTCTGATTTATTTGTCAATATTCATTCAGTAATCTATTTTTATCTCTAAAGACTCTTATAAATCAGATGTTTCATAAATTGTTACCTCATATAACATTATTTATATCTATCTTGTTTCTTGTTAATCCTGCTGTACGGGCAGCAGAATTCGAAGGGCCCGTTGACCATACTGTTGAGCCCGTGCTTTCTAATGAATGGTCCTGCTACATTAAGGATGAAGATCTCTATGTAAAAACCATGGGCTCTCCTCCCCTTATGATAAGAAGTGCTAAAGAGGCAAAGGCCTCCATACAAAGCCCTGACATCAAGGCAAAAGGAGATGCTCTTTTTATTTCCTGGATTGAAAAAGGTCCTGAGGGGAAAAAACTGCTGTTTACGTCAATTTCTGCAAAAGACAAGTTAACACCAAAGCCCCTTGAATTAACAGCCGGTACAAAGGCAACACTGTCACAGATATTCATATCAGATAGGGGGATATTTGTTCTTGAGATTTTCCAGGGGCAAAACCCGGAAATTTTTATACATCTGTCCTCAGACATCGGAGCATCGTTCAGGAAGGTTGCAATAGACACGGAAGGCATAGAATCTCTGTTCTCTCCAACACCTCTGGTGATTGATGATACACTGTATGTTTTCTATTATGGGGCCGGGAAAGGCAAGAATTACCTGGGAATGAAGGCGTATGAATTCCCGTCTTTGAAGATCAAGGACTCTGCATTGATAAAAGAGACCGGGGGTGTCTCTTTTATTGAGGCATTCAGTGTAAAT
>Ga0255052_10001781_pt1 | contig 15945 bp, 17 predicted proteins | sample JV7_2_21_MG_FD_188632 | JGI IMG/M metagenome (GOLD analysis project Ga0255052, IMG submission 188632) | Seawater microbial communities from Jervis Inlet, British Columbia, Canada - JV7_2_21 | ecosystem: Environmental > Aquatic > Marine > Inlet | place: Canada: British Columbia | collected...
CCCCCCGAGTCTGCCGATGCCGGTAGCCCAGCCTGTTCCAGTGTTTCTGATTGTCGTCGGATATAAGCGGGGTAGCAGCGAGTACTGTGACGTTAGTGTTCCGAACAGGAAGAATCCAAGAAATATCGGCAATACAAAACGCAGGGAGTAGTCGTCGCCAGCCCAACCAAATAACAGGACGAACACGCAAGTGAAGATCAGGAACCCACGTATGGTCCGGCGATAGCCGATTCTCGGTGACAGGTATCCGAACCCGAAGCCTGAGAGTACGCCACCAATATTGATAACGATGGTTGCGAAAATCGCCTGTTGCAGTGTCCAACCTGCGTCAACCAGGAGTTTCGGGGTCCAACTCATAATAAAGTAGAAGCCGGTAAAAACCATAAATACGGATAGCCACATCAAGAAAGATTTTAGGAGGTAGGGCCTGGAAAAGATGATCCATATATTGCCCGCTTCGCCCGCCTCTTCACTCGCATCGGGTAATGCGTCCATCGCTGCAATATGCATTTTCCCGAGAAGCTTGTTGATGCGCTCCAACGCATTGCCAGGCCTTCGCGTTAATAGGTAATCCACTGATTCTGGCATCCAGAGCGCAAGGCCCAGGGTCATTAATCCGGAGACAAGCCCACCAAATACAAAGGCTGCACTCCAGTCGAAATGTGCGACCAAATATGCCGTCAAAGCACCACCGAGGATCCCGGCCAGAGCGCCGCCGGATATATAGATTCCGATAGCCAGATCACGCCATTTGTTGGAGCAATACTCGGCGATCAGGGTGTTGATACTGGCTAAGGACCCTCCGATTCCGAGCCCGGTCATGAGTCGCGCGATCATCAGCCGGGTTGCATCGCCTGCAAAACCGGAATAAAGGAGACCAAGCGTTACAAGCGTCATACTGAAGAGCAGAACCTTGCGACGGCCGATCCTGTCGGCAAACGGCGCAATAACAATCGCCCCCAACATCATTCCTACCAGACTGGCGCTCAATAATGCGCCCAATCGGTCGGGTGGCAGATTCCAGGACTCGGCAATGGCCGGCGCGGTGAACGGCAATATGAGAATGGCGAAACCGGCGACGATCCCGGCAAGTATGCAAATGACAACTGCCGTCACCTGAAACGGCGACATATCGTTTTGGTCGATCTGCTCTCGATAATTCATATTATTGGCCGAGCATAGGGAATGTCGGTCGAAATAGTCTCAGAGGCTGGAAAGGGGAGTCAATAATGCCGTCATGTTATTCATTGCCCCGGCACAATATTGTTGAATCGGAGTCCCACCACGCTTCAGACGTGACCGAAGCAAGGCTAATTTGAGATTACCGGCAGTACCAGCCTCGATGGGTACCTGTTGTTGTGATAGATAACTTGCTCGGCGATCTCGATCCTATCGCTCATTCCGAATGTCTCGCCGTTGTTCAGATTTCTGGCGAATCGCGGGAAGTTACTCGAGGAGATTTCGACCCGCAGCTTATGGCCTGCGGGCACTATGTAACTGGTCGCCCGTAAGTCGATCGTGAATGTGTCAATCTGTCCCGGTTCGATCGGCGTCGGCTCTGCGGCTTTGTCCCTGAAACTCGCCCGCAAGATTCCTTCCTGAATGAGCAGGCTGTACCCGTCGGGATGTATATCGACGAGTGCCGCTGTGAAATCCGTGTCCGTTGCGGACGAGAATGCATATATCTCGACAGAGATTGGACCCGTGATATCCATGTCGTTGTTTAGCGGAAGCGTCTCGTACGTAAGGACATCATCCCTTGTCAATAATTCGGCCCGGTCCGGCAAGTCGGCGGCACGCGACCAGACATTGGTACTCTCGGTGATATTTACAGGATTCCCCGGGTCGTAGGTATAACTGTCCGCTGGTTCATCTTGCGGTGGCAGGAAATCCAGCAGCCCGTCATCGGCAGATGCAGCATTTCCCGCACTGTGGAAAAACAGCGATCGAAGTCGTGATTTCTGAGGCGGCCATTGTTCGCCGTAACGCCAATCATTTTCACCGATGTTGAAATACTGTACTCGTGGCAAGTCGATGAATCCGTTGTCTTCGCGCTTCAGGAAATAAGTGAAGAACTCGAGCAGCGTATTGCGGTATGTAGACACGGCCTCCTTGCCGATATCACGTTTGCCGATGCTGGTCGGTGGTTCAGAATTGGAGAATTGCGCGGACATCGCCTTGTGATCCCAGGGTCCCATTACCAGCCATTGCATATCGCTGGCGTCAGCATTGCCACTATAGAGTTTGACTCCCTCCCAGGTCGCGATAGGCCCTCGCACGACGGTGTCGTACCAACCGCCGAAATGCACCGCGGGTACCTGTATATTCTCGTAGGATTCCAAAGCCTGCGACCGCCTCGCTCGGACATTTTCCAGAAAGCCGCTCAGGCGATTTCGCCATATGACGTCGCGCAAGCCGTGCGCTTCGCCCATCGTAATCAACGGCAGGTTATACAGATCAACCTGGCTCGTGTTCTGATACCGTCCCGTCTCCGCGTCGTCCATGCGCAGGCGCCAGAGCCCGCCCGACTGAAGGCTGAACGCCCCATCGAGTGCGCGGTCTTCGTCCGCCACGGTAATATTGGCCGACGCGACTGCTTTGAGCGCCGACTTTCCGCTCGCCGCTGCAACGAGCGCAGTATAGCCACCATAGGACTCACCCATTACACCAACAATGCCATTGCTCCATTCCTTGGATACAATCCAGTCGATCGAGTCCGAAGCATCGGGGGCATCCTGGGCAACGTCGAAAGGGTTGAATTCACCTTCAGAGTCGAATCGACCGCGGACATTCTGGGAGATGAAGGCAAAGCCATTCTCGGCAAAGAAGTGGCCCAGGGCCGGCTGAAACGCTGCTTCCGTTCTCGTTCCATACGGCGTTCGCGACAGGATCACCGGGAACGGCCCGCCCCGCGGTGGCAGATAGACGTCAGTCATGAGACTGATGCCGTCACGCATTTCGATGGGGACATCTTCTGCAACCCGGACGCTGCAGGCGCTCAGGGCGGCAACAATGGTTGCGAAAGCCAGTAATCCGGGCAGCCGCGATATCATAAGTTTATTGCTGGAACCCTGGATGATACTGAAGGTGGCATTCCTCGCAGGGCGGGTAAAGAATGCTGCCAGCCTCGAACACCGCTTCGATATTCTTGTTACGTGCTGCTTTGCGGGCTTCGATGGCGGCATTAATTATCATATCGGCAAATTGCTGCCAGCCAGTTTCGCTGGCCCACTGCATGTCTTTTGGGCCCGACCCGCCTTGCTTTACCTGTGTTGCCGCAACGATAACCGTGTTCGCCGCGAATTCTATTTGTTGCCATTCCTCGTCGGACTGCGGATCTTCAGCAGCCCAGATCGTGTCTGTCGCCGGAGTGATAATCGAAACCATTACTTCATGGACGCTGACCATCTGTTCCGTCTTCGGTTCAATGGTCGAACAGCCGACCACAAATAACAGCGCAGTTGCAGCAAAGGCGGATAATCTGCAGCGATTGAGTGTATGACTATTCAACATAGGGAATCATGCGACCTGCAACAATTACAAGAATCCAAATCGCGAGCGACAGCCCTGCAATGATCTTTGCATCTGTCGCGAGTTCCTCGGATTGCACGATCTTTTGATGCACGGCGTATTTGAACCATACTGCATTCAGGCCTGCAAGAATGATTGCCAATACTTTGAATCGAAACGCGATGTTCGGATAGTAGCGAAACGGGTCTGCAAAGAAAAAGATCGTTCCCGTGATCGCATTCAGAGAAAATCCGACCAGCGACAGGGGAACGAATGCGAGAGTCGAGTGCAGGGGGATCGCCCGTGCAATGCCCAGCAGCCGTAAATCGACGATGCCGACGGACCCGAACAGCACAATGAGACCGAAGAAGTGAATCGTCTCCGATGCCGGGAATACCCACACAGCATCAAGCACCCAATTGTGCAGGGGCGACGATTCAATCCATATAAGGACGGACTGCATGACTTAGACCACTACAGGTAAGCGATCAGCCGGCCGGCCACGATGACGCCGGTCCAGCTGATAATTGCTATGGCAGGCACGGCTTTTCCGAGTGTCCCAATACCCGATGAGGAGTCAATTTGCCTGAGCTGTTTGAAGACCAGCCACAGGCAGGTGCCACCGATAATCAGCAGCATGACTTTTATGCGGAACGGCCAGCTGAAGAAGAAGTGAGTAGCATCTGCCGTAAACAACAGGGCGCCCGAGATGAAGTTAATAACAAAACCCCATAGCGCAACTTTGAGTACAGTCAGCAATGGCGATAATGGCACAGCCGCCGCAAAGCCGAGCAGCCGAAAGTTCACCATCAGAACGAGCCCGGCCAGGATTGCCATGCCGACTGCGTGACTACTCAGGACAATGGGATAACCCCACATGCTCTCCTGGATGATTCGCGCAACGGCCGAGGACTCGGTCCACTCGAGGAAATTCACGATCGCCTCCCCCACACTTCAGATTCGTTTGTTATATCACGTTCAACTGCTATACAGACTAATCGACGAAAAGTAGACTCGCCGACAATAATGCATTTCAAATCGAATCACCCTCCATGCCGGTGGGCCATCCTCCTGGCCGTGACATTCCTCCCGGCGACCGTCATCGCGCACAATGTCGATGTAGACGATATCCAGCGCATCTCCTCGCTGAGCGGGCCACAACTATGGCTGTACGCGTATCTCGGAGGCAAGCATATGGTCACGGGATACGACCATGTCCTGTTTTTGCTGGGTGTCATTTTTTACCTGGAGCGGATGAAGACCGTGGTCGTCTTTGTCAGCCTTTTCGCGCTGGGACATACGATTACATTGATCTCCGGCGTTTTGTCCGACACGAATGTCAGTCCATATCTTGTTGATGCTGTCATCGGATTCTCGGTCGCCTACAAGGGATTCGATAATCTGGGTGGTTTCGATATGCTGTTCGGCGAAAGACCCAACGAGAAAGTCGCCGTATTCGGCTTCGGCCTGTTTCATGGTCTGGGCCTGGCCACGAAGTTGCAGGAATTAGGCTTGTCCGAAGATGGCCTGTTGCCGAACCTGATAGCGTTCAATGTTGGCGTGGAAGTCGGCCAGGTCCTGGCGTTGGTTGCCATGGTTTTGATTCTGAGGCTGCTTCCCGCCGTACGCAAAAATGTCACAATAGCGACAACTGTAAACAGCGCTCTGATTCTCGCTGGAATTGCGCTGATGACATACCAAATCGGTCTGTATATGACGACCGCTTAGCCGTAAACATACGAAGAAGACAAATATCGTGAACAAATCTACGCTAGTGATGTTGAGCACCGCAGTCGCCGTCCTGGGAGTAATATTCGGTCTCTCTGTCCTATCGACAACCGAGTCAGTCGATCAGCCGATTTCGCAGGCCACCGATCCGGATCCCGCTGTCTCAAGTGAAAGCGAGGGACTCAATTATCGATACCTGAACTTCGCTGAGCTTGAAGTCGACTATGACGATTTCGGGGATCCCTTGCCCGCCGCCTCGGGACAAAACTTCACGGCACAAAGCGGCGACATGAAACAGGAGACGCTAACGATCGAACTACCGTTGGACGGTAGCATCGAGTACAAGATGATAATGGCCCAGGGCAACAGCGCCGTTTACAACTGGTCAGCAGTTGGCGGGGCAGCGTATTACGATTTTCATGCCCACCAGGAATCCGACAATCCGGATCTTTTCACCCGATACGATATGGGTGAGTCCACGTCCCGGTCCGGATCGATTGTTGCGCCGTATGCCGGCCAACATGGCTGGTTCTGGTTCAATGTGTCCGACGGCCCGATAACGATTACCTTAAATATCGCCGGCTTTTACGATGAACTCGTCAAAATAACTCCCGAATAGAATTAGCCCATTCACAGAAGCGTCGGTTGCCCTCGGCAATGTGGATTTGTCGATCATAGGTAGTTGTTACGGCACCCAGGACTTGAACCTGGACATCGAGATTCAGATTTGACCATCTTTTGCCGAACCTAGATTCCTCTGGTGAATATAGCGTGAGAATGGCTTGAATCTGTCGAATTTCGCCGCTTGTTCAGTCCAACTCCGACGTTGAATAATATACCTTTTTCGGTATAATTTTCGATGGTTCGACGCAGGCTGAAAAGTGTCCACTGGCACGGCGATACACGGGACATCATTCGGAGATTTCCGAAAATAGTGCGCCGGACACTCGGCAGTGAGCTGTACTTGCTTCAGCTCGGAGAGAGGCCGTTGCACAGCCGGCCAATGGCGATTGTCGGTCGAGGTGTCTGGGAGATCCGGATTACCGATGGCCGCGTTGCGTTCAGAGTGTTCTACTTTGTCAGGCGCAAAGATGGCATACATGTTCTCCATGTGTTTCAGAAAAAGACTCGAAAAATGCCCAAGCCGATCTCGAGCTGGGTAAGGCAAGATATTTGGACTTGAAGCATGCGGACTAGGTTATTTCTACGATGGCGCAAATGACTACTGGCAATGTTTTCGAGGACTTGGGCTTTGATGCTTCCGAGTCCGCCGACTTGGCACTTCGCACTTATCTCATGGCCGAGATTCGTAAGTTCATACAAACGAACAATCTGACGCAAATTAAAGCTGCCAGGTTTTTTGGCGTTACACAGCCAAAAATCAGCAATATCATGAACGGAATGGTCGAAAGAATGTCGTCGGACTACCTGGTGGGTCTGTTAGCAAAAACTGGCGGCAAATTGCAAGTTTCCTTCAAACAACCCTCAAAGACGACGGCCATCGAGCGCTTGTGTACTTCATAGCCGTGAGGCGAGTGGCCACTTTGTGGCCCTCGCGGCCGATACCAAGAGATCGAGCTTTGGGTCATTGCTGCAAAAGCCAGTTGTCCGCGAACATTGGCGCAGCTATGGCAAGAAATACGTCTCTCCGGAACTCTGCCTGCCGGCATAGAAAATGCATATCTTGGTTTTTTGATTATTTAGTTGGATACTTGCCCTCGGGCTGGCAATAAAAAGGAGGTGATCCAATGTCTAGTGAGTGTATTACGGTATCTACGAGAACCTTGGATCTAGCGAAGATAATGGAGCAATATTCTTTTTAGGATTCAACTGTCGAGATATCGATCTCACGGAGGGCCGCAGCAATGCGGCCTTTCTTGTTTTTGAACAAACAAAAACGGCGGGCAAAGCCCGCCGTTTCTATTCACATCAAATTGATCTTCTATTCTGGCATCGATCCCCGGCGTCGGTTCGTCGAGTTATATACACGTGACGAATCGCATTCGAGAAGGTCCGAGAAAAGCTCGGTGGCTTTGTCGGGATCGTAATTGTCATAGTCAATTCCCTGTTCTTCATGGGTCGCGTGGCTGTTGACGTATTTGAAATCAAAATCTTCACCACCACCACCGTACGCAGGGAATAGCACAAAGTGTGCGGCCTTTGAGCCCTGTCCCGTGCGATGCTCGGCCCAGGCGGCTATCGCGGGCGCGACATCATCAAAACTCTTACCGTCTGCAATATTACAGTCCGAAAAAGTGACGACGGAGGTGGACATATCTTCGCGCTCGGCCGCTTGCTTGAACATCAACGATGCAAAATTAGTGTGCCCATTACAGGTAGAGATTCTCGCGAATTCCTCACCTACCTCACTGCCATTTGCGAGCCAGTCATCCTGTGCGGCACCCATAGCCTGGGCCGTTGGCGAAACCCCAATCCAGAGCCAGTCAAATTCCTGATTGTCACTAAAGTAAAACGGAGTCAGCGTCCAGGCAGAGTAGTCGCTTAATCCCTGTCCATCAGCCCATTTATTCCATTTGGCGGATACCGAATCGAGATCCGTCGGGCCGTGCCCCTCCGTGTAATTGCAGGCGTAAATCTCAACAGGAACCGCGCGATCATTATCGTCTTGCGCAATACTGGTGCTGAAACCTGCCGCAAGAACCAAACCGCCGGCAGCCAGCGATAAAAATAACTTCTTCATTTCTGTCCCCTTATGTTTTTCTTATGGCGCCTGATTCGGCACCGGTGGCGTGGAGTATAGACGATGAAATGCGACTTTCGTAGATTATGCGACGTTAGCCCGCGGCAGAACTTCATCCAGTGCGATCAATATAGCGTCGATCTCGTCCCTGGTATTGTAGTGCACGGGGCCGACGCGAATCGCACCACCCGAGTCATAGATTCCGAGGGCCGTAGCAGCCTCGACCGCGTAATTGTGGCCGCTCCAGACAAATATGTTCTTTTTTGCCAGGGACTCTGCGATGTCTGCAGGTGGCACACCGTCGACGGTGAAAGACACCGTCGGAACCCGCCTGTCCATTGCGTCTCTGTCCGTTATGCCCTGAACGCGGACTCCCGGAAGCTGTTGCAAGCCACCGATCAGCCGAATAGCCAGCTCCGTTTCGTACTCGAACAGGCAATTCATCGCGGAATGAATTTGTAGGCGCCGCCCTTCAAATTTCCGATTCTGATTCTCATACTTGCTGCCAAATACGTCGCCGACCGAAGCCAGGTAATTGACGGCTGCTGTCGTTCCCGCCATCCCTTCATGGCTCATGGTGCCTGTCTCGAAGCATCCGGGGATCTCGTCCGGTGCGGGCCGGACTTTGTAAGCTTCCAGTTGCTCCAGCACGTCTCTCCTGCCCCACAAGATCCCCTGATGCGGACCAAAGAACTTGTAAGCTGAACAAACCAGGAAATCGCAGCCCAGGTCCTGCACGTCCGTTGAGACATGAGGCACTGACTGGACCGCATCGATATACGTCCATGCCCCGATGTCGCGCGCCTTTTGGCTTATTGTCCTGACGTCATTAATTGTGCCGGTGAGATTACTCGCGCCGCCGACACAAATGAGTTTCGTCTTGTCGCTGAGAATCTGGTCGAGCAAGGACAGATCGAATTCAAAAGTTTCGAGGTCGAACGGCAACCACCTTATTTCCAATCCAAGATCACGCGCCAGCAGCACCCACGGCTGCACATTCGCATCGTGATCCATGCGCGTCAAAATAATTTCATCACCGGATTGCATTTTTCGACCGATCGACCGCGACATATACAGCGTAAGCGTTGTCATGTTCTGACCGAAGATTATTTCGTCGGGCGAATTTGCATTGAGCAGGTCGGCCATCGCCAGATGCGCTTCATTGGCGAGTGCGGTCGCGCGTTCTGATGTCTCAAAGTAGCCGCCCAGATTCGCATTTGTCTCGAGCAGACACTTCGACATCGCGTCTACTACCGACCGGGATACCTGAGTGCCGGCGGGATTATCAAAATAGATTCTGGGTACACCATCGTCGCTAATGGACAGGGCGGGAAACTCCGACCGGATTGCTTTGGCATCGTACCGCATCAATCAGTCCGGCAAACGCCCACCCCATTTTTCCCGGTGCGCATCTTCTGCTCTTTGCCTGACACGCGCATGCCGGTTGCTTAGCAGCAATGAGTTGGGGTCGCACACTCGTGCTTTGATGAGGCCCAGATCATTTGCCGCATCGAACAGGCTCGGATACCAGCGTTCCCAATTTGGCAGTAATTCTTCGACCTGTTTGCGGAGGTTCATGCACCGAATGTATATGAGCAGATCGACCGTGACAACGATAGCATCCGAATATGTGGAACAGGTCAGATGCAAGATCTTTGCCAGCGATGTAAGTTGACAATGTGGATCTTCATGTACTCGCTTTAGTGCTTCTGGCAGCGGCAGCACATGCTGCCTGGAATGCCTGGCTAAAGGACTCTGGCGACAGGCTGTCGAGTATGGCGGCGCTAGCAACAGGCTGGTTGATCGTCGGCTGTATCAGCGTCCCGATCGTCGGCTTGCCAAGTTTCGCTGCCTGGCCATTCCTGTTCGCAACCACCATTGTGCATACAAGCTACGCAATGCTCCTTATTACTGCGTATAAATATGCGGAGTTCAGCCTAGCCTATCCGATTGCCAGGGGAACAGGCCCATTGCTGGTTGCATTAACAGCGCCGTTGTTTATCAGCGAGACTTTGGAGGGCCCGAGTTCTTTTGCCGTGACGCTGATTGTCATCGGCATCTTTCTGATAGGGATATTTGGCAACGAGCGAAACCTGGGTGGCCCGCGTGCAATCCTGTTTAGCCTTGCGACCGGTGTGCTTATCGCTGCATACACGATGATCGATGGCACGGGTGCGCGTGCCGGCAACACACCGCACGCCTACGCTGGCTGGCTATTCATTCTCACAGCGGTCCCGATAATCGTCCTCGCCAGGAAGAAACTCCAAAAGGATTTCAGGTCGCTTCTGGCGGGTCACTGGAGAAATGGCGTTCTAGTTGGCGTGCTATCGGCGACTGCCTACTGGATTATCGTCTGGGCAATGAGTGTTGCTCCGATGGCCTTGGTCGCAGCGGCCCGCGAGACGAGCATCCTGTTTGCTGCGCTCGTGAGTTGGGGGATTCTTGGGGAGAAATTACGGCCGTTGCGTTGGGCGGGCGTAGTAGTAACCGTCATCGGCCTGGTGATGTCGAAGTTTTGATTGAGCCGGTTTATTCCTCGAGCATCTTGGTAATCATCATCATTGCGGCAAGTAACAAGCCACCGAGCAAGACGGTCGACGCCTGAGGTATCGAATCGAGTGACAAACCGAAATTGTTTGGAATGAAGGTAAGGAACTTGCTGAATGCTATGACCAGCTGACTTAGCGGTTTCAGGGCAATCACACCTCCGATCACAAATGCGGTAGGCAGCGCCAATCGCCTGATCCAGATACGCCGATTCAGCCGTGTCATTACCCGGGCACTGAAGCCATTGTCCGCAACCGGATCTGACCTGAACATAGACTCGAGTATCTTGTCCTCGTTGTCTTTTAGTTTGTCAGCCATATTGATGATCTTCGATTTCAAAACTTTCTCTGATTTTTTCCTTACCACGAAATATGATCGATTTCACTGTGCCGATCGGTAAATCCGCAGCATCGCCTATTTCCCTGTGCGACAGCCCGCAGGCATAAGAAAGAATCATTACGGCGCGTTCTTCCTCGGTCAATACTGCCAGAAACCGATCGAGATCGCTGAGCTCGTCTGACTCTTCTGTGTGCGTGTTGCCACCAGCCTCGGCCGCATGTCCCATGTTTTCCAGGACCTGGTCGTATCGCGACGACTTTCGCTTCGACTGTAAGAAAGTGGTGTAAGCAACTTTCAACATCCAGCCGATGAACGAACCATGGCCTGCAAAGGTATGCAGTTTTTCCCATGCGTGAATGAACGTGTCCTGCGCGAGGTCATCGGCCAGCTCGTGGTCGCGACAAAGTTTGCGCAAGAAATTTCTGACATGAGACTGATGGCGGCGCACCAACTCGCCATACGCGGCAGTATCCTGCTGCGCCACCACTCGAGAGACAAGATCGATGTCAACACTGTCCTGCACACTCGTCGATCCCGTAATCTACGCTTCGCCCTTCGACCCGTATCGCCACATGATCAGGTAGGCGATACCGATAGCAAAAGGAAACGCCGCGCCAGCGAGGCACCCCTGAAGCGCGTGGCCTGAGGGATCCGGAACAGCGAAGCCGCAGAGGGCCAGACCGAAGGCAAGGGCCATCCAGATCAGACCGGCTCTCAGGTCCTTGTTTTTGTTGGGCTCCGGTTCGCCGAGCCGGTTAATGATCTCCGGTGTCAACTCGGTGCCGCGCTCGAGCGCGAGCCTGATGGTTTGCTGCATTTCTGCACGCGAACGGTGCTTGAAATGCAGGACGATAAAGAATATGACCGCGATTGACGCGAACAATGCGATAGGTATCAGTTCTTCGATCATTTGTTGTCTCCACTTGAAATGACGCAGCAATGCTGCCTGTTATGGAGTAGATGTCGCTCGATCCCCGAATGGATGCACGAACGAGAGGTTTTTTTCTTATATAATATCTTTATTTATCAACGGGTTATAATTCCCGTCATATATTCTGAGCCTCGGGTCAACTAATTCTACGCTTTCTCGTTTAATTAACATCTCTGAATCAGGCATTTAGAGGGATAGACAAGGAGTGCCATATTGAGCATCGAAGCAGTCATAGCCGCGAATCGCTTTGGTCTCGGAGCCAGGCCTGGAGAGCTTTCAAGGATCGAAGGCAAACCCCAGGGCTGGCTCCTTGATCAGCTGCAAGGCCCGAGCCGCCCACCCGAGGACATTCGTTCTCTGCCGGACACGGCAAGCGTGCTCCTCGAAGTACAGGAAGTCAGGGAAATGCAGCGGCGAGCGAAACAGTCTGATATCGATGAGCCGTCGCCCGACGTTGTGCAGAAATTCGGATCGATCGTTCGAAAACATTATCTGGCGCAAACCAGCGCCCGTTTCAGAGCTGCAGCGGACACCCGGACCGGTGTGCAAGACGGGATGCAGCCGTTGTGTGAGTGTTGGCTAGTCAGAAGGCGTTTCAGTCGCCGCAGGCACCGGGCAATTCCGATTGCACGTCCGCTGTTCGCTGCTTCATTTACAACTTCCTCCACTCGATAGTTAGAGATTAGGTGTTGCGTCCACCAATTGAAGTCGCACCCCGAAGCAGCCGTTGACCGCCTTGCAACGTCTAGCCGCTGGTCGGGAGAATCTAACCCAAGGGGAGCACGTACCAGGCCACGGCGAGGAAATGACAGACACCCCCGGCGAGCACGAAGAGATGCCAGACGCCGTGACTGAAGGACAGTTGCTTCGCCATATAGAACAGAGCTCCCACCGTATAGCAGACTCCTCCGGCGACTAACCAGGCCATGCCGTTGACACCGATGGCGTCCACCATCTGGGGTGCCGCGATCACTATGAGCCAACCCATGAGGAGATAAGTGATTAGAGACAACCGGGGATACCGATGCCGAAACCAGAGCTTGGTCAGGATTCCGGCCGTCGCCAATGACCAGATCGCCCCAAACAGCCACCAACCGGTGTCGGTTCGCATCGCCACGAGCAGAAAAGGGGTGTAGGTGCCAGCAATCAGCAGATAGATCGCACAGTGATCGAGTAGCTTGAATAAACGTTTCTGCGGTGAGGCGTGCAACGCATGGTACAGCGTCGAGCAAAGAAACAGTGAGATCAGGCTAGCCCCGTAGATGCAGCTGGCGACGATCCGCCATGGATCGGAGGCGCCGATCGAAAGATAGAGCATCCACGAAAGGCCGGCAATGCTCAGGATCACGCCGGCACCGTGGCTGACAGCGTGGACAAGCTCCTCGGCCAAAGTGTATTGAGGCTGGGTGTTAGGCATGGTGATCTGTCCGGCAGTGGTTTTGTGGTCCGCTACAAGCAAGACCGACGGGATCAACGCCCATCAGAATACCTTACTTCTGTTTGGCCAGACAGCACGGTGGCTTGCCGCTGTCCACCGTCTTGCACACCGGTCCGGGCGTCAGCCTCGGCCGTTTTCTGCCCTTCAAATTTGTAAATTTCTGAGTAGATGAACGACCGCTATTGAGGAAAGCAGACGTTCAAATTCGAGTTCCTAAATTGCGTCTCGTGAGCGGTTGGTTTACACGCGGAAGCGGCCGTCGGGTTAATATCGCCGTGAGGGGCCGCTACTGAACCCAAGGCGGACGTGACTAGTGCGTTCGAGTTTCAATCTCGCACCAGATATTCAATCTATTCTCATTTGGTTAAGCTGGTCCACCGGTCAGGAGATGATGCCATGCTACTACGACGTTTCTCGTCGCACGTCCGCGCTGAAAATTGGTTTGCTGTTTTTTTGGACCTTATCGTCGTCGTCGTGGGCTTATTTATTGGACTTCAGATTGACACGTGGTGGGAAGGCCGCAAAGAGGCACGACTTGAAGGCGCTTACCTAGTAGAGGTCCGGGAAGATTTCGAAGCCAACAGATCATTATTGAATGATTCAATAGCTGATTATGAAAAGATAATTCGCAGCATGATTGCCCTGCAAGAACAGTCGCCGCTTACTAACCCTACTCTGTCAGTATCGGAGCTCAATGAGAAATTTAGCCTCATTCAAAGTATGCCGACGTTCATAGCAATTAGCCGTACGTATACGAATTTGACGGGCTCGGGTGATCTCAAACTCATTCAGAGCAGAGAATTGAAAAATGCGTTGGCAGAGTACTATGCGAGGGCTGAGGTGATTGTACTGGTTCAGCAAACACATGAGATGGAGCTTGTGCAAACGTTCCAGCCGTACGTCATCAACAATCTAGATTATTCGGCAGTTCATTACAGCCGCACGGATGAGTTTCCCCTTCCGCCACCAGTTGAAGAAGCGCTTATTCTTGAGGTGCTGAGCAATCGACAATTTCGAAACGTAATCACTCAAAAGTGGACAATTTCAACGGATCTTTTGGCGCAATATCAAAATCAGTTGATACTGACCGACAATATAATCGCACTTCTGGAAGCAGATGGTAATAGGTGAGTTCGGAGGCTTTTCTATAAGATAAGTTTACCCAAACCGACAACAAAGTCAGGGTCCGCTATGTCGGCCTTTGTCCGTTAGCTGCCCGTCAAACCTGCGATTTTCAGCTAATTCAGACGTCTGCTAAGCGCCCAAAAGCTGCCCTTGAGCTAGAATCGTCTTGGAGGGCAGCCACTGATCCCAAAGGAGAAATTGCTTATCTCACATTAATTTCTCGCGTATGGCGTCAGAGTGACTATAATTGTAATGTACGGTCAATTACATCAATAAATCGAAGAACTAAACCCGCCGAAAGACGGGGAAGAAAAAAGTGTGTTCGTCTGATCTGGACCACTTTGGAGTAGTGTCTGCGGCCCATTATGTAACATACGTTGCCGGCCCATTGCCGTGCTGTTTTGGTCTCGCGAACGCCTCTCCAATATCCGGTTTCCGACAAGCAATTTATAACAACAGGAGGAAAATCCGATGGCTAATAGAACTAAATTATTGTTCCTGACCATCGCGGGCGCGGCCCTAGCAATGAGCGGCGCTGCACAAGCTCAAACATCTCATACCAAGGTTTTCACATTCATGACACCTGATCAAGGCATACCAGCCGCAGGCGATACGGTGGGCTGGGCAAGGCTGCATCGGTCAAGCGGAGGTGCCAGGCTAACGCTGAAGACAAGCCAACTTGGCCCCGGCGCTGCCTATTCGATCTGGTGGATCATTTTCAATAATCCCAAAGCCTGCGGTGACGACGGTTGTAGCGACGCTGATTTTGGCACGGCGGAAGTCGAGGCATCAGTCCTGAATGCGACAGGACGGGTCGCCAATGACGACGGTAGGGCTTCGTTCAGCGCATTCCTGCCTGCCGGTTTCATACACACGAACCCCAGCGGAGACGTACGACATGCATTTGGACCAGGTCTGCAGAATGTGTCGGGTGCAGAAATTCACATTGTTGTACGTTGTCATGGCGAGTCGAGCGGAAGTCCAGAACAGATCTCGACACTCTTTGCAGACTGCGTCGTTCCCGGGAGCGTTGTCGATGAGACAACCGGTGAAAGGTCAGATGCACTTGTTTGCTTCGACGCCCAGGCTGCAGTATTCCCGCTGCCAAGACGGCGATATCTTCAATCCAAAAACGTTTCAATTTGGAAATAATAGTGCTGGCAACCACGCCTTCCCGCAAAATTAACCCCGCTTCGGCGGGGTTTTCCTATGCCCGAAGCGGCTGTTCGTTGGAGCGATCTTGACAACGAATAGGTCGAGAGAGCCAAAACGAACTTTAATGCGTTGGCAAGATGTGAAGACAGCGCGCTTGTAAGCTCACTCAAAGTAGCAGACGAGTAATCCGACCATATTTGTATATCGAAATCAGGTTCCGCCTCTGGCCGTTAGCGGCCTGTCATTTTGGTGATTTTCTAGCTATTTGAACGTCCGCTTTCGGGAAAAGCGGTCATTCGGCGACGTACCTTCGCTGACGGGACTTGGCTCGAGACGGGCCGCGGAGTACTCTGCTTAAGCAAGAAAAAACGCAAGGCTAAAAATGCGTTTTCAATCACGGAGAAACCGATATGGGCGATAAGGGAAAGAAAGATAAAGGCAGAAAGGAACAACAGAAAAAGGCTCAGCGTA
>Ga0255052_10001782_pt1 | contig 15942 bp, 16 predicted proteins | sample JV7_2_21_MG_FD_188632 | JGI IMG/M metagenome (GOLD analysis project Ga0255052, IMG submission 188632) | Seawater microbial communities from Jervis Inlet, British Columbia, Canada - JV7_2_21 | ecosystem: Environmental > Aquatic > Marine > Inlet | place: Canada: British Columbia | collected...
CATATGAGAGGACGCTTGCGTCAATCTTATCCTGTGTGATTCCTTCATCGTATATGGGCTTGTAGGCCTCAGCACAGAGCTCTCTCATTGTGGCATCATATCTTTTTCCAAACTTGCTGTGGCCACCAGCGACAACAGCAACTTTTCTTGCCATTTCATATCCTCCTAATGTAGAGCCAGTCAAGTATTCTAGAACAGGGCTCAATGTGTTATAGAGTAAGTAGGTTGACGATAAACCATGAACTTAAGGTTGACGATAAGCCATCAATAAGAGAAGAAAGACCCCGGCTCTCCGGGGTCAACCAAAAAGAAACTATTCTCCAGTAAACTTACCGCGTCGCTTCTCAAAGACTGCGGTGATTCCCTCACCAAGATCCTTAGTCTGGAAACATTGCACACCAGCATCAGTTAGAAATTCAAAATTATCCTTGTAGTCTTCTTCGAAAGCCATATGTGTAGCCTGCTTTGCTAGCTTCATAGCGAGTGGTGCATTGCCACCCAGTTTTGCGCCATACCACATAGCTTGGCTAAGTAACTCATCCTTGGTTACAACTTTACTTACTAGACCCATATCTAGAGCCTCTTGAGCTGTAACCTGTCCTCCAGTTAGAATTATCTCCATTGCTTTCCCAAGTCCTACAATTCTAGGAAGTCTTACGCATCCACCCCAAGATGGAATTAATCCTAGACTGACCTCTGGGGTTCCAATCTTTGCTTCAGTGTCGCAAATCCGGATATCACAGGCGAGAGCTAGTTCAGTCCCACCGCCAAGACAGAGGCCATTTATGGCTGCTATTACTGGTTTACTAAGTTTCGCAACTGTATCGATTGCTTCTATACCTTGAGTCAAGAGAGGTCGGACCTCATCTGGTGTGCTCAGGAGAGCCTGCGCATCCTTTAGGTCTGCACCAACACCGAACACCTTATCGTGTGTCGATGCGATTACAATTGATCTGACCTCTGGATCCTTTTCAGCCTCTTGTAAAGCTGCGACAAGCTCTTCGAGGATTGTTGCATTGAATGCATTCATTGCATCAACACGATTCATCTTAATTACGGCAACATTCTTTGCAGGAGAAAGAAACGAACCTTCTTTTGAGTAAAGTATTGTTTCGTATTCTGGCATTTTTTCCACCCTTTTAGGAACTCTACAGATTTCGGAGAGAGTGGCCGACTTATAAATCTCATACATTCTAGCGATTGGATTCGAAAAAGAAGAGAGAGGACAAGGAGCAACCTTGTCCAAACCAAACTCTGTTTTATCCTAGATACTTCGGTACGGAGTAACAAGACCCAGACTCAGCTGCGAGTTTGGTGAGAAAGTCTCGAATCATATCAAGGCCAAACTCTTCAGCCATCTCAAAAGGACCTTTAGGCCAGCTTGCTCCAAGCTTCATCGCCATGTCGATGTCTTCCTTGTTGGCGATGTCCGAGTCTACGAGTATCATGGCTTCCCGTACTCCTGGGATGTTCAGTCGCTGTACAATCCAATTAGGATCTGCACCCTTCGGAGCTTCAGGTTCAACCACATCAGGACCATATGAGTAGAAGCCCTTCTTGGATTTCATGCCAATGGCTCCTGATTCTACCAAATTCTTTAGAGTATCAGGAGGTTTGAAACAGTCACCGATTTCTCGATAGAGAGTAGACATTGCATTGTAGGCAATGTCCAATCCAACAAAGTCACCGAGGGTGAAAGGTCCAGCAGGAGCTTTCCCAATCTGCAACATTGCGTTGTCAATCTCCTCTTTCGTTGCTTCGCCCCGCTCAAGCATCAGTATTGACTCACGCATTACTGGCATGAGAAGACGATTGACGATGAAACCAGGACTATTCTTAGCTCTCACCGTTTTCTTGCCCTGTGTTGTACCAACAGATTCAGCAGTTGCAATGGTTTCATCACTTGTCTTCTCCCCAATCACTAGCTCTAAGAGCTTCATAGCCGGAACAGGTGAGAAATAATGCATCCCAATGAATTTGTCAGGCCTCTTTGTAGCAGTTGCTAGCTCATCAATACTTAACGACGATGTGTTTGTTGCAAGTATTGCGTGTGCTGGAGCAGCATCATCAACCTTCGCAAAGACCTCTTTCTTGACATCCATGTTCTCGAAGATGGCTTCAATGACAAGGTCTGCATCTTTAACTGCGTCTTCAAGGTCAACAGTAGCACTGAGTCTACTCATGAGACCTTCAGCCTCAGTCATGGAGATTTTTCCTTTGTCAATACCAGTCATGACATCAGATCGAAGTCGTTCCATTCCCTTGTCTATGAATTCTTGCTTGATGTCGACCATGGTGACAGTGATACCATTCCATGCGGATACGTATGCAATGCCTGATCCCATGAGTCCAGAGCCGATGACTGCAATCTTATTTACCACTTCATGGACCTCCTTACATCGCTCCCATCATGACTTGAAGGATTAGGTTAGCAAGAGGGTCAGCTTCATTTGCATTGCCGATGACCTGAAGACTTCCATCTTTCATAGTGTTTTTGAATGGAACTTCACCAGTGAAGATACCAAGCAATACCTCGGATTTTGCCTTGAAGATGACATCAGGACTTGGATAGACTCCATCATGTAGTGTAATCTTGTCCTTTCTCACAACCATATATTGATCTCCTTCTTCGGTATGAACTTGAAGGATTTTTCCATGGTAGGGACCTACCCAATCGGCAAGTGCCTTCTTGAGATCGTCCTTAGAGTTGGCCTGAGTCATGAGGAACTTGAAGAATTCTTGAAGTTGTGACATCATCTCATTCCTCCTTTGCAATCCAATCGTCAACTGCTTCATGCATCGCTAAATCAACATTAACAGCCCAAAAATTACCTTTTGTGGCTTTCACTTTGTCTAGGAAGGTGTCGTACTTGTCACCATCCATGAGAACCACAACTCGTCCCTTTCGGTCATCGATGAATGATTGATGGATCATTTTCTTGGTATTCCAATATTCTGCTTCAATGTCACCCTCTTTCAACCGAGGATAGAATGGCCAAGCACCAGTTGGATGCGCTCTGTAAGATTTTCCTCCAGACTTCCATTTCTTCACCTGGTCACCTTTAGCTTCTTTGAAACCAGGTCTGAAAGGCCACTGGGGAACATAACGAAATCCTTTTTCACCATCAACAACACCACCGGACCATCGACCACTATAGACTCTTCCACCCTTGTTGTCACAGAATTGTTCCATGACCACTTCGATGAACCCTTCAGGAGTGAGACCAGCTTCTTCAGCTAATTTCTTCATGTTATCAAAAGTGTCGCCTTCAAAATTGACATCCATTTTACTTGTCCTCCCTGAACGCTAAGCGTGTGTATGGTTTACCCCATCGTTCCTCATACATCAAACCCTCTAGTGGTGCTCTGCTTGGACCTAATGCTCTAGGAGATACTCGCTTGCCTATACAGAAGGCAGTCAAGGGTTCCCAAATAGGTGGAATTCCAATCCGATCACGAATTAGTTGTGCGTGTCGGGGATCTGAACAGACAAGTGCTTCATACCCGCACCCATACCCTAACTCAGTGGCAACAAGCCACATGTTTTGTATGGCCATACCACAAACAACGGAACCAAATAGAGAGTTGGGGTAGAGATAACCTGCATCATGCCAAGCTTCGCTCGCACAGACCAGAATTACAGTATCGCTTTTTTCGGGATATCTGAACAATTCTCCGTCTCTTAGTCTTGCATATACTGCTGCTCTATAAGGGTCGGAGATAAACCAGTTTCGTCCACTGGTTAGTTCAAACGGGGCCCCACCAAAAGCAGTCTGCGCCATCTCTTGGGCGATGTCTGCCAGGAACTCTTTAGTATCTTGATCATCACGAATGACAATGAATCTCATCATTAACATATTCTCTGGACTTGGAGCATGCCTTGCTGCTTCCAAGATCAATTCTATATGTTCATCGGAAATCTTCTCGCCGGTAAACTCTCGGATCGAGCGCCGTTCACGAACCCATTTCATCGATTCGAGTTCTTGAGTGACTTTAACTCCATCCTCAGATTTACCTGATGCGTCCGATTTTTTCTCTGCATCTGCAGCCATTAATACACCTCAACACATTGTTGAACAAACCCGATGAATATGAGCCTGCATAAATGTATTACTGGAAGGTGGAAAATTCAGCAAATGCGTCAAAATCGGTTTCTTTTTGAAACTATGCTCAACTCAGGTGCAAACAACACCATGGAATATCGTAATCATGCCCAGAACTCAATCAGGGTATTGGCCCAGTATTAGCTGCAATATACAAGCTGACTTATGATACTCTACAGGATATTTATCCGGGCGCGCATGGCTCCTCCCGGTGTTTGTGCGTCCATTTTTTTATGAATCGGGAGCTCTCATGCTCCCCACTTCTTAGAAGTTACATACCCAATCTTTTTGGAATCACCTGCAATTTTCTAACTAATAACGTACCAACCTAAACTCTGAATATCGACCTAGTATTACTTACAATCATATTAACGTATGATGCTAAGCATACTCAGGTGATTACCAAGATGAAGCTTGTAACCCTACATATCCCGGAAACCTACGTTGATGGACTTGAGAAGCTCGTGGAGAGCAATCTCTATCCAAATAGATCTGAGGCTATTCGGATTGCAATTAGAGACCTTTTGAAGAGAGAACTGTGGGGCTAGCTTGAACAGACGAGTCCCACAGACTCGATTTATTCCTACTATCCGAGATTCATTCAAAAGTGAACTCGGTGTGAGATACTTTGCTAGATTAATCTCATAAAAAGAGAAGTTTGCTAGCAAGAAAATATCGATATCTGCTCTTATTGATTAATAAATTGTAGGAGAATCAGCCTCTTGAGGACGCTCTCGTGAATCTCGATTCAGCTGGACTTATCAAACCAACCTATGTCGTACATGGATGCCCTTGTTACAAGGAGTTTGGTAAAACGGAGAAAGTGTGTCTGAACAACGACTCTGTTCTTCCGATTAGAGCGATATTGATAGATCCAAGTTTCTTCAACTCTCTTCAATTAAAATCCGATTTAGAAGAATTTGAGAGCAATATCGAAACAATGTGTTACCTTGTCATGTTTCTGGATAGAGATAAGGGGTATTGTTACTGTGTTAGTCAGAATCAGAGAATTCGGATACACAACCAAGATGTCAAGGTCTCAGAGATAGATAGCGCACTTCAGTTCGTCACGTCGTTAGAGAAAAGTAGACAAGGAGTCTTATGTTCGGACTGTCTCTATAAATACATCAGAACCTTGGGGGAGAGTTCAGAAGGATTTCTAACAAACGATGAGAGAAATGAGATTATCGTTTCGTATGTACGAAAAATTGCTAACACAATGGCTATGCAACTAAGTGGGTATGAGGACCTGGATGAGTCTATTGGGCGTGACTTTAGAGAACACCTGCCGATCTACATAGAAGAGATCAAAAAGAGCTGCGCTCAATTGACATCGATAATTCGAAACTTGAAGAAGACAGATGTAGATACGGATCTCATTCAGTTGATTGATGCATATGGCACACTCTCTCGCCTTGAATCAGTCTTCCTTTTCCAGGTACAAACTCTGGATAACGAATCAGAGAAAATGAATCCTCTAGACACACTTCAGTTCATGGTGAATATCTCTGAGAAAGTCATGAGCATTAACGATGAGATTCGTGATAGGACACATAACTTAATGGAGAAAGATGCGTTTCCAGACAATATTCAAGAAATGCTCACAATGTACTCCCAAAAGATGAAGACGACTGAGTTCAAGTTTAGAAATTTGGTTTCAGTGCTCAATGAAATCGATTCACAAACTTAACAATAACTGCTAAATGGTCACTAGTTGTTATCAGAGCGACCGCGTATAGCATTTTAGTAAACACAGGTTTGAGTCGGAGAAGAAGAACGTGTTTGGAAGCCAAAAAGAGGAACAAGCATCCAATATAAAACTCATAAGAGGTTGTCCAGCATTCAAGTCGTTTGGAGACGAGAAACTCTGTGTCAACAATGATAGTGTCTTGGAGATAGATGCTATTGAGATAGATCCCTCAATATACCCATTCCACTCAGACAAGGAAAGTATTGAGGAAGAAAGAGCCACTGATGGAAATGTATGTTATGTTTCAATCTTCATCAACTATCCAAACAACAAAGTCTACTGCATCTCGCAAGGTTGGGTTTTGAGGATTCATGGAAAGGATGTTCCAGCAAATGATCTCGAAGATGCAATGCAGTTTCTTTCAACAAAAGAGATTTCGAGTAGTGCTGAGATTTGTTCCGAGTGCCTGTACAAATTTATTCTGACCTTAGGAGATACTTTTGCAGACCTCCTAACCGAGAAAGAGAAGACAGATGAAGTGAAGAAATACGTGGACAAATTCTCACTCATGATTGCAGTTAAACACAGTCAGACCGATCAGATGATGAAAGCAATTGGTACTGAGGATGATATAGAGGAGGGTATTGATCACTTCCAATTCCTTCGTAACTATTTGGTGCAACTCCTCGAACAACAAAATTACTGGTCTCAGTTTGGTGATGAGTTAGAGAAAGATGAAGTAGATGGGTGGATACAGGAGCTTGTCCGGATGAGGGAACGCCTCGACAGACTCGAGTTCCAATTCTATAGCCAAACCCTCCAGTTGAGAGATATAAACGAATTCAACATGCTCATCAAGATGCTTCAATATATTCTTAGATCATCAGGCGAGATTCTGGAATTGAATGATGAGATTCACTCAAAGATAAGATCATCTAAGTTCCAAGAACTTTCTAGGGCTGATGAACGATTTCAGGTTCTTGGGGAATATGCAGAAAAGAGCAGAACTGTGGAACACAATTTTGGGAATATCCTTCAGATTCTAACTAAACTTTAGACTGTAAATCTTGGATCTTTGAGAATTGCTTCTATTAGTTTTAGAGCCGTGGGTTCACTGTTAGTATTCCAATCCTCTGCAAACTCTCTGAAGAGGACTAAATCCTCTAAAACCGTATCAGCCAGTTCAATAAGTTCGGAGCCTAGTACTTTAGGACCATTACCAAGACCGGGACAGATGTGTTGCATTGAGCTCAGTCCCCACTTTCGGTGATTCCCAGCATCTTGAAAGACAAATGGAAAGGACATGCAAACAACTGGTCTAAATTTGTGAATCATGCAGAGATCATCCTTAAGGAAAACACAGTCACCATCTTCCATCTTCTTCAGAGTAATGTATGCGGGACCTTTTTCTGTATTCAACGGTGGAAAGTCACGTAATCCATCACGCGAAGTAATTCCAGATACAAGATAGAAATCCACAGCTCTAATCAATTCCTTTGCATCCAATCCTAAAATTAATGAGATGCGAGCTAAGTCACGACCTGTTATTGTCACCAAGAGTGATTCTTCTCGACAACAAGCGCCGCATTTGGTGCATTCGAAGAGTATCGACTCATCAGGCGAATTCAAGAAAATCACGCTAATATAAATCCAGTAAGAATTCTGTTAGTACCGCCATACCTTCCTGAATATCAGTTAAACCTGCTGCATATGAGAACCTTAGATGAGAGTCGTAATTCTTTCCAAATACGATACCAGGAGTGGAACAAACCCCAGCCTTCTGTAGTAGTAGTTCGGCTAATGTCTGACTACTTAGTCCAACTGCTGAGAGATCCGGAAATACATAGAAGGCACCTTGAGGGTTGATGCAGCTTACACCGGGTATCTTGTTCAATAATTCTGTAATCACATCGCGTCTCTTTTGATATTCCTTGATCATCTGAATTATAGAACTCTGATCTCCTGTTAAGGCCGCCACTCCCGCATGCTGTACAAATGAAGTCGCACAAGATGTTGTATTTTGCTGAATTCGCACCATATTATCAATTGTTTCCGCATTCCCTACTGCAAATCCAAGCCGCCAACCAGTCATGGCATATGCTTTCGAAAATCCATTAATGACTAATGTTCGTTCTAGATACGGGTCTACTTCAAGCATTGATGTCTGTTTATATCCATCATAAACAAGTGATTCATAGATTTCGTCAGAGAATATTGCAAAGTCATGATCCACAGCAAGATCAAAAATGGCTTTCAGATGATCCCTAGTCAGTATTCCACCGGTCGGATTGTTTGGCGAACTGATAACCAATGCTGTGACTGACTTATCAATTGCATTCTTAAGAGCCTCCTCATCCAGCTTATATCCTGACTTAGTATTGACATCAACAGGTTTTGCTCTTGCAGTCCTAGCCATTACACGATATGTTGGCCATCCTGGAGCAAGTATGAGCACATCATCTCCTGTATCTATGGTACTAAGAAACCCTTGAAATAAGGCCATCTTCGCACCAGGAGTGATGATGACATTCTTTCCACCATCAATCTCGATATCGCGTTTGCCATAGAATGTTTCCACAGCCTGCAATAGGGATGGTATTCCTCGAGAAGACGTGTATCTTGTATAACCCTGTTTCAGAGCATCAATTCCAGCTTTGATAATATTGTCAGGAGTTGGAAAATCTGGTTGACCTACTTCAAAATGAAAAATGCGCTTTCCTTCGGATTCCAATCGATTGGCTAACTCAAACATTTTGAATGTGCCAGAAGGTGGAATTCGTTCCATGGTATGAGATGTCCAGTCCATGTGAAACACCAAGAGATGACCAATGCATGTAATCATATACTACGTATGACTCTACACTGATTCAAAGGGTATGATAAATTCTTTCCTAACGCATTTTTGAAACTAGATTTTGCAGAGCTTAGCCAGCTCCTCTATCTGATGTTCTGTACCACTCACTCGAATCAAATCAATCAGAATTTCTCCTAAACCTAGCTTATTAGCAGTATTGAGATAGGAGATTTTCAAAGGGTCGTATCCTAACAGACTTGCGCAATATGCATCAACAGCTACAGGGTCAGTTCCTACAACAACTCCACCAACTTGTTTCACTCGACCATCCTTTCTATTTCCGACGACCAGCTGAGTAAGATCTATGATAGAGAGATGAGGTCTATAGATTGATAAAAGGTCCATAAGAACAGAATCAATCGATGAATGGTAAACACTTTTTTCAAGTTCCGGAAGAAGACCAAAAAGATTCTTGATTCCTGCTCCTATTGTACATATCTCAGGCTCTGCTTTCAATGTGGCAACATTGATCAGAAATCCACCCGGACCAAAAAGATTGGGCATTCTACGGTTCTTGAAATAATGACCTGGAAATGTAATAGGAACCATATCTAAGTCAGTGAGGTTGACCAGCTCCACGTCTTGCTCAATCAGCGCGTTGTAACCACTACGAGAGAATGCGTCAGCAGTTGTTCTTCGTGGGTTGTCACTCTCAACTATTTTAACAGGACTTAGTGACTTGAACATTCTTGTTACTGCTCTAACCATGTTCACATCAGTATTGCAAGGTAACGATGGATCATAAATCGAGGGTTTGACGATTACACGCTCAGTATTTATTGGAGGGACTATGGGGACAGATAATTTCGAAAGTGCAGTCTTCAAAGCCTCTGCAGGACTCCGTTTTACACTAACAGCAACCTCAGATGTGAACTCCATGATAGCTCTGAACAGAGGTCCAATGCTTTAAGTGAGCCCCTGTCTTTATGGTTAGCGAGATGAAACTTTCAGACGAACAGCGAGACCGATACTCGAGAATGCTCGCACTCCGCGATTTCTCAGAGAAAGACATGGAAACTGTCATGAATACGACCGTAGCTCTGATTGGAGCTGGAGGGCTAGGAAGTCCTTCACTTCGTCTTCTCACGGCGATAGGATTCGGAAGAATTAGAATCATTGATCGAGATATAGTAGAACTCTCGAATATCCAGAGACAGACTGTTTTCAACACTAAAGATATTGGTATGCCCAAGGCTGAAGCTGCTGCAGTGAATCTTAATCTTATGAACCCAGAAGTCATTTTCGATCCAATTTGTGTTTCAATCTCGGAAGAAAATGCTATTGATGTGTTGAAGGGTGCAGACATAATTATTGATGGATTGGATTCGTTCAAGGCTCGGAGAGCAGTCAACAGGGCCAGTCTTGCTTTGGGGATACCCTACGTGTTTGCGGGAGCTGTGGAATATTACGCAAACTTGACTACATTCATTCCAGGTGAAACAGGGTGTTTGCAATGTGTTATGGGGGATGCTCAGGACAATCCTGAAAACACTTGTGCACGTGTGGGTGTTTCCCCAATGTTGCTCTCTCTCGCAGCATCTGTTCAAGTGAACGAAGTTCTACAACTTGCACTCTGGAGAACTCCCGCATTAGCAAACCGGTTGATGACTATCGATTCAGGAACACTTAGCTTTGATTTCTTTGACATTGGAAAAGCTACTGATTGTGATGTGTGTTCAGCTCCCGTTAAGTACACACCAAGTGGTACGAATGAATTAAGAGTTACACAGCTATGTTCACAGAGTTTCAATATTGCGCCTGAGAAGATGATGAGTCTTGATTTGGAATCATTAGCAAATAAACTTGAAACGAGATACTCTGTGAAGCGAATGAAACGCTTTCTAGTTGTGGAGACCCCTTCTGAAATCAAGATAACGATAATGCCAGCTGGTAACCTTGTTGTAAAGGGAGTGTCCAATGCTGATGAAGCGACAAAACTCTTTCATGACATAATCGCAGAAAGCAATTAGTCTCCAAAGAAAAGTCGACGTGCTCGTCGACGACGCTCATCTTCGTCATCATCACTCTCTGGAGGAGGGGGCGGAGGAGGCTCAGTGATGGGCTCAGGCGTATCTGAAATTTCCAGGTCATCTAAATCAGCAGATGAGGGACCATCTTCCTCAAATGAACTCTCAATCTCATCGGTGGGTAATGCTGGTTCTTCTGAGGGATCAAGAACTTTCGATAGTCCGAATGAAGCTGGTTCATCTACTGGAGTCGAATCCGCCTCATCTAGTTCAGAATCAGTAACGGTCACATCTTCTTCATCTTTCTCGATTATAGGATCTTCTTTGGCTGGAGAAACAGCTTCTTCGTAATCAGTCCATGTGAAGGAGGGTTTTTTCTCTAGAGCATAGGTTTCTTCAGATAGAGGGAACCCTTCAGACTCATCTAATTCAATTTCTGGAGCTGGAGGTTCCGAAACCAGGGGGAGTGGTTCAACAAGCTCAAAATCCGAGGTGAACTCACGAACTGGATCATCATGAGAACCATCTTTCATCTCCTCATCAGGTGATTCAGAAGATGTTTCCGAATGTGGAGGTGACTCGACCTCTTCAGACAGAGGCTGTGTCGCCTCATAACCTGACGGAACTAGTTCATCTGTAGAAGAATCCTCTTCCTCAAGGAAAGTCAGTCCAAGGTCATCTTTCAAACACGATTCACACCGTTTTGCAGCGGCGATGAGACCATCGTGAATGAAATCATCCAAATCTTTGGCACGTTCTTTGTTTCTTAGGGCCCATTTGTTGAAGCTATCTACCATTCGAAGGGCATCGCGGCATCCCTTCCAATATTCATCTGAGCGTTTCTTATCCGAGTCCACTATTGACACCAATCTAGGGTGAATCGAGAATCGAGAAAAAGGTTCGTGTTACGTTGTGTCATTTCTTCTTCTTAGCAGATTTCTTCTTGGACTCCGCTTTAGTCTTCGATTTCTGTTTTTCCTTGGCTTTCTTCGTTTTCGCTTGACGTTCCTTCTCTTTCTTAGAAAGGATTTCTTCTATTAGCCCGTCAAAAATGTGATGTATCTCTGCACGCTTGAAATCATCAATAGTAGACCCTATTGTTACAACTTGTGTTGGTACTTTGGTTCCCAGATTCTCTCGGATTTCATTCCTATATATTGTTTCCAACTCAGGGTCAGGATCTTTCAAAACAATCATCACGGCACTAGCACCCTTAAAGGTCAAAGACAGGAGAATATCAAGTACTGCATGTTTTGGAGACATGAAGACTGCTCGAACATTAGAATCATCAGTAGAATGATCGGCAGATACAATTCGAATACCATCAACTTTTACAACTGGGTCAAAGGTCGAAAGAACATCTTCTAGTAGCGAATCGTCAGGACCGACGACTGTAATCTTGAAGAGATAGTTTGATTTTGACTTTATCCTGCTTTGCTCCATCCTTTCAAACCCCCACGCTACATTGTAGTCATCACTGGTGATAGCCACAGTGGTCGTGCTATTGCTAATACCTCATCTGGTGTTGATATGTCTTATGTGCGTTTTCTATCACGCTATTTGCCATAGATTATTAAGCCGTCTGAAAAGACGGCGTTAAAATGAGGAAAGCTGTAGAACCTAATGGTTGGAATGATCAATCTTGAGAATGCGGGAACTCTTGCTCCTAGTTTTGGGCATTATCATGTTGGGTCTAGGAATGACATTATTGGCAATCTTTGGAGAGGGAAATTTTTTCGTGTTTCCCTTCTTTTTCGTTGGTGATCCAGGATTAGTACCACTGATGGTAATATTCAGCTTGGCAATCATGATTCTCTTTTTCTGGTGGGCAAACAATCATTATCCAGAGGATGCGCGTTTTGCTAAATATCAGTCACAAAAAGAGGGAGTCCTGAAAATTGGTTCTCGATGCAAGTTCTGTGAAAGTCCCGTGCCTGAAAATGCCGCTTTCTGTTCCTCGTGTGGAAGTCAAGTAGAGTATGGTTATAGTGATAATGACTCGTTCTAGAAATGTGAGTGATGCAGCGATGAATCCAACAGTCAGACACGTTAGGCTGGATGATTTCGATACTATAATTGAGATAGAGCGAAAGAGCTTTCGTATTCCTTGGGAATATTCTATATATCTCAGAATCTGCCTTCAAGGAGGACGTGTTCTTTCAAGTGACGGAGGGATGCTGTTTATGGATGTCCTTGAGAAGGAAAAGAAGATTGCAGGATTTGCAGTCTGGGAAACAGACCCTCTCAGCAATAAAGGACACATTCTCAACCTTGCAGTAATAGAAGAAGAACGAAGTAAGGGATATGGGAAAATGCTCATCCGCCATGTTCAAGAGAGTCTTAAGAATGCAGGAATGGCTTCTTGTAATCTTGAAGTTCGAGAAAGTAACTCCGTCGCACGATCCCTCTATGAAACCTGTGGATACGTAATCTCCGATAGGTTAGCTGAGTACTATTTCGACGAGGATGCTATCGAATACTCTAGAGACCTATGACTATGTGACACGACTTCGGATAAGCCGAGGCCCAAGAATATCATGGTACAGTTTGAGATATGACTCATCTTCTGATACTACCGCTATTGGGCTTTTCGAATCACCAGTGCCACCTACAAGAATCTCACGATCGTCAATCACACTTAGAAGCATTGGTGTCTTTGTGTGCCAGATTCTCCAACCAGTCAAAGTCCCAAGCTCAATTTCATCAGTTTCTGGAATGATGAGTACTTTTCGCATAACACGCCTAATCTTGGCAAGTTGCGTTATATCTAGACAAGCCACATCCGGAACAGAAATCACAACTGATTCCTTTGCTCTTCTCGCCATATCGTTGATATGTGCACAGAGCTCTTCAGAGCCGCTAAGATACCAAGTTCTCTCAGTTGGAACGTTTAGAAGAATATCAGTTGCGATATGAATTGCATTGAGAATATCCACAGCCTTTGTAGTGAGCTCTGTCACTCCTGTAATTGTATCTTTAACTGTTGTATTCAACGTAGTGATCTTCTCTTTCTGTTCATTTGATGTTCTTCTAAAGGATTTGTCAACTTGGTCATTGAAATCAGTCAAAGCATCACTTCGACCCTGATGCAAGGCGGACATTGCTTCAGAAGCGAGATTATTGGCTTCTGTTACTGACTCAGTCAAAATGAGATTCTTTTTCGTCAAATCAGACCGTGCTTTCTCTATCAGATACGAAGACTCCGTACTCAGCTGTGTCTTAAGTTCTAGCCCGATTGTTTCTAATTTTTGTGAAGCTTGCTGGTTTGTGAGGTTTGCACTCTCTTGAACAGATTTGATTGCTTCATTTCGTTTCTCAGTAGTCTGAATAGAAGCTTGTTCCAGAAGGTTACGGAACTCCTTTGAAGCAGACTCGGAGGATCGTTGGAATTCGGTAAATGATGAAGCGAGTTTATCTACAACAACACTGTAACTTTGAGTTGTTTCCTCAGCTATTTTTGCATCCAAAGCTTCTATTTTCTCTGCAATCTTATTTGGCATCTGTGTGAATGCTTCATTTCCTTTTACCAGTGAAGCAGCGCAATCTGAACCAAACGCATTAATGCGACTTGTTACTGCTTCTTCAGAAGTCTGTATTAACGTAGTTGCAATCTCGGCAAATTGATTGATAGCCTCATCTCCTCGTTCTGAAATTAAATCAGATGCATCACTCGCAGACTTCAACAAATTGCTTTGTAGCAGAGTCAGTTCATTTCCAAGTTTGCTTCCAAAGGTGTCCAGAGATGTTGTCACATTGGATACTGTGGAGTCAACCCAAACAGACGCAGCATCAAAAGCCTGTGCGACTTCGGACCTTCTTACCTCAGTGGCTGCAATGACATCATCCTTGGTAGTATTCCTCACCTTGACACCTCCAGTTTCACGGCCAGAGAGCAGTGCATGAAACTCTTCGATACTTGCGGTTGCTGTCTTGACTCGTTTAGTAGTAAGACGGTTTATCTTCTTGCTCGTACTAGCGAGGCTACGCTGTTTGTGTTCTTTTTGGTCTGAAATGAAGGAATCAGCAGCAGTCTTTGCAGCTGCTGAGCTTTTTTCAAGAGCAGCGGTAGTATCAAGACGAACAGTATCCAAGCGCTCTGCGATATTATCTCGTGCTCCATCAATTGATATATTGAATTCGTGAGAAACCTGATCCATTGTATCAATAAACTGTTCGATTGTACCAGATTCCATGTCTCGCAAACTGGTCTCAGTGCTCTGTATAGAAGCTTCGAGTTTACCTAGCGCATCAGCCATGCTCTCAGATATTTCATGTCTCTTCTGGACAGCAACTTCTTCGAGGTTCTTCTTCATTCCAGCAACTGACGCTGCAACTTCATCAATTTTCATACCTAGCTCTGCTGAGTATTCTTGACGAAGTTTTTGCGAATCTTCTTTAAGATTTTTCATCTCATTTTTCAGCGAGGTCTTGAATTCAGTATGAGTTGATGCGATGAGATCTTGAGTTTCAGCTGTCTGACTTGAGAGAAGCCCGTTGAACGTTGCTTCAAGGCCTTGCGTCAGAGTAACAAATTGACGAGTAATATCTTCCAAGTGAGTGTGGAATTCTTCCCGGATAGCCAATGTATGCTGATTAATTCGAGAATCTTGTTGTTGTATAGTTGTGTCAATCTCATCCTGAATATGATTTGCTTGAGAAATAATAGTCGTTATGCTCTTCGTCATCCTCTTGTCCAGACGGTCCCTAAGTCGCTCAAAGAGCTTCTTTGAATCGCGGACTTGTTTTTCTGTTGTAGTTGTGAAGCTACCTATGAGTTCCTCGAGTCTTGAACCGACACTTGCCTCAAAGTTATGCGTTGTTATCTTGACCGCGTTGATTAGTGCTTCATTCTTAGTTGTTGTAGATTTGATGATAGAATTGAAGGCACTCTTCAAGCGGCTATTCATTGTTTCTGCTACTCTATTCAACTCAGAGATTTCAGTGTTCATAATGGTACTCACATCTGTGGATGTGTCACTGAGTTTCTTCTCAATCGATTGGACAGTTGAATCCACCCAGCCATCGAGTGTATTATGCAATGTTTTCGCTGCAGTATCACAACGTTCCTGTTCTCTCAGATTCTGTTTGTCCAAGAGTTCAAGAACCAATAATCGAGTATCAGCAAGAGTAGTTTCACAATCTTTACCAAGGGTAGTGCTTAGGTTCTGTAATTCATCATACTCGTCCTTGATCATTCCATTCAATTTCTCGACGTGTGAGGTCAACGTGTTTTTCGTAACTTCGATATACTTTGCATCAGTAGAAGCAACCTGATTGAGCTGTGTTGTCACAGATTGGGATGCTACATCCATAAAGTTTGATACTTAT
>Ga0255052_10001783_pt1 | contig 15940 bp, 16 predicted proteins | sample JV7_2_21_MG_FD_188632 | JGI IMG/M metagenome (GOLD analysis project Ga0255052, IMG submission 188632) | Seawater microbial communities from Jervis Inlet, British Columbia, Canada - JV7_2_21 | ecosystem: Environmental > Aquatic > Marine > Inlet | place: Canada: British Columbia | collected...
ATTCTAACGGGGTAAATAAGGAAAATCTTATGAAAAGGGATCTTTTAACTTTAAATGATTTGTCAGAAAAAGAGATTAACACCATCCTTAACAGGGCGGCTGAGTTGAAATCCGGGAAAGATGCCTCCGCATGCCCCCTGATAGGGAAAAGCATAGGGCTTTTCTTTGAAAAGGCTTCAACAAGAACAAGGATGTCCTTCCAGATAGGCATATACCAGCTCGGGGCACAAGCAATTTTCATCAACCCCAGTGAGTTACAACTAGGCAGAGGAGAAACCATAGAAGATACTGCAAAAGTTCTTTCAAGATACCTGCATGGAATTGTAATAAGAGCGTTCTCCCACAAAACAATTGAGAAGTTTGCTGATAATGCTTCTATCCCTGTAATCAATGCCCTGACAGACCTTCATCATCCATGCCAGGCACTTGCAGACCTTATGACCATAAAAGAAAAGAAAGGAAGACTTAAAGGCGTGCATCTTGCCTATATAGGTGACGGCAACAACGTTGCTAACTCTCTTACAGAGGCTGCATCACTTATGGGAATAGATCTTGTCCTTGCCTGCCCGAAAGGCTACGGGCCTGACGAAAGTGTTTATAAAGCAGCACTTTCAGGAGGTGCCCGAATAAATATACTTTCTAACCCTGAGGAGGCTGTTAAAGATGCTGATGTGCTCTATACCGATGTTTGGGTAAGCATGGGGGAAGAAAAAGAAGCGGCAAAGAAGAAAAAAGCATTTAATGGCTATCAGGTAAACAAACGGCTTTTCATGCTTGCAAAACCTGATGCCGTAGTAATGCACTGCCTTCCGGCACACAGGGGCGAAGAAATAACCGATGAAGTGATTGATTCTCCTCGCAGTGTGGTCTTTGACCAGGCTGAAAACAGACTGCACACACAAAAGGCATTGCTTGAAATGCTGATCAGCTCCTGATCTCAGGAGCTTGATAACATCGATTTTTTAATGATTACACAGATAATGAATTGATGTTAATCGAGTGTGATCCCTGCCTGCCTGCAAGGCAGGTGAATTTTAATCTGTGGAATCAAGGACGTTGATGATTTTATCAACGTCCTTTTTTTCTCTTGACTTTTTATTAACTACTATGGTAGTTAATAAGGTAATGGAAACCTCTATTTCCAAGCTCACACAACTCGGACTTTCTGAATATGAGGCAAAGGCATATACAGCCCTTTTAAGTGAAAATCCTCTAACTGCTTATGAAATTGCAAAAAAATCCGGGGTTCCCAGTTCAAAAATATATGAGGTTGTCAAAAAACTTGAACTCAGACAGATGGTTCAGTCAATTCATGGCGAACGTTCAAAGATGTTTATCCCGACCACTCCTGATGAATTCATAGAGAATTTCAGAAAAACCGTGGAAGATAACCTGCATGCAGTTAAAGCCGAGCTTAAGAATTTCAAGGTTGGAATGGATACAACCTATACATGGCACATTAAGGATTATGAGGGATTAATTCTAAAGGCAAAGCGGATGCTTGATACCAGCCAGAAAGAGGTTCTTATATCGATATGGCCGGCTGAGATTGAAGTTCTGGCAACATCCATCAATGATTCAGAAAATCGCGGAGTAAAAGCCGCAATTGTGCACTATGGGGCCACAAATATAAAATTGGGTCAGCTTTACAGGCACCCGGTAGAAGACACAATTCATGCACAAAAAGGAACCAGGGGATTAACCGTTGTTGCTGATTCAAAAGAAGTGCTCATGGCTAAAATCAAGGGCAGGGCGACAGAAGCAATATGGAGTATGAATGAAGGTTTTGTTATGATGTCAGAGGACTATATTAGGCATGACATATATTTCATGAAAATTGCGGAACGCTTTGACCCGCTGCTGAAAGAAAAATTCGGCTCAAGATACGAAAAGCTCCTGGATGTCCACAGAGACGAGGAAGTTCACAAATGAGCCTTAATGCCTTTCAAAAAAAACTGTCCGGCCTCCCCTGAAAAAGAGGCAGACAAGTTTATAATAACATGTTCCCATAAATCGACACGGGCTCTGCATGGGGATTACCCCATGAGAATAAAAACTATCACTTTCTAACGGGGTTTACCCCGTTAGAATGCCCCTGTGAGCCTGTCTGCCGACAGGCAGGCCTACCCGTTAGAAGGGCTAAGGTCTTCTAACGGGGTTTACTTAAATAAGACTTTTTAATAAAATAGCATTTCATGCAGGTTGAATCTTTCAAGAATAAAGTTGCATTAATAACAGGAAGTTCACGCGGCATAGGCAGTGCAATCGCACGAAAATTAGCCCTCTCAGGTGCTGACGTCGTCATAAACTTTCGGAAAGCCGGAGGCTCATCCCAGGTAAAGGGAGAAAAATTATGTGAAGAAATAAAGGGTATGGGGCGTCGTGCCTTACTTGTTCAGGCAGACATTTCCCTGAAGGGGTCAGTAAAAAATTTAATTGATGCAACAAATGAAAAATTCGGACAGCTGGACTTTCTGATATTAAATGCTGCCAGGGCCCCTTTTAAGCCAATTGAAAGGCTGCTTGAGCGGGAACTTAAACAGCTGGTTGAAACCAATTATCTGGGAAACATATTCTGTATTCAGGAATCTCTGCCTATGCTGGAAAAAACCGGGGGAAAGGTGATCTTTATTTCGAGCCTTGGAAGCCGTTTTTATAACCCTGCCTATCCCCTTGGTAATATGAAAGCCGCTATGGAGTCTGTTGTAAGGGACTGTGCAGAGAGTTTGAGTGAAAAGGGTATCTCTGTAAACGGAATCTGCGGCGGAATTGTAAAAACTGATTCATTTAAAGTCTTAAGGCAGTACTGGGAAGATATCGACCTCATGCCTGAAGAGTTAATCGTGGAGCCCGATGAAATAGCGGACGTAGTTTTATTTCTTTGCAGCCCCGCAAGCAGGGGAATGCGCGGTCAGACCATTGTTGTTGACAGGGGTTTTAGCAACAGGCTATACCGTTCAGTCCGGAGAAAGTAATCTATATAACGTAGTGCAATACACCTGCCTACCCTGCCTGCCAGCAGGCAGGGTAGGCAGGTGTATTGCGTATTGAGTTAAAATCACATATACGTCTAAGTATTTAAGGGGGCACTGTGAAACAGAATTTTATTACTGAACAGAAGGTTTTTGACGAATTGAAAAAAGCTATCGTTGAAACACTGGGGACTGATAAGGATTCCATAAAGCCCGAGAGTTCATTAATTAAAGACCTGGGTGCTGAATCCCTGGATTTTCTTGATATAAATTACAGAATAGAACAAACATTTGGAATTAAGATGGCTCGCCACTTTGTCCTCGAACATATGGAGGAAATGTTTGGTGAAGGTTTTGCCATTGACGAAAACGGCAAATTAACTGATAAGGCAATTGAACTGCTGAAGATACGATTCATTGACAACTTGCCCGAGTTAGGCCCCGGTTCGGATATGGATGAAATACCGGTTTTTATAACTGTACAATCAATAGCAAACGGGATAACAGATATCCTTAACACCCTTCCGGAAAAATGTTCAGCCTGCGGCAATTCAGCATGGAAATCAGATGACGGGATCCGTATTAAGTGCTCCTCATGCGGGGAAGATGCCACATTCACCAATGGGGATGATTTAACCAAACAGTGGCTGGCCAGGGCCCGGGAAGAAAAAAAGACCTTTTAGGATAATTGCTCCGATTGCCTTCAAATTTTTCTAAAATCATGACAAAAGAAAAATTAAAACGCAGGGTGGTAATCACCGGATACGGCATGATTACACCCTTAGGGAAAAATTCTGATGAAACCTTTGAAAATGCCAGCAAAGGAATCTCAGGTATTGATTACATAACTTCCTTTGATACGCGGGGTCTCCCTTGTCAGATTGCCGGACAGGTCAATGAGGACTGGTTAAAGGAGTATTATGATAATACAGATCAAAGGCTTGATAAATTTTCTTCACGCGGACTCAGATTAATGACTATTGCAACTCATGAGGCTGCAAAACGTGCAAGGCTAAATGAAATAGAACACCGTGAAAGAATCGGGGTTTCACTGGGATCTCACGGAGAAAACCTCTCAGTTGAAGACATGATGTTTCTTCACAGGTTCTATGATGGTAAAGGGCATTGGGACATGAAAAACCTGATGCACTCAGGAGGTTATCCTTACCCCAACTTTTTCCGTCGAAAACCAGACGCTGCAACGTCCATCATTGCAGCCCTCTTTAATGCCAGAGGCACAAACCTCTCCCTCGTATCTGCTTGTGCTGCGGGTTCGCAGGCCATTGGAGAGGCATCCCGAATAATACGGGAAGGAAAAAGTGATGTGATGATTGCCGGAGGTTGTGAAGCTACAATAGATTTTTCAGGCATGGTGGGTTTCATTTTATTAAAAGCGCTGTCTGAAAAATATCCATCACCTCAGAAGTCATCCAGGCCATTTGACCGCAAAAGGAACGGTTTCGTAATGTCAGAGGGGGCAGGTTCTGTGATACTGGAAGATTTAGACCATGCCCGTTCCAGGGGGGTAGAAATACTGGGAGAACTGCCTGGATATGGAGATTCAGCAGATGCTTATCGAATTACTGCTACACATCCAAAAGGAATGGGGGCCATATTAGCAATGAGAGGGGCATTAGAAGATGCTTCACTCAAACCTGATGACGTTGATTATATTAATGCTCACGGTACATCAACTATACAAAATGACTTATCTGAAACCCTCGCCATAAAAGAGGTTTTCGGAAAAAGGGCTGGAGAAATTCCGGTAAGTTCAAATAAGTCTATGCTCGGTCACACCATAGCAGCGGCAGGGGCTATAGAATGTATACTGACACTTGAAGGGATAATACGTTCAATTATACTTCCCACCATCAACTATGAATTCCATGACCCAAAATGTGACCTTGATTACGTCCCCAATAAAGCCAGGGATAAGGAACACAAAATCGCCCTGTCCAATTCCTTTGGTTTCGGCGGGCAGAATGCGTGTTTGTGTATAGGCAAGTTTGAAGAATGAGACAGCATTTTTAGTTTATACCTGATTCAGACATAATTCAAAATAAGTAGGAATAACCCATACTGCAGATTTATTTTTAACATGCCTGATATATATTTTATGACAGCCGTCCGAGAGGTTTTCCCGTTTGAATTCAGCCTCCCATCCAACCATAAAATCCTTGTAATACTTTTCTCCGAATTTAAAAAACCTGGCTACCTCTGGCATGTTATGCCTGAAATCAGCCCTCTGTGAGATTTTATTATCAAGAACAATGTAGACAAGCCCGTCGCTGGGAGATTTTTTGTTAGTATCAAAAGCCCATCCCCTTATAGATATCCTCTCTTTAACATCCTTGACAAAAAACCTTCTATATCCATCAAATTTATGTTTGCTATACCCCTTACCGTTCACAGTATCAATCCAGTATTTAAGATTTCCCGTATTATCAGCATATCCGTTTTCTATCCAATAAATGAAATTATTTTTGCTGTGCATCCTTTTCGTATTTTCAAGCCACTGCTCATAATTTTTGAAGAAATATGGCCCAACTGACCCGTAAAAAGGTACCACCCCGTATCTAAAGGAAAATTGCTTTTTAAGCAGGGACAGCGGCGGGTCTTTTTCTATCATCAGTGCCATGGCACTGACCAGCCCTGTTCTGTCCACTCCCCTTTCACAATGAATAAGTAAAGGTCTTTCACCATTTAAAAGTACATCTAATATTGAACTCAGCTTTTCAAACTCCGGCAAATCGTGAGGTGAAATCCTTATATCATTTAGCTTAACACTCTCGATTTCAGCCACTTCTCTCTCCCTTTCATACCAGTTTTCATCATCCCATCTGCCCCTCAGGTTAATTATTGTTTTAATGCCTTTTTCCCTTATAACCTTCCTCAAGTCATTACCTGTTAATTGTGAACTCCTGTAGATTCTGTCCTCGACAACTGTGGCAAATCTATTATCAAGATAAAAATATGATAAAGATAAATACACTGCACATAATGAAATTATAATAACTATAATACTCTTTACGATTTTTAATCCTTTAATATCCATATCAAATATTCTCGGGCACTTTTTTATATATAATCTATCCAGAATTGACGGTTTTCATAAGCTAACACGTGTTGTATTAAGATAAGAACCCGGAAATTTAAAATATATAATTTAATCAGAAGTACTGAAGGCATTTTATAAAGACGATGTTTCCCTTGCCGCTGGCCTTTTGATGTGAATGTATTTTATGCCGAGGGGCTGTAAAAGGCAAGATTCTTTATGGTATCATTCTTTCAGCTCTTTATTCACCTTCTGAAAATTGTAAGAGGGGCTTAAATGCGATTTTTATTTTACGATAAAATAAATAAAATAGAAAAAGGCAAATCAATAACAGGGGTTAAGGCATTTACACTTACAGAAGAGTTCCTGAGGGGGCACTTCGGTAAAATTGCCCTTGTCCCCGGTGTTATTTTCATTGAGGCTATGGCACAACTTCTTGGCTGGCTGATTATCTATTCTCATGATTTCAAACTCTCTGTAGTAATGTCCCTGATAGAAGATATAAATGTTCCTGCCAGGCTGAGACCCGGGTTTAAAGCTGATATACTTGCAGAAATTATATCTACATCCAGGGGAGACTCTCTGGGCAGGGCAAAAATTTATGTAGATGGAGAACTAATAGCCTCAATGAACCGCATAATCTACAGCCATTTTCACGGGGTTAACCCTGAAGAGCTTTTAGAACGTTTTCAATATTACAGCGGCCTTAAAGTTTAATATTGCAAAAAATGTATAACGCTAAGTTAAATATCAAATATAAAAAAAGCGGGGCACCAATAGATGAACATAGACTTATCAGATAAAATTGCCCTTGTTACAGGCGGTTCAAGGGGGATAGGACGGGAATGCAGTCTGCTTCTATCAAGTGCCGGGGCAAAGGTCATCATTAACTATAATAAATCAAAGGAAAAGGCAGAGGATGTCCGGAAAGAGACTTCCCGCTGCAAGACAGAAGCAAGTATTTTTCAGGCTGATATATCAAAACCCGAAGAAGTCAAAGCACTTTTTGAGCATATTAGTAAAAAGTTCGGGAGGCTTGATATCCTTGTTAATAATGCAGGAATTATTAAAGATAACCTGTTGCTGTCCATGGAGCTTTCAGATTGGGACAATGTCCATGACGTCAATTTAAGGGGGGCATTTCTGTGCACTAAATTTGCCGTGGAGTTGATGATGCCAAGACATTCCGGAAAGATTATTAATATTGCCTCTACAAGTGCTATCAGAGGCGGTCGTGGACAGACAAACTATGCCTCTTCCAAGGGCGGCCTGATCTCTTTTACAAATTCATGCGCCTCTGAGCTTGCAGGAAAAGGTATTCAGGTCAATGCAATTCTGCCCGGAATGATCGTTACCGAGATGAGCAGCCGGGTAAGAAAAAGGGCAGGAGAAAAAATACTTGAAAGAATTCCAGCCTCAAGGTTCGGCGAGCCTGCTGAAGTTGCAAATCTCGTGGTATTCCTTGCTTCTGATAAAGCATCTTATATTACCGGCCAGGCTATACCTGTTGACGGGGGGCTCAGCATATCATGATACAAATACATCAGGGAGTGGATATAGTGCAAATCCCTAAATTTAAAAAAATTTTTCTAAAAAATAAAGGTTTTGCATCTGATATTTTTACTGAAAAAGAAAGAGAGTACTGTCTGTCAAAGAAAGATCCCTATGTACATTTTGCAGGTCGTTTTGCTGTAAAGGAAGCCTTTCTCAAGGCAATCGGCAGGGGAGTGTCTGCATCAGGCATTGACCATATATTTCAGGAAATCGAGGTCAACCAGCATGTCTCAGGGAAACCAATGCTTTCCGTTGGAGGGTGGGCAGCTAAAACCAGTAAAAAGAAAAGGATAATCCAGTTTACCGTTTCAATTTCTCATTCAACCGATTATGCTATTGCAACTGTTGTGCTGGTCGGGAATAAAATACCGTAATCCGTTATGCCTGCCTGTCCGGTAGGCAGGAGTATTGCGTATTGTGTTAAAAACTAAGAACGCACCATTCATCGCGCATTACTAATTACCAGGATAAATTATGCGTTATCTATTGATTGATCATATCATTGAATGGCAATCGGGGGAAAGAATAAAAGGGATAAAAAATGTTGCAATGAGCGAAGATTTCCTTGAGTTCCACTTCCCCAAAAACCCCATCATGCCTGGAGTTTTACTTTTAGAGGCATTTTCTCAACTGGCAGGCTGGCTTGAGGCTGTATCCTCTGATTTCAACAACTGGTTCTTGATCAATCGAGTGAGAAAATGCAGATTTTACAGGTTTGCATTACCCGGGGACCAGGTAGAGATTGATGTCAAACTTATTTCAAAAGAAAAAAATTCAAAAATATACAGTGGCTCAGGAATGGTAAAAGGGGAAAAAAAGATAACAGCAGAATTCGAAGGTGAGATAATACCAATTGCTGAAATTGAAGACATAAACGAATACAGGGGTCTCTTTCAGCTCTTAACAAGGACGGCTAAATTTTAATATGTGCGCAAGAGAAGTTGTAATTACCGGCACAGGACTCATAACTTCCCTTGGCAAAAATGTTGCGGAAAACTGGAAAAACCTGCTGGCAATGAAAACAGGGATTTCATGTTACCACGAAGACGGGCTACCGGATTTTTCACTTTACAAGGGTAAGATATCCCAATTCGAAATACCAGATGACATCTCTCAAAGGCTGTACAACCAGATGAAATTCCTCAATCGAGGCTCTCTTTTCGGTTTCCTTGCAGCCATGGAGGCTGCGTCGCAATCAAGAATAAATTTCCCGGACATTCCACCCGGCCGCAGGGCTTTATACATTGCATCCGAAGGCTTAACAAATGTCAGCTTTGATTTCATGTATCCGGCAATAAAAGATGGCACCAATGGTAAATGGCAGGACATGGACTTTGAGAAATTGAACAATTCGGCTCTGAATAAAGTTGAGACTTTTTTCCTTCTAAAACATCTTGGTAACAACCTGTTCAGCTTTTTATCCTCTTTTTTTGAATTAATGGGCCCGAATACAAGTTTAGCCAGCCTGTCTCCCTGTGGCGGACAGGCGCTTGAGCTCGCTTACAGAAGCATTAAACAGAATAAAGCAGATATTGCTTTAACAGTAGGCAATGGCTCTCTTATAAACGAGCTCGCCCTTTATGAGTTTGAAGGGTTGGGAATGCTCTCACAATGCAGAACAGGAGTACAATCATTTAAGCCCTTTGATAAAAAAAGGGATGGATCCATAAAGGGCGAGGGCGGGGCTGCCATCCTTCTTGAATCATCAGATACAGCAAAAAAACGCGGAGCAGATATCCTGGGAAAGATAAAAGGATGCGGAAATTGTATTGAATTTTCAGAAGACAGGGATCTAAGCATACCCCTTAAGGTCAGCAAACGCAGTATAAAATCGGCTATCGCAGAAGCTGGTTGCAGCGCAAATGACCTTGCCTTTATCATTCCACATGGAAGCGGCACCCAAAAAGGGGACAGGGCCGAGTTAAGGTCAGTCATTGATGCCCTTGATGGCAAGGGGGCAGATATATCCATCTGCGGACTGAAACCATATACCGGGGATATGGGGGCAACAAGTGATATTTCAGAGATTATCATCGGGATAAAGGCAGCAACAAGCAGGGTTGTTCCTGCCACGTTGAACTTTGAAAGTACCGAGAAAGAATTTTCTGCCTTAAGGATATCAAACTCTCACCTTACATGTGAACAAAACTCATTTTTATCAACAAGTTACGGTATCTGTGGTCAGTCTTCCTCTGTAGTTATTGAGACAAATTAATGTTTAAGAAAACGTTTTTCAATCCTATCATAAATTAAAAATAAAAAATCAAAGTGCAAAATGTCAGATTAAAATTCAAATATATTTTTTTAAGTAAGCTGGAGTCATTTTTATTTTTTATCTTTGATTTTTGATTTATATTGATTCTCGAATAACGAATATATCGACATATACTGAAATAATCAAAGTCCCCACAACATTTTGAAATGGCAAAAAAGAAACGCAAAAAAAAAGGCTGGTTTATTAAAATATTGGAATATATCTCAGTTTATTTGCTTATTCTTATAACACGCGCTGTCCCGCAAAAAATCGTAAAAGCAATAAGCAATCTTCTCGGAGACCTGCTCTATATCCTGTCTCATAAACGCCGCAATATAGCCCTTGAAAATCTCCGAAATGCTTTTAATGGTGAAAAAAACGAAAAAGAAATCAGAAATATTGCACGCCTGAGCTGCAGGTCATTTTTCCTTACTTTTTTAGAAATTATAAAGCTCCGTCCTCTGCTTGCAAAGCCAGATACCATTGAAAGTTTAAGGCCCGGGACAGAAAATCTGGATGAACTCTTCCGTAAAGCAAAAAAAATACACGATGAATCAGGCGGGTGTATCTTTGTAACACCTCATATCGGTAACTGGGAAATCCTTCCGTATGTCAGTTCAGCCGCGGGAATTCCTCTTGTCGTTGTTGTAAGACCACTCGATAACGTTTATCTGGAAAAACTCATTTATAAGAACCGTGCTGCCAGCAGACAGGTTATTATTCCAAAAAAAAACGCCCTCTTTGTACTTCAGAAAACCCTTCGGCAGGGAAAATCTATAGGCATGCTGCCTGACCAGAGCACAATGAAAGGCATTTTTGTTAATTTTTTCGGACGCAAGGCAACTGCTACTCCTGTTCCGGCAATACTTGCTACATCATACAAAAGACCAATTGTTGTTATTGCCTGCTGTCGAAAAAAAGATACTAACCGGTATGAGGGTTTTGTCTGTGACCCCATCTGGCCCGGACAATATAAAAGCGAAAAAGCGGAAATATTCCGTTTGACTGAAGAGGTTAACCTCAAGATGGAGTCTATTATTCGAAAATATCCTGAACAATACCTGTGGATTCATAACCGTTGGAAGACATACAAAGGAAAAAAAGAGTTTCTGACCTGAAAAAAACTTATGTGTTAAAATATTACTAAAATGAAATCTTTCGTAGTGGCAATTACCGGCGCAAGCGGGGCAATCTACGGTCTCAGACTTGTGGAGGAACTCCTTAAATCAGGGCATATAATCTATCTCTGTGTATCGCATCAGGCATTTTTTATTATCAGGACCGAGACAGGCGCTAACTGGTCCGGAAAGACTGAATCCGAGACAGAGAAAAAAATTCAGAAATATTTCTCCTCTAAAAAAATCAAATATTACAAGGAAGCTAACCTTTCAGCACCACTATCAAGCGGTTCTTTTATTACGGATGGAATGTTTGTTGTGCCCTGCTCAATGAAAACCCTTTCTGGCATTTCCCATGGTTATGCAAATAATTTAATTGAGAGAGTTGCTGATGTTATGTTAAAGGAAGGCCGGAAACTTATCCTGTCGCCACGTGAGATGCCGCTTAATTCAGTGCACCTTGAAAATATGCTGAAACTTTCCCGTTTGGGAGTTAAAATTGTACCGCCCATGCCGGCATTTTACCAAAAGCCCAAAAACATTCAAGATATTGTAGATTTTACCGTTGGTAAAATCCTTGATAGTATGGAGATTAAACATAATCTTTTCAGGAGATGGTCGTAATTCCTGAGTTTTTAACTGCTTTACCTTTATTTATCTTTTTCCAGAAGAAACGGGGCAGAAAAAATCTCTTTATTTTTATCATATTTACCATTTATAACATATAAAATGCTGCCTGCCATCCGGAGCCTTTAAGTTGTAAATCCTTTCTAAATATGGTTTAATATCTCTCTATGAAAAAGATATACCTGATTGACGTAACAAACAGGGATGGAGTTCAGACCTCCCGCATTCTACTGAGTAAGCTTGCAAAAACAATGCTGAATATCTATCTGGATGAAATGGGACTGTTTCAGAGCGAGATAGGCTTTCCCACATTGCGGCATGAGGTAAATTATATAAATGCCAACCTGGAACTCGTTAAAAAAGGCGTGATTAAGAGGATGCGTCTTGAAGGATGGTGCAGGGCCGTTAAAGAAGACATAGAACTGTCCCTTAAAAACTGTCCTGATTTAAAACATCTGAACATTTCAATATCCACATCTGACATAATGCTTCAGGGTAAATTCCAGGGGAAAAAGTCCTGGAACGATGTACTAAATTTAATGATAACAGCCTTAAAAACCGCAAAAACCCTTGGTGTTGAGTCTGTAGGGGTTAATGCTGAGGACGCATCACGGACAGAAGTCAAGAGGCTCATAGAATTCGCCCTTGCAGCTAAAGAAAATGGCGCCGACCGCTTTCGCTACTGCGATACGCTTGGCGCAGACGACCCCATAACAATGTATCAGAGAATACGACATATTGCAGAAGCTACAAAATTTCCAATAGAAATGCACTGCCATAATGACCTTGGCATGGCTGAGGCGGTTTCTGTTGCCGGCGCACAGGGGGCCATTGAAGAGGGGGTCACTGCTTATATAAATACTACAATCAATGGGTATGGTGAAAGGGCTGGAAATTGCGACCTTGTTTCTACAATTCTGGCGCTTAAATACTCCCACGGTTTTGAGGATAAGTTCCATCTTGATGAAAGCGTAGATTTAAAAAAATCATGGAAGATCGCATGCTATGCATCCTATGCATTTGGACTCCCTATCCCCATAAACCAGGTTGGCGTCGGGGCCAATGCCTTTGCACATGAATCAGGCATACATGCTGACGGCGCACTTAAAGACAGGCGTAACTACGAGCTTTATGACCCGGAGGACGTGGGCAGGGGCGAGAGCGAACCCGTTGAAACAGGCAGGATAATAACAACGGGGGAATACGGGGGCCTCAAGGGTTTCATGCATGTATATGATAAACTTGGTATTCATTTCCGGGATGAGAAAGAGGCGCGCAGGGTGCTCGAACTCGTTCAGTATGCAAACCTGCATACACATAAACCTCTAAAGGATGATGAACTAAGGTTTATTGCTGAACATCCTGAGATAGCCACTAAAATACTTACCATCAACCCCCAAGTTTCAAAATAATGTATAACATAACCCTTATTCCAGGGGACGGCGTCGGTCCCGAGGTAACAGAGGCAACTAAAAGAGTTCTTGAAGCCACGGGCATCTCATTTCAATGGGATATTCAGGATGCAGGTGAAGAGGTATACAAAAAAGAAGGTACCCCTTTGCCTGACAGGGTCATTGAATCTGTCAGGACGAATAAAATTGCCCTTAAGGGCCCTATCACCACGCCTGTGGGCTCGGGCTTCAGAAGTGTGAACGTCCTTTTAAGACAGACCCTTGATCTTTTCTGCTGTCTGAGGCCATGCAAGAGTTATGAAGGTGCAAATACAAGATATGACAACATTGACCTCGTTATAGTAAGAGAAAACACCGAAGACCTTTATGCAGGCATTGAGTATCAAAAAGATTCCGAAGGTGCTAAATTAATTATTGAACTTGTCAGGGATACTACAGGTAAAACATTGCGTCAGGATTCAGGTATAAGCATAAAGCCGATTTCTGTTTACGGTACAGAACGCATTGTCAGTTTTGCCTTTGAATATGCGAGAAAGAATAAAAGACGCAAGGTAACTGCTGTACATAAGGCAAATATCATGAAATACACGGACGGACTCTTCCTTGAGTCGGCAAGGAGCGTTGCCGGGAAATATCCTGATATTGAATTCGAGGATAAAATAGTTGATAATATATGCATGCAGCTTGTTCAGAAGCCTGAGCTTTACGATATCCTTGTTCTGCCTAATCTTTACGGGGACATTGTATCAGACCTTGCCGCAGGGCTGATCGGGGGACTCGGTCTTGCTCCGGGTGCAAATATTGGCAGCGGGATTGCTGTTTTCGAGGCTACGCACGGCAGTGCGCCTAAATATAAAGGGCTTAATAAAGTAAACCCCATGGCCATGATTCTGAGCGGCCTCATGATGTTAAAATATTTGGGGGAAATAAAGGCAGCAGAAAAACTGGAAGGTGCTATAGCCTCTATAATAAAAGAGGGGAAATCAGTTACCTATGACATGAAGCCCTCTCCTGACAGCCCTGATGCTGCTACCACTTCAGGCGTTGCCGACGCCATCATTGAAAAAATTTCTTAATACTTATGGAATCTTTCTTAATTAGCTTTCTCATCATCTTTTTCTGCCTCATTTTTATTGCTCTGCTTTCAAGTTCGGAATCTGCCTTCATTTCGGTAAGCAGGCTCAGGCTGAGGCACCTTATTGAAAAAGGCAACAGCAAAGCAAAAACCGTCAAGAAAATCCGGGATGAACACGACCGGCTTTTCAGTGCTGTAATATTTTCAGGAAATCTCTTCACAATTCTCGCAACGTCAGTCGGTACAGCACTGGCATTAAAGATCTTTGCAGAAGTTTTAGGGAATGAAATAGCGATTCTTATAGCCACAATTGTAATGACATACCTCACGGTCGTATTCGGCGAGCTGGCCCCGAAAACCTTTGCAGTTTCTCATGCGGAGAAGGTTTCCCTTGCTCTAGCGAAACCGCTGGACATATTTATAAAGTTAATTTCTCCCCTTGTCACTGTTTTTTCTAAGTCATCAAATTTTATAATCCACCTTTTTGGCGGAGAGGTAAAACCACAGCCGCAGCTCCTGACCGAAGAAGAGTTAAAATCAGTGATAGACCTGGGGGAAGAACATGGTACCATTGAGAAAGAAGAAAAGGAAATGCTCCATAATGTCTTTGAGTTCGGTGACAAGAGGGTCTCTGAAGCCATGGTACCCAGGACAGAAATTGTAGCCATACCTGAAGATGCTGTTGTAGCTGATGTACTTGACCTTGTATCAAAAGAAGGCTATTCACGTTATCCTGTCATTAAAGAGAGCGTTGACAACATTATCGGCATACTGTATATCAAAGATATTCTGCTGAAAATGTCAAAGGAAGAAGTCACCCCGAAAACATTAATAAAAAACCTCATAAGAGATGCTTTTTATATCCCCGAAAGCAAAATGGTCACAGCACTGCTGGATAACATGCAGAAGAATAAGTTCCAGATTGCGATTATTGTTGATGAACACGGAGGAACTGCCGGATTAATAACGCTTGAAGATATTATGGAAGAGATAGTAGGCGGACTTCAGGACGAATTTGAGGCTATAGAGGCTGAAAAAGAGGTTGAGGTTGTTGATGAGCGCACTTTTGTGGTAGCCGGGTCAACCGGGATAGACGAGGTTAATGAACTTGTAGGGGTTGACCTTACAAGTGAAGATTTTCATACGGTTGGCGGACTTTTATTCGGACTTTTCGGCCACCTTCCAAAAGTCGGTGAACAGTTGCGGTATCACGACCTGAAGTTCCTTATACTTGAGATGGACAGCAAAAAAATAGAAAAGATAAAGATAACAAAACTATAAATTCTTTTCAGTTTTCCATAAACTGAAAATTACCCGGGGAAGAGAAAAAATGGAAGACCCGATTGTCTCAGAAGAAACAGTTCCTTCGTACGAAACAGTCAAAGAAAAAATCAGCCGAATGGACAGCACCATACTGATATCCCGGATTTTTTTTATACCTGACAATCTTACTTACAGGTTCCAGTTAATAAAAAAAGGCAAAAAATGCATGATGGAGATTGCCAGGAGTTTACTTGATAATTTAAAAAATGACAGCCTAAACTCTGAGGAAGAGCTGGATAATATATTGAAATCTTATATTGAACACCCTGAACGATGGTCTGAAGTTGAGTAGTAAAAACAATCCTGCATCATGGATCTGGATTGATAGCTCCCCGCAATTCTTCGCTGGCCTCAAACAGTCCAAGGGGAACCGGGAAAGACAAAAACTGAAGATGAGAAATAAACAAAGAACCTGTCATTTATTTGCCTTTACTCCCTGATTTTCAAAAACATATAACCTCCCGCTGTACAGAAGATAGCCGGCCCCAGCCAGGGAGCAAGCGCCGGGGGAAGTGTTCCGGTATTCCCCAGTGACAGACTCACTGAAAAA
>Ga0255052_10001784_pt1 | contig 15939 bp, 13 predicted proteins | sample JV7_2_21_MG_FD_188632 | JGI IMG/M metagenome (GOLD analysis project Ga0255052, IMG submission 188632) | Seawater microbial communities from Jervis Inlet, British Columbia, Canada - JV7_2_21 | ecosystem: Environmental > Aquatic > Marine > Inlet | place: Canada: British Columbia | collected...
GAGGCCGATGCGGACAGGACGACCATTAACGCGATCATCTGGGTTGAGCGAGACAGCCAGAAGGGCATCGTCGTCGGCAAAGGTGGCAGCGTCCTGAAGCGCGTTGGCACGGCGGCGCGGCGGGAATTGAAACAAAAGCTCGGCCAGTCTGTGCACCTGGAACTCTGGGTCAAAGTCAAAGACAACTGGGCCGACAATGAGCAGGACCTCCTGCGTCTTGGCTACGAGTCTCCGTAGCCGCGCGGCGCTGCGACGATGACGACGCAACGACGCGTGCAGCAGCAGGCTGCTTACATACTGCATCACCGGCCGTTTCGAGACACCAGTCAGATTCTCGATCTCCTCAGTCGTGACCACGGCAAACTGTCTGTCGTCGCGCGTGGCAGCCGCGGCGCACGTTCACGACTGAAGGGCATACTGCGACCATTCATGCCACTGTCAGCGTCGTGGGTCATCAAGTCCGATCTCGGGACACTGACTGGCGCTGAAGTCAGCACTGCGCCACTGCGTCTGTCCGGCAATGCACTGCTGTCCGGTTATTACGTCAACGAATTGATACTGCATTTCTTGCACCGGCACGACCCGCAGCCCGAAATATTTGATGCATACGACCACACTATTCGAGCGCTGGCAGCGGCCGGAGACGACATTGCTGTGTGTTTGCGACAATTCGAAATCGAATTACTGCGCCAGATCGGCTATGCGCTTAACCTCGATCATGAGTATGGCTCTAATAAGGTTCTGGAGCCGAAACAGCACTACGAATACCGTCCGGAACAGGGTCCCGTTGCGGTTAGCCGAAACGAAGGGCCGCAAGTATTCAGCGGCGAGGTGTTAATCGCCATTGGCGAGCAACAATTTCACGATGCCACGGTTCTGCGTTCGGCCAACCGGCTGTTGCGTGACGTGATCGCCTTTCACCTCGGTGGCAAGGAACTCAAGAGCCGCAAAGTGCTGCTCGACATGCGCAAACTGTAGGGGCGCTGCTTGCCAACGCGACAAGCAGCGCTCCTGCATCTAGAATAAGGCCATGACCAGCACCCCGTTACACCTCGGTGTCAATATCGACCACGTGGCAACGCTGCGCCAGGCGCGTGGCACACCCTATCCGCGACCGGTCGAAGCCGCTGTCATGGCGGAACAGGCTGGTGCTGACAGCATTACCGTGCATTTGCGTGAGGACCGACGGCATATTCAGGATCACGATCTGGTGGCTATTCAGGAGGTCATGCGAACGCACATGAATCTCGAGATGGCCGTTACCGAAGAAATGCTCGGCATCGCAGAGAAAATCGGGCCTTCCGATTGCTGTTTCGTGCCAGAAAGTCGCGAAGAGCTGACTACTGAAGGCGGACTCGATGTCATCAGCCAGCAAGACAAGGTTCGTGATGCATGCTCACGACTAGCGGAGTCCGATGTCCGCGTATCACTGTTCATCGATCCTGATCCTGCGCAACTCGATGCGGCTGTTGCCGTAGGTGCGCCGGTTGTCGAGATTCACACCGGTAGCTACGCTGACGCGAAAGGCGCTGCGCAACATGTGGAGCTCAAACGTGTCATTGCGGCTGCAGAGCATGCCCAAAGCATCGGCTTGACCGTGAATGCCGGCCACGGTCTTCACTACGGCAACGTCGCGGCTGTCGCAGTCATTGCATCAATTGTCGAGCTCAATATCGGGCATGCAATTATTTCACGCGCCGTTTTTGATGGCTTGTCGGTAGCGGTCAGCGAAATGAAACGGCGCATGACCGAGGCACGCGAGGCGACTCACGCCATCTGACGATGCATTGTTTCTCGTTTGACATTGAAACCGTCCCTGACGTCGAGTTTGGGCGTCGCTTGTGGGATCTCGACGGTGTGTCCGACGAAGATGTCGCGACAGCGATGACATTCAAACAATTACAAAAGAGTGGCCGGGATTTTCTGCCACTGCACCAGCATCGCATTGTCGCGATCTCGGTGGCACTGCGTAGCGGCGACACATTCAGGGTTTGGAGTCTGGGCGAAGAGGATGCCGACGAGGCGGAGTTGGTTCGCCGGTTCTTTGACGGTATCGACCGCTACACGCCCAACCTCGTGTCGTGGAATGGTGGCGGCTTCGATCTACCGGTATTGCACTATCGAGCCCTGAAACACGGTATTCAGGCACCGCGCTACTGGGAAAGCGGAGATTCCGATCGGGATTTCAAATGGAATAACTATTTGAGTCGCTTTCATTCACGGCATACGGACCTGATGGATGTACTGGCCGCGTATCAGCCCCGTGCCAGTGCGAGTCTGGATCAGATTGCGGTAATGCTTGGTTTTCCCGGCAAGCTCGGCATGAGCGGAGATAAGGTCTGGGATAAATTCAAAGACGGCGGCATCCGTGAGATTCGCGACTACTGTGAAACCGATGTCCTTAATACCTGGCTCGTATTCCTACGCTTCGAGCTCATGCGTGGAAATCTCGACGCGTCTGGCCTCGAGCGCGAGTATGCACTGGTGCGCGATACGCTCAAGTCTCTTGATCAGGCACACCTGAACGAATTTCTCGAAGCCTGGACAGACTGATGGCGCGCCGTCGCTGTCGTCGCGAGCCGGAGACGGCCAGAATCGACTCTGCTGCGCACGATGGTCGTGGCATCGCAGCTGTTGAAGGTAAGAAAGTCTTTGTTTCTGGAGCATTGCAGGGCGAGGAAGTCCGTTTTCAGCGACGCAAATCGCGGCGCAATTATGACGAGGCGGAGCTGCTCGAGATTCTCGAGGCCTCGCCAGAGCGAATTGACGCACGCTGTGAAGCGTTTGGCCGCTGTGGCGGCTGTGCCCTGCAACACATGTCCGAGGAGCAACAGCGGCAGATCAAATCGCAAACCCTGCGTGACAACCTCGAACGGATTGGACAGGTGACGCCCACAGACTGGTTCGAGCCGATCGTCGGACCCGGCTGGAATTATCGTCGCCGGGCACGACTGGCTGTCAAAGACGTTCACGCCAAGGGCAGGGTGCTTGTGGGCTTTCGGGAACGCCACGCGCCGTACATTACAGATATGCATCGTTGCGAGGTGCTCGCTGAACCCGTCGACGGCATGATCGATCCGCTGAGTGAGTTAATCGGTGGCCTGTCGATCAGTGCGCGGCTGCCGCAAATTGAGTTGGCAGTGGCGGATAATGCTATAGCACTCGTTTTCCGCGTGCTTGATGCACCAACAGATAGTGATGAGGCGCTGCTGCAAGAATTCGGGGCACGGCACAAGGTGAGAATTTATCTGCAACCACGTGGTCTCGATTCGGTGACACTATTACATCCTGAATCAGTCGAGGAGCCTCTTTTTTTCGAACTGCCTGAATTCGACGTGCGCATCGTCTTCGATGCGGTTGGTTTCGTGCAGGTCAACAGCGAAATTAACCGGCAGATGGTCAGTCGCGGAGTCGAATTGCTGCAACCAGGGCCTGATGATCGGGTCTTGGACCTGTATTGCGGTATCGGCAACTTCTCGCTGCCATTGGCGCGTCGCGCCGGGACAGTGCTCGGGGTCGAAGGCGACGCCAGGCTGGTTCGGGCGGCAACGGAGAATGCGGCACTCAATGGAATCGAAAACGCGTCGTTCAAACAGGTTGACCTCAGTGAGATTGACGGTAGCGAGTCCTGGTTGCGGCCAGGATGGGACCGCATCCTGCTGGATCCGGCCCGCAGCGGGGCTCAGGAAATCGTCAATTGCATCGAGAAATTCGGCGCACAGCGCATCGTATATGTGTCCTGCCATCCAGGCACTCTGGCACGGGACGCAGGCATTCTGGTGAACGAAAAAGGCTATGTTTGTGAAGCAGCGGGTATTATTGACATGTTCCCGCATACTGCACACGTTGAGTCAATTATAGTTTTTAATAAATAAAATAATTTCAATTAGTTATGGTGTTTTTCTAAAATAATTCTATGTCTCTCGGACCCGTGATGCTCGATATTGATGGTGTCGCGCTGACGCCAGCGGATCGCGAATTGCTGCGCGAACCGGCCGTCGGCGGGGTCATTCTCTTCACGCGAAATTATGAGTCTCCGGAGCAGATTGCGGATCTGGTCGCCGAAATCCGGGCGCTTAGAACCCCGCCATTACTCATCGCGGTCGATCACGAGGGTGGTCGGGTGCAGCGGTTTCGGGAAGGATTCAGTGCAATTCCGGCGATGCGCCATCTCGGTCTCGAATACGACCACGACCCGGACACAGCACTTGGCCTGGCGCGCCAGGCAGGTTGGCTGATCGCCTCCGAGTTGCGTGCTGCAAGCATCGACATATGTTTCGCACCCTGCGTGGACCTGGATTGGGGTGTGAGCGAAGTGATTGGTGATCGCGCATTTCACAAGCGCCCGGAGGCGGTGGGCGACTTGGCGGCCGCGTTTTCCCGGGGCTTGCGAAGCGCGGGTATGGCCGCGGTGGCGAAGCATTTCCCGGGGCATGGTGCCGTCGCCGCCGACTCGCATCTGCAGCTGCCCGTGGACCGTCGCGAGTACGGCGATATCCTGGACGACATGCGGCCTTACGAGAAGCTGATCAACAACAGTCATATCGCGGCTGTGATGCTGGCCCATGTCGTATACCGGGAGATAGATGACATGCCGGCCGGATTCTCAAAACTCTGGATAGAACGCGAGTTACGCTCGAGGCTCGGCTTTGGCGGCGCTGCGTTTTGTGACGACCTGAGCATGAAAGCGACCAGTGCCTACGGATCGATGCGCAGACGCGCGAAACGGGCCCTCGAGGCAGGCTGCGACATGGTGCTGGTGTGCAACGACCGTCGTTGCGCCGAGCAAGCTGTGCAGGCGCTCAACGACTATTCCAATCCTTTGTCCCTGGTGCGACTGGCGCGATTGCATGGTACGGGTCATGCGTTGCGCGAAACTTTGCGCGCCAGTGAACTGTGGCAGCAGGCGAACGCCGCGTTGGCTCGCTGGACGGAGCGGCCGCAACTGGAACTTGATGCGTGAGTGCGCAGCTTGAATCCAGTACCCTGTCGTCCGAAGTGTTTATCAAGCGGAAAATTCTCGAACAAGTCATCGAAGCGTCTGCAGAGCCGCTGGTCGTTGTGCGTGTTGATCACCCGGACTGGCCTGTTGTATTGAGCAATCAGGCCTTTGACTCAATTGGCGGCGAAGATACTCGCAAGCAGCCGTTTGCCGATGTTATCGAGCAGCTGGTTGGGCGCGAGCTCGCCCTGGAAATATCCGAAACCGTGCGCTCACAACAGGAGATGAGTTTTCCGCTGGAGCTGGATGGCAAGGAATACTTGCTGGTCCTGAAACCGCTCGCGTTGCCCGACGAAACGGACGCCCGGTTCTACGTGGCGTATTGGCGCGGTGGTGGCGGCACGGGCGCAGTTGCCGGCAGCGAGATACATCATGCCCTTCTGCAAGCGAAGCGGCGTATTCGTGACCTGTCACGAGAGGATCCGGTTACCGGATTACTGAATGCCAGTGCGTTTCACGAGGTGCTTGAACACGACTGGGCAGTGGCGGCGCGCGAGCAGAGCACATTAACGCTGATGTTGTTCACGCTGGACGAGTTCGACGCCTACGTCGACGTTTTCGGCCGACACGCCGCGGATTCCTGTTTGCGGCGGGTAGGGCAAGCGGTACGACGGTGTTTGCGTCGCGCCAGCGATGTGGTGGGACGCATGGATGGTGCGAACGTGATGGTGTTGTCACATGCGTCTGACTTGGACGGTGTGCACGAGTTTGCGACACGCATCTCGGCGGCGGTTCGCGAACTCGGCCTGCATCATCCGCGCTCTACGGTTTCAAAATTCGTGACGGTGTCGTTTCGGATCGGTGCCGGCGGTTCAGCTGAGAAAAATGGCTCGGCTGCTCAACTAATTGACGAATTATTGTCCGGCGCTGCTCAGTAGCGGGTCAACTGATTCGCCGTCGTCAAGTTCTTCTTCTTGCGCTTTTTCGACACGCGTGATCTTGGCGACGACACCAAACTTCGGATGATCGAAGTAACGCAGTTCGCCGTTCTTGACGATTCTATTTTCCTGAATTCGATACCTGACCGGCTGTGCTGCGGCATCAAAATCCCCGCCATATTGCCGTTGCGCATCGCGATAACTGAAGAACGAGTCCTCGTCCGCTAGCTCCACGACTTCGACCGGTGCATCGAGCGCGAGATCGACAACAAGATGCAGGTAGCGGCTCAAATAAAGCGTGAACGTGCCGTTGAGGCCGTCAGGGACTTCGCCAAAAAGCTGCAGCTGCATCGGTGGGGTTTCCTCGGCGGCGTAGGTCGGTTGTGTCCAGCCGACGTGCATGATCGTCTCGTAGGCATCCAGCAACTCGAATTGCCGAATAGCGTCGCTCAGCACGAGTTCTTCTTCTGTCAGCGGTACGAACTCGAGCTTGGCTCGTTCCTCGCCCTCGGCATTCTCGGTTGCAAGGTCTGTGGCGCCTTGTTCGACGCCGGAGACTACCCAAACGAAGGGCTCTTGCTCTTCAGCATTCATTTCAGCATCGACGACTTCAACGACGTCGTCGTCCAGCTCTTCAAATTCGACAATAGGGTTGCCGTCTTCATCGAGCAATAGTTCTTCTTCGACTGGCGGCTCGTCCGGGATAAACTGTTCGGAGCCTACGGAAACATCCTCGAGGTAGGAAAACACAATGATCTCGACCGTATAGCGGCGAATTTCCGGCGTTTCCTCGAGCCCTGGCTGCGGCGCCTCGTCCTGCGCTATTGCCGTCGCCAGACACAAGCTCGATAAAAGGAATGTCACGATTCTCTTCATACTAGCCAGCCTTTGCCGAGGGTTTCTTGACCGCCAAATCACCTAGCAGTTTCTCGATGGTCTTGAAGCGGTCCTCGAGAATTGTCAGGTCCTGACGAAACTGCAAGCGATGCGAGCCCTGCAGCTTGTAGATTCTGCTGTCATTTTGCACTAATTGTACGAGTGCGACAGGATCGATGTGACCTTGCTGACCGAACACAAGATAGCCACCGCCATCCGCCGCATCGATTTTTTCAATACCCAGTGTGGTTGCTTGCTGTTTTATCGATGCGATGCGCAACAGGTTTTTCGTGGCGAGTGGCAGTAATCCGAAGCGGTCGATCAACTCAACCTGCAAATCGCGCAATTCGTCTTGCGACTCAGCGCCGGAGATACGCTTGTACAGGATCAATCGCAGGTGCACATCCGGCACGTAGTCGTCCGGCAGCAATGCCGCAACGTGCAGATTGATATCAACACCGGCATTGAGCGGCCCCTCGAGGTCGGGCTCGTGGCCGGCCTTGAGAGAGTCCACGGCGCGGCCCAGCAGCTCAGTGTAAAGAGAGAAGCCAATCTCCTGGATTTGGCCACTTTGCGTGTCGCCGAGCAATTCGCCGGCACCGCGAATTTCCAGGTCATGAGTAGCGAGCGTGAAGCCCGAACCGAGGGCCTCAAGTGAGTCAATCGCTTCAAGGCGTTTTATGGCATCTGCAGTCATCGTGGCTTTCGGTGGGGCCAGCAGATAGGCATAAGCGCGATGGTGTGAGCGGCCAACCCGACCTCGTAATTGATGCAGTTGAGCCAGGCCGAAACGATCTGCGCGATTGATGATAATCGTGTTGGCGGTCGGGATGTCTATGCCGCTCTCGACAATAGTCGTACACAAGAGAATGTTAAAGCGACGATGCGAGAAGTCGAGCATGACGTGCTCAAGCTCACGTTCAGGCATTTGCCCGTGGCCGACCCGGATCTTCGCCTCTGGTACGAGTTCCGCCAGTCGCTCACCGATGCGCTCAATGTCCTCGACACGATTGTGAATGAAGTAAACCTGGCCACCGCGCTTGATTTCGCGCAGGCAGGCCTCACGAATCAAAACGTCATTCCACGCTGTCACGAAGGTTTTGACGGCGAGCCTTTCGGCCGGCGGAGTTGTGATAAGCGACATATCGCGAATGCCGCCGAGCGCCATATTCAGCGTTCGCGGTATCGGAGTGGCGGTGAGCGTCAATACGTCGATCTCGCTGCGCAATGACTTGATGGCTTCCTTGTGCCGTACACCGAAGCGGTGCTCCTCGTCGATAATGACGAGACCGACATCCTTGATGTCCTTGGTGTGTTGCAATAAGCGGTGCGTACCGATCACGATGTCGACGTTGCCGGAACGCAGACCTTCAATGATGGATTTCACGGCCTTTGCGGACTGAAAGCGGGACAGAACTTCGACGCGAACCGGCCACTCGGCAAAGCGGTCGTTGAAATTCTGGCCATGTTGTTGTGCCAGCAGCGTCGTTGGCACCAGGATCGCTACCTGTTTGCCACCATGTACCGCGGCGAAAGAGGCGCGCAGAGCTACCTCGGTTTTGCCAAAGCCGACGTCGCCGCAAACAATGCGATCCATTGGCTGATTGGAAGCAAGGTCGTCGAGAACTTCATCAATCGTCCGCGCCTGGTCTTCCGTTGGATCAAAGGGGAAGCTGCCCTCAAACGCACGATAGTCGGTTTCTGACCAGCTAAAGCTGTTGCCGGGCCGCGCTGCACGACGCGCGTAGATGTCCAGCAATTCCGCCGCGACATCACGAATTTTTCGAATTGCACGTTTGCGCGCTTTCGCCCACTGATCGCTGCCAAGGCGGTGCAACGGGGCGTTGTCAGCCGCGGCGCCGGTGTAGCGGGATATCAGCTCAAGTGCATGCACGGGAACGTACAGCTTGTCGCCATCGGCGTATTCGAGTTCGAGAAATTCGGCGACGATGCCGCCGGCTTCCAGGGTTGTCAGCCCCAGATAGCGGCCAACGCCGTATTCGGCATGCACTACCGGCGAACCTTGTACGAGGTCATTGAGTTGGCGAATAATCGTTTCTGGGTCGCGCTCAGTTCGACGGCGCCGGTTTCTTTGCCGTACACGCTCACCAAACAGCTGTTGTTCACTGATGATGGCGATACCCGCATCTGGCAATATCACGCCGCTCTCAAGCGGTGCTACGGCCACACCGATGCGGTGTGTGCTTGCTGCAAAACCGAACCAATCGTCAACGCGAATCAGGTCCAGGCCGCGGCCGGAGAGAATTTCATAAACCTGTTCGCGGCGACCGGCGGAGTCGCTGGTGAACAATACGCGTCCGTCGAAAGAACCGAGAAACTGCATTAACGCGCCTGCCGCGTCTTCATAACGAGCTTCGATCTTCAGCGCTGGCGGCAAGCGCGTAGCCAGGTTGTAATGTTCCTGTCGCTCCACGAGAGATTGAGCCGAGAATCTGATTTGTCGCAGTCCACGCAGACGCGAGAGCATTTTATCGGGCGAGTTGAAGGTCTCTTCTGCCGACAGGATTGGGCGTTCCAGATCGAGCCGGCTAAGCTCATAACGCTCCTCAATCTCGGCCCATGTTTGCTGCATAACGGACTGAAGACTCTGCGGTGCCAGAACGATGGAGTTTTGTGGCAGATAGTCAATCAGGTTTGCGGTCGATTCGAAAAACAATGGCAGGTAATACTCAATACCACCATGCGCAATTCCGTCGGAGATTTCCCGATAGACACGGGATTTTGCCGGTTGGCCTTCGAAGCGCTCGCGATAACGCTCGCGAAAGCCCTTGACGGAGTCGGCGTCGAGTGGAATTTCGCGCGCCGGCAGGACGTCCACAGAAGTGATGGTCTCGCCTGAGAGTTGCGTTTCGGCGGAAAAGTGCCTCAAGGACTCAATGTCGTCGTCAAAAAAATCGATCCGGATTGGTTTTGTCGAACCCATCGGAAATACGTCGATCAGGGAACCGCGAACCGCAAACTCGCCGTGCTCGCCTACCTGTGGCACGCGGAAGTAGCCGGCCGCCGTCAGCGAGTCGATGAATGCCTCTCTGGGCAATGTCTGCCCTGTTCGCAAAGACAGCGATCGCGCCGCGACGTAGTCGACCGGTGGCAGCCGTTGCAATAATGAAGGGGCGGATGCGATGACGATGCCAGATCGCATGTCCCGCATTGTTGCCAGGATTGAAAGTCGCTCGGAAATAATGTCCTGGTGTGGCGAGAAGCTGTCCCAGGGCAAGGTTTCCCATTCAATGAAGTGGCGAACATCGATGTCGCTGTCACAAAAGAAGCGGATTCCGGATTCGAATTGATCGGCCTGGCGAGGTTCGTCAGCCAGCAGCAGTATCGGTACATCGACTTGCGCTGCAAGCTCGGCCGCGGCAATGGCGGTGCTTGCTCCTAGCAGCTGGCCCCAGGCGCAGAGCTGTCCTGGCTGCGGAAGGGTCAGTGACGCAGGAATGAGGAGGTTGTTATGAGCCACAAGCGGGGTCGTCGGTTAACGGCCTGCGATTATCACACAGATAAGTCCGCTGCAAATCGCCCGCGTGTCTTGATCCCGCCTGACGGGAGCGGGATCCAACAACAGAACGCCCGGGCTTTGCGGCCCGGGCGTTCTGTTGGAAATTTCTAGCTCGCTTGCTTGCGCTTGACGACGGCGTGGATGACCCGGTCGTACTCGAAGAACACGACGAAGTCTGCATATTCCCACCGCGAAATCGGCGGTTCACCAACGGCTGCTTGCTTGGCCTGCGGAGCACCAAATCTGGACTCAACGCTGGCTTCAGTCATGCCGCGACTCGGGCGTGTAGCAGCGGAGTCTGGCGCCATACCGTCCGTTTCGAGCGTATCGGCAGCACTCGTGCCGAAGGCACCGAAATACAGGGCGAAAACAGTCAGAATGCGCAGCTTGGCCATCATAGATCTCCTTCAATTGCTTTCGACTATATCACTCCAGGTGGCGCCAAAAAACACCTGATTTCAAAGGTTTTATTACTAAAGCGAAAACTGTGAATCTCGTCACGAAAAGCGCTCGTTGGAGCGCTCGTTGGAGCACTCGTTGGAGCGCCTCTTGAGGCGCGACTGGCCAGGAATCTGATCGCGCTCCAACGAGCGCTCCGACGCATGGGATGTGGTTTAATGCGTGGCGATGATCAACCCCGTTGAACTGTTTGTCGGCCTTCGCTATCTCCGGGCAAAGCGTCGTACCCGTTTCGTGTCTTTTATCACGTTGATATCGCTCATCGGTATCGCCCTGGGTGTGGCGGCGCTGATTGTCATTCTGTCGGTCATGAACGGCTTCGAGGGAGAACTTCGTGCCCGGTTGTTGAGTATGTCGGCACATGGCTACGTGACCGGGCCTGATCGCGTAACCCACAACTGGCGTGAACTCGTCAACGACGTCGCGGCGGAACCCGGCGTTGCTGCAGCAGCACCATTCGTTCAACTGGAAGGAATGATTCAATCGGGTCGAGACCTGCAGGCCGTGCTCGTGCACGGCGTAGATCCTGCTTACGAAAAAGCTTTGTCCGGTGACATGATTAATTTGATTGAGGGCTCGCTGGATGTTCTGCAGGCCGACAGCCAAAGCATCATTCTCGGCCGCTTGCTCGCGCTGGATCTCGGTGTACGGCTTGGCGACGGCGTGGTCTTGTTGATTCCGCGCCCGGTTGGTGACGGCACATTGGAACCGGTGCTGAAACGTTTCGTGCTGCGTGGCGTATTTGAGGCAGGGCTGCAGGACCACGACGGCTTGCTGGCGCTGGTCAATGTGCGAGACGCAGCAGAAATCCTCGCGATCGGCGACGAGATGACCGCCGTTCGCTATCGAGCTGATGATGTAATGGCAGCTCCGGCGATTTCACAACGCTTGAGCCAACGATTTGGTGGCGACGCGATTACGAGCGACTGGACAATTGAGAACAGCAGTTATTTTCGTGCGATCCGGATCGAGAAAATGATGATGTCGTTGATACTCTCGCTAATTATCGGCGTCGCGGCGTTCAATATCGTTGCGAGTCTGGTCATGGTTGTCTCGGACAAAACAAATGACATTGCCGTTTTGCGCACGCTCGGCATGAAATCCGCTGGCGTAGTGCGCGTGTTTTTTGTGCAAGGCGCGGTAATCGGTTGGGCTGGTGTGTTCGTTGGCGTCCTGTTGGGAATAGTCGTCGCGATAAATGTGCCGGTTATCGTGCCAGTGCTCGAGCAGTTCTTCGGTTTTCAGATCATGCCCGGCGACGTGTACTACGTGACGAGAATTCCATCGGAGCTTGAGAGCGCCGATGTTGTGACGATCGCGACATCGGCATTTGTTTTAACGTCGCTTGCGACACTGTACCCGGCGCGCCGGGCGGCGCTGGTGAATCCAGCTGTCGCACTCAGGTATGAATAAGCCCAGGTTTGAATAAACGATGAGTCAGCAATTCGAATACTGGATTGGTAGCCGCTATGTGCGTTCACGTAGCAGTAACCGATTTGTATCTCTAATTTCGGCAATATCCATGCTGGGAATCGCTATCGCTGTCTCAGTTTTGATTCTCGTACTATCGGTGGTCAATGGATTCGAACGCGAGCTCAAAGATCGGTTGCTTTCAATGACAGCGCACGCGAGCATCGAAGATGTCGACGGCCGCATGCGTGACTGGGATGCCTTGTCTGAGGTCGCCATTGCGAACCCGCGTGTTCGGGCGACTGCGCCATTCGTCGACGGCCAGGCGTTGCTGGTATTTGGCGAACAACTCAGTGGTGCGGAATTGCGTGGCATCGAGCCGTTAGCAGAAGACCGGGTTTCGGGCGTCGGCGGCACTATGCTGCAAGGCGAACTTGCCAGTCTGGAGTCCGGGTCATTCAATGTGGTGCTGGGTATCGAACTTGCGGCGGAGTTGCAGGTGGGTATTGGTGAAAAAGTGACGGTCACACTGGCACAAGGCATTGTGACGCCGGCTGGCGTTGTGCCGCGAACAAAACGTTTCGTTGTCAGTGGAATCTATCGTGTTGGCATGTACGAGTTCGACCGGCGGCTTGCGTTCATTAATATTTCCGACGCGCAAAGGCTGTATCGCATGAGGGATACGGTGACTGGTGTGAGACTTGCGGTGACGGATATATTTGCGGCGCCGTCCGTCGTTCGCGAGGTTGCTTTGGAGTATGGCGCCGTAGTACTGGTTAGCGACTGGACACGTCGGCACGTAAATTTCTTTCGCTCAATTCAAATTACCAAATCGATCTTGTTCGTCATTCTTTTGCTTGTCATCGCAGTCGCCGCGTTCAATATTGTTTCAACGCTCGTCATGGTTGTTAAAGACAAACAGGCCGACATCGCGATATTGAGAACCATCGGAGCGCGGCCGTCGAGCGTGCTGCGAATCTTCATTACTCAGGGCAGCGTGATTGGAATTGTTGGTACTGCTGCTGGCGTGCTGTTTGGTATTCTGCTGGCGACGAACCTGGAGACCATAGTGGGCAGCCTCGAATCCCTTTTCGGAATCAAGTTTCTCGCGGCCGATGTGTATTTCATCAGCGATCTGCCGGCTGAGCTACGTGTGGCAGATGTCGTGAAAATCGCCTCGATAGCACTTATGCTCGCTTTGGTCTCAACGGTCTATCCCGCATGGGTCGCGTCGAGAACGGCTCCGGCGGAGGCATTGCGCTATGACTGATCACAAGCAGCCGGTGCTACAGTGTCGAAGCGTGGTGCGCCGTTTTCGCGAGGGCAGTTCGACGCTGGAGGTGCTGAGCGGCGTGGATCTCGAGGTGCGGCCTGCGGAGCGAGTGGCGATCATTGGTTCGTCCGGATCGGGTAAAACCACGTTGTTGCAGATCATGGGCGGGCTCGACGATCCTGACGAAGGCGAGGTTTACGTCGATGGTCAGGCTATGCATGGCAGCTCCGAGTTATCGAAAGGCGAGTTACGCAATCGCTACATCGGCTTTGTGTATCAGTTTCATCACCTGTTACCCGAATTTACAGCAGCAGAAAACGTAGCGATGCCGTTGCTGATTCGACGCGAATCAAAACCGAAGGCGCTGCAAAAGGCTGGGGCACTGTTGGCGCGAGTTGGTCTCGGCGAACGGCTGACACACAAGCCCGGAGAATTGTCCGGCGGTGAGCGACAGCGAGCTGCCGTTGCTCGAGCACTGATCACGCGCCCGCAACTGGTACTGGCTGACGAGCCAACCGGCAATCTGGATGCCGGTAACGGGGAGCATGTCCTGAACCTGATGCTGGAGCTCAATCAGGAACTACAAACGAGCCTCATCATCGTTACGCACGATCACTCGATCGCCAATCGAATGGACCGCGTACTCGTTTTGGAAAACGGCAGATTGCGACTGTAGGAGCCCGCCTCCCCCGAGCGGGACGACGCCAGCGGAGGACACTGTAGGAGCCCGCCTCCCCCGAGCGGGACGACGCCAGCGGAGGACACTGTAGGAGCCCGCCTCCCTCGAGCGGGACGACGCCAGCGGAGGACACTGTAGGAGCCCGCCCCAGCGGGCGATGTCCCAATAAGTTGGGCAGTATCGCCCGCTGGGGCGGGCTCCTACTAGCCGCGTCGCTTACGCTTCTTCGATTTGTAATCGTGCAGTGAGTAACGCCAGAGTCCATCCAGTGCAATATAGCCGATCAAAGCAGTTATGGACCCGACAAACACGCAACCCAGCGATAAGGGTAGCCAGACCGTCGTGAACACATTTGCCATCCAGTCCAGCGATAACTCGAACGAAAACGGCCCGGGTTCGATGCGTAAAAGCGTCGCGCCGAGCCGGTACGCAAAGTAGAAAACCGGACCAATCGTTACGGGATTGATGATGAAGGTTGTCACTGCGGCGACCGGAATATTGACACGTAAGGCGAGAGCGGCCAGCGCAGCGGCAACAAAGTGCCCCGGAAACGGCATGAACGCGACAAACAGGCCGAGCGAGAATGCCGGTACTACCGTCTTGCGGCGAATTCCCCACAACCGATGATCGTGCAACATATGCCGAAATGGCGCCATGAACCAACGCTCACTCAGTTCGTGGCGTTTGACTGCAAACTTCCTAAAAAACCGCCTTGGCATTCCTTGCTCGTTCCGTTTCGATAGAGGTTGGTGGCAATAGTCTGAATAAATACGATGATTCGAGCCTGTCTGTATCTGTTGGCAGGCAATTACGCGCTGCAGCTTAGCAGCTTTGCAATAGATTCCGACCTTATCGCTTTTGCGTTCGTTGCGTTTATTCTCACCTGGTTTCCCGGCAAGACTCAGCTGCTGCTTTTCTTCGTCGTCGGTGTGGCGATGTTCGACCTCACTGCTAATGAGATTATCTCGTCGCGCATAGCGAGCCAGTATGTTGGCGACAGCATCGTTACCCGGGTCCGAATCGTCGATTTTCCGAAGCAAAGTGGTCGGAGTATCAGTCTCGTCGCCGACACTATCGACAATCCGCACTTGCCGCAGCGAATTCGTATCAGCTGGTATGAGCCTCAGGTAGCCATTAAGCTCGGCGATGTCTGGCAGCTCGAACTCAGGCTGCGGCGTCCACGAGGCAGCAGCAATCCTGGGCTGTTTGACTACGAAGCCTGGTTACTCCGCGAGCGGGTGGCTGCGACGGGCTATGTCGTCCAGAGCCACCGTAATCGTTTACTACGCTCCGGCGAACCACGATTGCTTGGTCGCATCCGACAAAAAGTTGTCGACCGGCTTGCCGCGGTCGTCGGCGAGACCGAACGTGCCGCGGTGCTCGCGGCGATATCCGTCGGCGCCCGGCATCTTGTAACTAATCGACAATGGCACCGCTACGCGCGCACAGGCACCAGCCACCTCATGGCGATTTCCGGTCTGCACGTAGGATTGGCGGCGACTGGCGGCTACTTCCTCGCCGTGTTCATCGCCGGACTGATACGGCTGCGCGGAAATCAGCATTTCGTTGCGACGGTGGCCGCAGTCAGTGTTGCGATGAGCTACGCGCTGGTATCAGGGCTTGCTGTGCCGGCCCAGCGAGCCAGTCTGATGCTTGCGATCGTCAGCGCCGTGGTGCTCAGGCGGCGACAACTACGACCGGCAATCCTCGTTGCAACGGCCTGCGCTGTCGTCGTACTGCTATCGCCTCTGGCCAGCATGGCACCCGGTTTCAAACTGTCGTTTGCTGCGGTGCTTGTTTTGCTGTGGCAGGCGAGGCGTCACCACGACGGGCACAGCGGCA
>Ga0255052_10001785_pt1 | contig 15936 bp, 17 predicted proteins | sample JV7_2_21_MG_FD_188632 | JGI IMG/M metagenome (GOLD analysis project Ga0255052, IMG submission 188632) | Seawater microbial communities from Jervis Inlet, British Columbia, Canada - JV7_2_21 | ecosystem: Environmental > Aquatic > Marine > Inlet | place: Canada: British Columbia | collected...
TTGGCCGTTCCCGCACATCCTTGTGCTTCACGGCACCGGGACTCCTGTCCAATGGTCGATCGTTCGAAAAAGCATAGCGGTAGCTATGGTTTGAGAGGGATCGGCCGAAATGTGAAGCCAGATGCTGTGCAAATCCGGATAGGACAAACTGTAACCGCCAGAAACAATCCAAAACACTCATATTTGCCTGATTCAGCAATAAACTTATCATTTTTTCGTCCGCCTTGGTGAAATGTTCGGGTTACCCGCGCCAACTGGTATTATGCGCAAGCTGGCTGGCAACAACAATCCGGTCAGCAACTTATTACCACCGACAGGCTCGCGGTAGAGGAATACACAATGCTAAAAGTTGCATCATGGAACGTCAATTCACTGAATGTGCGCCTGCCCCACGTGCTGGCCTGGTGTGACGTGGCCTGCCCACAGTTGCTCGCTCTGCAGGAAACCAAGATGACCGATGACCGCTTTCCGGTTGATGAACTGCTTGAAGCGGGTTATCACAGCGTATTTTCAGGGCAAAAGACCTATAACGGTGTGGCCATACTCAGCCGTGAGCCAGCGTCTGATGTCGTGACGGATATCGACGGTCTGGATGACCCCCAAAGACGCATACTCGGTGCGACCGTTGGTGATATCCGCATCATTAATCTCTATGTCGTCAACGGCAAGGAAGTGGGTTCAGACAAGTACCAGTACAAGCTGCACTGGCTGGCGCAGGTGACCCGCTGGATCAAGGCTGAAATGCAACGATTTGAAAATGTGATCGTACTCGGCGATTTTAATATCGCACCCGAAGACCGCGATGTGCATGACCCGGATGGCTGGCATGAAAAAATTCTCTGCAGCACGCCGGAGCGCGAGGCACTGCAACGTATCCAGGACCTTGGGTTGGCGGATACATTCAGGCTGTTCGGGCAGCAGGAAAAAAGCTGGAGCTGGTGGGATTACCGCATGGCTGCATTCAGACGCAATATGGGTTTACGGATCGACCTGGTACTGGCTTCGGCTGCGTTGCAGAAAATCTGCACTGCAGCCTATATTGACAAGGAACCGCGTCGCCAGGAGAGGCCCTCCGATCACACACCAGTGGTTGCAGAATTCGATCTGTAATAAGTTCGCATATTACTTTGACTTATAGCGTGGCAGGGACGGATCGATCTGCTGTGACCAGGCGTCGATTCCCCCGGCAACGTTGCTGACATTGTTGAAGCCCTGCTTGCGGAAGTGCTCCGCGGCGACCTGGCTGCGATTGCCGAGATGGCAAATAAAGGCCAACGCCGTTTCTTTTGGCATGGCTTCAATTTCCTGCATCGTGGTACCGTTCATCGGTCTGGCTGCATCCAATGAAGCGAGGGCACGTTCTTCTTTGCCACGCACGTCGATTAGCAGTACATCATCGCCGTCAAGCTTCTGTTTGAGCTCTGCCACACTCATCTGGTGCACCGGTTCGGGTGCCTGCGGGAGGCTGATGGTCAGACCTTCGCCCTGCATTGTTTCTGCCCAATCGATCACCGCACCGCGTGCGCGTTGTGCTGATGCAACGTCAAACAGCAGGGTGATTCCGTTGGCAACGACTTTTATTTCATGACCTTCGGCAGGCGCCAGATCGAACTGTGACTGCCAGCCTGCATCCACCCGGAAATGCAAACCGATATCTTCATGACCCGCCATGGCTTCAAGGATCATCCTGGCGGCGGTATCGGTGATGGTAATTTCTGGTGGTGTGCGGTCCGGGGCATCGACACCGAGTAATTCGTGTAATTCGCCGTTGTTGAACATGGCCGTAACAATGTCGCACCCGCCTACCAGTTCCTTGTCGATGTAAAGTTGCGGAATCGTCGGCCAGTTGCCATACGTCTTGATACCCTCGCGGACTTCCTGATCCTGCAAAATATCAACGTGGGAATATTCGTTCAAAATGGTATCCAGTAATCCGACAGTCTTTGCAGAGAAGCCACACATGGGCGCCTGTGGTGTGCCTTTCATGAATAGAACGACTCGGTCCTGTTGCAGGTAGCCTTCAATTTTTTCTCGGGTGCTGTCACTAAGTGTCATGGTTCAGAATTCCGGATTGTAATAAGTTGACGGATAACATGGGGTGCTGGCACCGGACTATCAAGTCTCACAGCCCGTGGGGAATGACGTCTGCGACCAGTTGGCGTGTTGTTTCATCGTAACAGATACCACCGGGAAAAGCGGTATCACCGCCATAACCCTGAGCGTGGATAAACTGGTGCAGGTCGTTAAGGCCACTGGCCTTCAATGGATAGAAATTCATCTGCCGGTCCTGGTTGACCACGGTCACGGCGACGGTCCCAAGATCACCGGCGCTGTGCTCAGTTATCGGGCTCGCCGTTTTTCCAGGCTGGCTGGTGGACTCCTCCAACAAAAACGAATCCGTCAACTCTGTGTCCCCATGTCCCGGCAGATGCTGACAGACCCTGACGCCGTGGGCAGTCAACATGGTCAGGTAACGGCGGTATTCACGGGTCCAGTCTGCATAGGCGGATTGTAACTGGTGCTCAAAAGCGGGTCGGTCCGCACCGCCGCCATGCCGGGCCCACCAGTCAAATGTCTCAAAGAAACTGTGTACGGCCCCGTCCTTCCAGTCAAACCTGAGGCCTGCGGCAGTTTCAACTTCCAGCGTTTGCGTGCTGGTATTCATGGCTGCATCGAGCAACTCCCATAACGGCAGGAATCCAAAGTGTTCCAGCTGTAAACGCAGTAATGCGTTCAGGTCTGTAAAGGTCATAAAACGGGCATGGTTAACTGACACGCCAAAATGTGACTCCAGGCTCTTCGCCGAATGGGCCGATAGCTGTCCCTGTTCGAGAAACCGGTGTTCCATCTCAGAGGCCAGTGACGCTATCCGCCTGGCTGAACCACTGACCAGCAACGGCAGTATCTGTAACAAACCCAGCGGTATATTTTTATTTGGCTGCAAGCCGGGCAATGGCATTTGTCCTTCACTCGCGCCTGCGCTCAACAGGCGCGGACTGAATTCGTCAGCGGGGTTGCCGGATTGCTGTAAATTCTCAAGCGCACGGTATACGGGCAGTTGCGGGCACAGCACCTGGGTCTGATCATACAGGGCGCCGGCCATGGTCAGTGCACAGCGGCTGATGGCTGGAAACAGATTGGTCAGGTCGGCGGCGATATGGGCCAGTACCTGTTCGGTTGCTGCACGGTTCAGTAATTTTGGCCGGCTGGCGTGCTCGCCATGATAACGCGTGGCGTCGGTTTCAACTCCCACCATTATGTTTTTATGCCGGATCGAACTCATGCGGGTCAGCTTGTCTCAATCAAATATGCGAAAAAGGGCATTGTAAGTGATAATCCCACTATGAAAAGCAATATACAGCTTAACGAGAAGCTGAAGTGGCAGTGGTATGACCTGCAGGACATGGAACCGGTATTGCTGTACGACATGCTCGCATTGAGAGAGGCTATATTCGTGGTTGAACAAACCTGCGTGTACCTCGAGCTCGATGGCCTTGACAAGGCTGCGCTGCACCTGGTGGCAATACACGGTGATGAATTGCTTGCCTGTCTGCGTTTATTGCCACCGGATAAACAAAATGACGGTGTCAGGATAGGGCGGGTCGCCGTGTCGGCAAAATGGCGTACCCAGGGCATTGCAAGGATGATGGTGCAAAAGGCGATTGAAAAGACCCGGTCGGCCTATCCGTCAGCCACGCTTTACCTGCATGCGCAGACTTATCTTCAGAATTTTTACAATGCCCTGGGCTTCGAGGTTTGCGGGGCGGAATTTCTCGAACACGGGATTCCGCATATCCCGATGCAACGGAAATATCCGGGCTAGCGTTTGAATGGTGCAAATGCGGGCTGGATTTTCAGAACAACGAGAAAGGCGATTTGCTCTCACGGCGGCCGGATCTACCCTCCCGTCTTCGACGCATGCGTGCATGCAACTGCTGACGGCGTTCCTCCAGCCAGTCTGATTTTTGAAGTGAAGGTGCATTCTGTGCGGGGTCTTCGGCTGCTGAGTTGCGATATGTTACGAACTCTTTATATGCCTGGATTTCGTGTTCCAGTTCATCGCAGATGATTTCGACCATGATGACATCATCCAGGAAACCAAGCATCGGGGTATCGTCAGGGATCAGGTCTTCACGCTCAGAAAAATAGGACAATGCAGCTATGACCCGCCCGTAGTCGTCATCTGCCAGACCCCAGTCGCTATCGACGAGCATTCTGACCAATATTTCCAGCTGACCCATTCGGTCACGGATGAAATCGGTTGCATCTGACTGATTTATTGTTTCCAGCAGTTGCTGCGCGTTAGCGATGATTTTTTCACGGCCCGCACCGTTGGCGTTCGCGCACACCCGCCGCATGACCTGATGGAAATGGTCCAGGTCGGAATCACTCAGTTCAAAACTTATTCTCAATGACATACCAGATTCCCAGGGGTTAGCGGAACCGGCCCGGTCGCCCGGGGACGGGATAGATATGGCCTTCGTATTCGAACCGCAAAGTACCATCATCCGCGGTTTTGATCGAGCCTTCGAGAGCGTAGGGCAGACTGTTGATGTCACCGCTTTGCAGTTTTTCCAATAATGTTCGTCCCGAATCGCTCTCTTCAACTTCGACCGCCCAGGTTTCGGTTCCATTGGCAGCGATGGTGGTTTCAGCGGGACCCTCGTATGTAAACAACACGTTTTCTTCGACTGACAGACTGAAGTCGATACTATGGATAATCAACTCAACGCCATTGAGGTTACGCATGCTTAGTTGCAGGCTTAGGTTTTTGCCTTCATGACTCAACTCATTCATCTGCACAATGGGTGACGCGCCGCGAATAATATGGGCACCACAGGCGGAACAAAGCAAAGCAATCAGAATCAGCAGGCCGAAGCGCTGGTATTTTTCAGCTGTCATGGGTTTTTCCGGAACCATATAGATGGCATTTTACGCAATGCTGACCCGTCATGTTCCTATTTTTGTAATTAATCTGATGAATCCCGGGTTCTGTGCTCTGGCACACGGCCATTCTATCCGCACACCCGTCGGCATAAACACATGCAGGAGTGTGATGGGATGAGTCACGCCCCCGGATTAGCCGCAACTGCCGCTCGACTGGCTGAGCAATGGACTGCTGGCCTGCAAATGCCAGCAGTGCCTGGCTGTAAGGATGGGCCGGTCGGCTGAAAAAGTGATCGGCGGGAGAGTTCTCAAGTATCTGGCCCCCGTACATGACGGCTACCTGGTCAGCGATCTGCCGGATTACGGCCAGGTCATGTGAAATGAACAGGAAGGCAATTCCATGGCGTTGTTGCAGCGACTGTATCAATTGCAGGATCTGGGCTTGAACAGAAACATCAAGCGATGAAACTGCTTCATCTGCGATCAGCAGATCCGGGTCGGTGACCAGTGCGCGCGCGATGGCAATACGTTGCTGCTGTCCACTGGAAAACTGATGCGGAAATCGTTGCAGCACCTCGGCTCCGAGTCCTACGGTTTGCAGGGTCTGCTCGACTCTTTCGTGTCTGTAATGGGCATCGCCCATGGCGAAATGTTCCAGTGGTTCCAGTAATGTCTGGGCCACGCTACGTCTCGGGCTCAGGGAAGCAGACGGATTCTGGAATACCAGCTGTACACGTCTTCGGATCGCCTTCAGTTCCCCTGGAGCCATGTCAAGGATGTTGTCGCCATTGAACAGGATCTCACCTGCATCAGGTTTAACCAGGCGCATGATGGCGCGTGCAATACTACTCTTGCCGGCACCGGATGCCCCAACCAGCCCCAGGGTGCTGCCCGCGGTAATGCTGAAACTGATCCGGTCGATCGCCAGCCGTTGGGCAGCTGGCGCAGCACCGGTTTTGCCAGGGTCGTGGAAACTCAACGAGAGCTCGCGGACTTCAAGCAGCGGTGGCCCGGCCTTTATATTTTCAGTAGGCATCACAATTGCCTGAAACAAGCAACATCCCTGTCGAGCCCGGTATCAAGAACTGGTATCGATTGCCGGCATTGAGACTCAGCACGATTGCATCTTGGCGCGAAATGACAGCCCGGTGGTAACTCGGTTGCTGGCGGCACCTGGCCGGGTATGGCGCTGATCCCGGCTGGCCGGGTTGCACTGATTTGCGGAATGCATGACAGCAATCCTGCGCTGTAAGGGTGGCGGGGATGCGCGTAAAGGCTGTCGCAATCTGTCTTTTCCACCAGGCGCCCACAATACATGACCATGACCTCGCGGCAGCTTTGCCTGATGACACCAAGGTCATGGCTGATCAGCAAAATGGCGGTGTTGTGGTCTGTCTGCAGACGTTTGAGCTGGTGCTGGATCATAGCCTGTGTGCTGTTGTCCAGGGCCGTGGTTGGTTCATCTGCAATCAATACGGCCGGTTTGCACATCGTTGCCATTGCAATCATGGCCAGTTGTTGCATCCCGCCGGATAACTGGTGCGGATAGGCGCTTGCAATTTCTTCAGGTCGGCCAAAGCCGACTTGTTCGAGTGCGCCCAGCATGGCCAGTTGCACCTCTTTTTTGCTAATGCCGGTATGGCGTCTGTATACAGCGCCTATTTGTTGGCCGAGTGTAAAAACCGGGTCCAGTGCGGTTGCGGGTTGCTGGAACACCATGGCGACATCCCGGCCAAGGATACGGCGGCGTTGGGCTGCGCTCAATGAGAAAATATCCCGGCCGTTTATTTCAACGCCGTCAGCCTCGACAGTTGCCGTGGTGGTTGGCAGCAACCCCAGGATGGCGAGTGCCGTTGCGCTTTTGCCGCACCCGGATTCCCCCACCAGTCCCACGGCCTCACCGGCCCCGATCCTGAAACTCACATTATCCACCACCTGCCTGCGAGCTGACGTGGTACCAAACCACACGCTGAGCTTATCTACTTTTAATGCAACCCTGCTCACGGGATTGCCCTGCGTGCGTCCCACGCGTCCTGCAGGGCATCGGCCAGCAGATTGAAACCCATCAGCAACACAAACAGGAAAACGCTCGCGGCCATGAAATTGCCAAAATGACCTGCCAGCACTTCCTGTGAGCTTTCGGCAAGCATCAGCCCCCAGCTGACACCGTCCTGGATGCCCAAACCCAGGAAGCTGAGGATCACCTCGGTCTTGATGGCGGCTACGAAGACAATGGTGCCCTGGACCAGCAGGATATGATAGGTATTTGGCAAAACGTGGCGGAATACAATGGTCAGGCCTGGCAGGCCGATGGCACGGGCGGCATCGACAAATTCGCGCTCTTTTATCCGCATGACCTCACCACGCACGATGCGTGCTGTGGTGGTCCAGAATGTGAGCACCATGGCCAAGTGCATGGCCCAGTGTATCCCCTGTAGTGCAAATGCAATGGCAGCGGCAAAAAGATAAAATGGAATTGAATCCAGAACGCCCTTGATCCACAAAATTATTTCGTCCGGCCAGCTGTGGCTGTACCAGCCCCCGAGCGCTCCCAGCACCATTCCCAGCAGGGTGGAAAAAAATGTCACGATCAGGCCAACTTCAATAGCGGTGGCCGTACCGAACAATGTTCGTTGAAAGATGTCCTGTCCCAGGATATTGGTGCCGAACCAGTGTGCGGTACTGGCGCCCTCCCAGCGTTCACCACTGACTTCAGACCAGCCCTGGCCGAGCAGGCCCGTCCATACACACAGTGCCACGACGCCAAAAACCGCCACGATGAGCAATCCGCCCATGCCGAAACGATCGGATTTCAGACCTTGCCAGGTTCTCCTCATGACCTCGTGACCTGGGGATCAACGACGCTGTAGAGCATATCGTTGATGGTCAGTGCCAGCACAAACAACACGCCGGTCAGGCCAACAACGGCCTTTAATATGGGCTGGTCACCGCTGGTGATCGCGTCAAAGGTCACCAGGCCGATACCCGGGATTCCGAAATAGCTTTCCAGTAACAGGCTGCCTGATATCAATACAAACGGCACTGAAAACATGATCCGGGTCAGTATCGGAACAAGGCTGTTTTTCAATACGTGTCTGAACAACTGTTCAACAGGTGAAGCCCCGAAAGCCTGCAAGGTGCGGATATGGTCGCGTTCTATTTCATCCACCATTACCGCACGGTAAAAACGTGTGTTATATCCAAGCGTAACCAGCACCAGTGCAATCGTGGGCACGGTCGCATGGTGCAGGTAGGAAACCAGGTCATGAACCTGCCAGCCACGGACCGGGAAGATATTGAGCCCGTAGGGTGTGCACAACATGATTTGCAGACCAATGATGATGATCAGGAAGCTGACGCTCATACCCACCACCGAGGAGCTAATGACCAGTTTGTCCAGCCATAAGCCGCGGTACCACGCTGCCAGCAAACCGATTGCCAGGCCGAGTACATTGCCGAGTACAAACCCCGGTAGAACCAGCATCAGTGAAACAGGCAGCGTGCGGGTCAGGATCGAGGATACGGGTTCACCACTGGAATCGGACAAGCCGAGATCCAGGGTGGCCAGTTCCTTAAGGTATTGGCTGTAACGGAGAAGGAAGGGGCGGTCGTAGCCCAATGCGTGCCTGACCTCGTTAATCTGTTCCGTCGTCGGGTTTTTACCCAGTAATTCATAGGTCTTGTCCGGGCCAAAATAGACCATCAGCAAAAAACTGACAAAGGTCACACCCAGCAGCAACGGTATACCGTACATCAACTTGCGCACAACGTACGGTAACCTGCTCATGGGGGTGGCAGGTCCTTCAGGTCAACAAAGCGCATAAAGTAACCGCCGAGGAAAGAACGGTCGGGTTTCATGATGACGTTTCTGTCCCACAAAAACAGCAGTGTCCGTGAGATGCCGGTAAAGCTCGCGCAATCATCCATCAGCAGCTGGTTCATTTCGCGATAAATCTGCGTGCGCTCGGGCGATTCGCGCAGCGCCGCGCCGGCCACATACAAACGATCGTATTCCGGATTGTTATAGTTGGCAGAATTTGATCCTGGAGCGGCGTTTGGCCCGTAATACAATTGCATGTTGTTTTCGGCATCGGGATAATCCATTGTCCAACTGCTGTTGATCAGCGTCACTTTTCCTTGTGAGTAGGCCCTTTGGTAGTCGCCGTAAGTGGCAAAAACCATTGGCCGGATTTTGTTCGCCGGGTAGCCAATGTCCATCATGAAGTTACGGAACTGTTCAAAGATCTGTCGCTCGGTCACGCTGTTTGGAAAACCGTATTCGAGTACCGGCAGGTTGTCACCGTTCCAGCCAGCGGCCAGTAAAAACTCACGTGCACCAGTCAGATCACGCTCTATATAGCTGTGATCACCCTCCGGATTATACTCGGGCACCGACGGCGGCAGGATTCCCGGAAACACACGGCCGATATCATAAAAGAATATTTCGTTCCTCTTTTTCCAATCGAAAGCCTTGACCATTGCGCAACGCAGGGCGTGGTTGCGGCGGTTTTGCTCCGGGTCAGGGTGGTAACCGATGCGTTCGTCGGCCATGTTGAAATTGGTGTAGATGAAACCGGCTTCAGGCGATGCTTCAAATTGATAAACGTCCTGAAATTGTGGACTCAGCGTCAGTGGATTACGTTGGCTCAGGACGTTATCAAACTGGCTGACAGGTACCTTTATGAAATGGACTTCACCGGCAAAAAAGGCGTTCCAGCGGGCGGCGTCTTCGGTAATGAATTCGAATTCAAGCCGGTCTACAAAAGGTGCAATCCCGCCTTCCAGTACCTCCATTCCCGTGGTGTCCCGCTCTTGGGGGTCATAGCCTTCGTCTTGAAGACTGAATGGTTCGGAGCGGAACCTGGTGTTGCGTTCCAGAACCGCCCGCACACTGTTTCGGCTGAGCAATTTAAACGGACCCGACCCGACCGGGTGACTGGCCAGTTGCAGACGGTATGTTTCCACCGCTTCCCTTGGCACCACCCCCGCAAAGCCCTGGGTCAGAGTGTGTACAAGTTGCGGGAAAGGCCGGGTCAGTGTGATTTGCAGCGTATGTTGGTCCAACGCGCGCAGACCGGAGACTTCCTGGTTGTAGTCTGAACCATTTGCTTTCCATTCATCCAGGCCTTCGATCCGGTTTTGCCATAACCACGTACCGCGGGCACGGGTGGCGGGATCAAAATGCCGTTTGATGGAGTAGACAAAATCCCCGGCAGTGACTTCCCGGCCGACACCACCCTCAAACGCGGGATCGTCAATAAAATAAACGTCCTTTTTTATTGGAATGGTCAGACGCAGACCATCATCTGATATTGCCGGCATGGCGGCCGCAAGATTGGGTTGCAACTCGTAGGGACGAGCCAGGTATTTGTAACGGTAGAGCGTATCGTAAAGGTTTACAACAATCTGGTTGGCATACACCGACGACGCCTGGGCGGGGTCGAGTGAGTCTGGCGCACCATCCATGGCGTGTCTGTAGGTCTTGGCGGGTACCCCACTGTCAGTGGACGGGGATTCTCCACAAGCTCCCAGTATCAACAGTACCGATAGAATTGCTATATGATTTTTTTTCAGCACTTCGCCTGTCCGCAACCCCCCCACAAGGTTTAATCAGAAAACGGAAGCTTATCCCAGTGCGACACCGCGCGCCATTCCGGACTAGTCTTCGAGGTACAGGTCGTAATCGGCCAGCGGCGGATCGCCGTCGTAAATCTGGTATTGCCGGTTTTGCATCCAGACATCCCGCATTAACACGTACGGGTCATAGGCTTGTTCCAGTTCTGCATCCTGAGCCAGGAAACGTGCTCTTAGATCGATACCGCGAATGATCAGGAGCCCCCACCTGTTGTAGCCGTGGATAGCAGCACCGACCGGGTGATAAAAACTGTCCGCGTAACGAGAGACGCCGTCCCTGAAGGTGGAAGGCCCAAAAAATGGCAACATCAGGTAACGGCTGTGATCATAACCCCAGGTCGCAAGTGTCTGGCCCAGATCCTCGTTATAAAACGGGATCCCCATTTTCGTTGCGACATCAAAAAAGCCCAGCAGACCAATGGTTGAGTTGACCAAAAAACGGCCCGCGCTGACGCCTCCCTGCTTGAATTTGGCCTGCAAAACCTGGTTTACAATGGTGACCGGTGCATCCAGGTTTCTGAAAAAATTCCCGACCCCCCGCTGAAAAGGATCGGGCATGATTTTGCCGTAGGCGACCGCGACCGGCCGCACGACCTTGTCCATACCATCATTAAAGCTGTAAACCTTGCGGTTAAAGCCCTCCCAGGGGTCATTTTCCGGATCCGTGTGACGGCTCTGTGTACCCGCACATGCCGTCATCAGCATACAGGCAATGAGGGTACCGATGATGGGTAGTCTGTTATTCAGCAACTTCCAACTCGCCAGCTGTCAGGCGGGCAACAACGCTATCGATACCATTGGCCTGGACATCCGGCATGATCTGGTTGCGATAGGTTGAGACATAGGAAATGCCCTCAACAATCACATCAAACGCTTTCCAGCCCTCGGCGGTTTTGTGGAAAGCATAATCGATGGGTGCTTCACCGCCGCTGGGCAATTTCACACGCGTTCGTACCCGTGTGAGTTTCTCATTCAACTCACCCCTTTGCGGCAATACAATCAATTGTCCCTGGCTACGAAATAACAGCAAACCCGTGGCGTAGCGATTGACCAGCAGTTCGATCATCGCATCAGCAAATGCATCGATCTTTTCATCCTCGATCCCACGTCCGGCGCGGCCCAGTATCAGGCGGGCGGAATAATGGACATCCAGTAACGGCAGCAGGTCGGTCCGAACCAGTGACTCCAGCGCTTCCGGGTTGGCCTCGTACTGGTTCAGATTTTGATCCACCTCGGTGAAAATTCGATTGGTCGTGTTGATAATCAGGGATACCGGGTCATCTTCCGGGCTGTCAGCTTCAAGGCCGGTGTTGAACGTGCATATGAACAACAGAAGCAGCATTGTGCGGATTTTCATTCACCATCCTTTTTAGCGGTGTTGAACAGGAATTTGCTGATCAGGTTTTCAAGCACAATGGCTGATTGTGTAACCAGAATCTGATCACCATCAGCCAGTGCATCCATGGCGCCACCCGGTTCAAGGCCAATGTAACGGTCGCCCAGCACACCACTGGTCAGGATCGAGGCACTGGTATCGGTCGGAATATCGGAAAAGCGATAATCGATATGCATTTCAACGATCGCGTCAAATTGCACCGGGTCGAGTGTAATGCGTTCGACCAGCCCCACTGTCACTCCACCGATTTTTACCGGCGCGCGCGTCTTCAGGTCTGCCACATTGGAAAAGCGGGCAGTCACGGTGTAAGTATCGTCACCGACCTGCATACCATAGTCGGTTGCTTCGGTGGCCAGCCACAGCAATGCTGCAATCCCCATCAATAAGAATATTCCCGAGGTCAGTTCTACCTTGTAATTTGCACGCATGATAATTCCCGCATATCCGTCAAGACTATTGGTTATTCAGATAAGAAATGACGTCATAATAAAGTCAAAAATAAGTACCAGCACCGAACTCAGCACCACCGTCCGGGTGGTGGCTGTACCGACACCCTCACCGGTGGGTTTTGCATAATAGCCGAAATATACGGCAACCAGGCTGACCAGGCCGCCAAATACGATGCTTTTCCAAACGCCACCCATGAAATCTTTGCCAAAATAAATTCCAGTCTGCAGCTTGCTCCAGAAAATTCCCGGATCCAGCCCCATGACCCCGATGGAGAACACCACGGCGCCCAGAATTGCCAAAGCATTGAACATCGCAGTCAACAGGGGTAGTGATAACACACCCGCCAGGAAGCGTGGCAGCGCGATGCGCTGAATTGGATCAATCGCCATCAACTGCATTGCATCTATCTGGCTGGTGGCCTTCATCAGGCCGATTTCTGCCGCGATTGAGGTACCGGCCCGGCCGGCAAACAGCAGGGCAGTCAAAACCGGCCCCAGTTCCCTGAACAGTGATTTCCCAACCAGCATGCTGACCTGGTCGGAAGCGCCGAATTGCTGTAATGCATTGATTGCCTGCAAGGACAGAACCATACCGACAAAAAAACCGCATATCATGATAATAACCAGGGAACGTGCACCCACCAGGTAGGTTTGCTGCAGAATGCTAAGCAGTTGTTGGCGTTCAAATCTAATACTGGCGAGCATGCGCAGCAGGAAGAGACCACAGTGCCCGGTCTCGGCGATGGGTTTCAACAGCATGCTTTCCTGCAACTGGTTTCTATCCATGATCAGGAGGCCGTTGCGGGCGGACCGGCAGATGGGTCCTGGTAATTAAATGCGATGGGGCCTTCAACCCTGCCATGCATAAACTGGTCTACGGCCGGATCACTTTTGTGCATCAATGTTTGTGGGCTGCCCTCGGCAATCAGTTTTGCTGACGCAAGGATAAAGCAGTAGTCAACCAGCTTTTTCATCTGTTCCACATTGTGGGTCACAATGACGCTGGTTAAACCCAGTTGATCATTGGTCTCTCGTATCAGGCGGCCTACCGTTGACATGGCAATTGGATCAAGACCGGTCATCGGTTCATCAAATAAAACGATTTCCGGATTCATGATGACGGCACGCGCCAGCGCAACCCGCCGGGCCATTCCGCCTGACAGGCTGTGCGGCATCAGGTCTCCGGTACCGGTCAGTCCCACGGAAGCGAGCTTGGCCAATACACGCTCGCTGATCGCATCCTCTGACAGCCTGGTGTGTTCCCTGAGCGGTGTGGCAATGTTTTCAAATACGGTCAGGTCAGTGAACAAGGCACCATTTTGCAACAGAACCCCTATGTCTTTCCTGCAATCGTAAAGCTCGCGCCGCGACATTGAAGAAACCAGCCTTCCGTTGACCTCAACACTACCCTGGTCAGGTTGCAGTTGACCGGTTATCAACCGCAGAATGGTGGTTTTACCAACGCCGCTTGGACCCATGACGGCGACGATACTGCCGCGTTTGATATCCATGCTGACATTATCCAGTATGACCTTGTTGCCACGCCGGAATACCAGTTTATTGATTCGGATAATCGGGTCCTGCAAACTCATGCTCCCGGAGAAAGTGTAATGTTGCTGAATGATGTACAGACCGTGACCAGGGCGTGCCTATTTCGCCGTGATCGTGAATAATTGTAATACGAATATAGGTAGGGTGGACATTTATGTCCACCGGGTCGATATTTGTGAATCGTCATCTATGTGATTAGACGGCCACCGGGTCGGTGATTAACCCTCATATTGCATGCAGGCCCGAGTTCGACTGGTGCAATATACGGGTTAAGTGTCTTTTATGCGGCGGACATAAATGTCCGCCCTACGCTTGGTCCCTGGCCTGGGGCGCTTTTTCAAGGCCAAAAAAAACGAGGGAGGCTTGCGCCTCCCTCGTCGTAGAAGTGTAGGAACTCCGCTTATGGTGGACTGCAGATCCTCCTAGGCCTTTCCAACTTCATCCAGTTCCGATCTGTTCCGCCCTTCGGTTTCTGGTCGCGAGTCTTCTTCCCGCTTTTATTTATCGACGTGTTTCACGTCTATCTCAAGGAACCGCGTCTTCCTATCGAGCCACCCTTATGGTACGACCGCTTCTTTTGGCAGAACCCGGTCCGGGTGACGCGCCCTGTACCACCTGGGCGCTGTCCGTTTTTTTCCACCCTCTCCACCTTCAGGCGGGTCGGCCTTCCAGTAGATTCGCACTCGTTCCGTTCTCAGTCTTTCGACCTCCTCCGTCCTTCCTGCGACCCCAACCTTGCGGTCGGTGGGTTTCGTCTAACGGGGGATTGAAGTTACTCTTGAAGCACCAAAATGTCAAAGTCTAAAAAGTGACATTTAGGAGGATATTCTCAACGTGTGCATTAGTTAAAAATCACAAGTTCATGAATAGAAAAACATCATGGAAAAATGATTGTTTTCGGCTTTGCGACAAAGCGAACAAAATTGATTAAAAATGATACGAATTATTTTCTGACACAAAAAACCCGGAGCAAACAGCTCCGGGTCAGTTCCCACCAGATGAATTTTATCTGTTTGAATCAGGTGATTTCGACCAGGATATATAATATCGCTGTCAGCAAAAAGCCGCTGCCAATTACGCCTTTGACCGAAGTGAATGGCCCGGTCTTACCGAAGATGCCATTGAGCGCCAGCACAGCGATCAATCCGTAAACAACGATAAGTGAAGCGAGTCCTGAGCTGTGTACCGAGGTCTGGAGTTGCCCGAGGTGCACCGAGGAGGCCATAAAGAACAGCATCGGTATGGAGAACAAGGTGTTGGTGCGTGAAGCCAGGCCGGCTTTACCCAGTGCTCCGGCGGCTTCCGGCAAGGCATCACCCCCTGCTCCAACCTGTTTGGCCGAAGCGATAACAATTTTCTGGTTCGGCCAGATGATCAGCCATACGTTGAGAAACATGATGGTGCCCAGGACCGCACCGATCATGATGCCCATACCGCTGAGGTGTTTGAAATAAATCAGCAAGGCGCCGCTTAGAAAAGTAAACATCGCACCCCAGCGGAACCACCAAAGTGTCCGTGGCACCAGTTTTTGGATCACGTCTCCCTTGGCGCCGCCATCGGCCTCCTTGAAGTATTCGCCCTGGACGAAATTGAAGTAATACAACAGCCCGATCCAGGTGATTCCGGCAAGCAGATGAATCCAGCGCAGTAGAAAGGCCAGAGAATTTTCGCTAAACAATGCAAGTTCCACGTTAGAACCCTCCCTCTTAGAGGTGTGTGATAGACAGGATGGCGGTCGCACCGCCCTTTAATAGGGTACCGCAGTTTTGGTGTCGCCGAAAACCTGTGTGTCAAATAATATTTCCCGATGGCCCGTTGTACCATCACTAGTGCTCTGTCAGCCTTATAACTTAGGATCAGCGAGTTCACAAGCTGTTAGCTGCAAGGCAGCCGTTCGAAGCCATAGTGGTTCTATGTCGAGAACGGCTAACGCAGCAGATGATAGCTTGCGGGCTCGCCCTGCGGGTGGACACCAGAATGCCCATCACAGCGTTACACTCGCTTGGTATGGAACCACCA